>ERZ1674201.39-NODE-39-length-19356-cov-8.514999_pt1 | contig 19356 bp, 17 predicted proteins | sample MGYA00581114_ERZ1674201 | MGnify/ENA primary metagenome ERZ1674201 (study PRJEB41354, sample SAMEA4873309) | human saliva metagenome | biome: human-associated habitat [ENVO:00009003]; feature: mouth environment [ENVO:08000002]; material: saliva material...
ACTTCCTGCAATGACACGCGTGTAATTCTCGTATTGATCGATTCGTTATAAGGAGCTCCCGCAATGTGGAACATCTTCGGTGACGGACCCCTCGAGTGGTCCGAGGACGCCGACGCGGTGCTGTACGCCCGCATCGACGGCCCCCTTGCGTGGCAGCAGCACGCGCTGTGTGCTCAGACGGATCCCGAAGCTTTCTTCCCCGAGAAGGGCGGCTCCACTCGCGAAGCGAAGGCAGTTTGTCAGGCCTGCCAGGTTCGCGAAGATTGCCTTGAGTATGCCCTCGCTAACGATGAGCGTTTCGGCATTTGGGGTGGCATGTCGGAACGCGAGAGGCGGCGCTTGCGCCGTATGGCCGGTTGAGTCCCGCGTCGCGTGCCGTCGGCGCGATCCTTGTCACCAGGGGGGACGCGCCGCTCACTCAGTCCGTTCTGCGGGCCATCGAGAATCAATCGATGGCTCCGCGTTCGCTTACCATCATCGAGGTTGCAGGCCGTCGTATCACACCGTTTCCCGCCGACCGCGTACCCCGTGGGGCCGAACTCGTGCGCGTCGGACGCGCACGTAATCTGGGCGACGCAATCCGCCGTGCGTACGCTCAAGGTGCCCCCTTCGCTTCCGAACCCTGGTGGTGGATCCTCCACGATGACTCCGCCCCCGAGCCAGAGTGCTTGAGCGAACTCGTTCAGGCGGGTACCGTCGGTAAGACCGTGGGTGCCGTCGGTGTGAAACAGTTGTCGTGGGACGGCTCGCGCCTGCTGGAACTGGGTATCTTTGCAACGGCAAGTGCGCGTCGCCTGGAGCGTATCGGCGACGACGAGATTGATCAGGGCCAGTATGACGGCACGACCGACGTCCTCGGCGTCGGCACGGCGGGTATGTTCCTGCGCGCCGAGGCGTATGACACCATCGGTGGGTTCGACCCCGCTCTAGGACCATTCGGCGACGGCCTCGACATGGGTCGACGCCTTCACCTGGCCGGGTATCGCGTCATCGTGGCTCCCCGAGCTCGCGTGCGCCATGCCCGCACGTCGATGACTCCCGGGATCGACCCGACCCAGGCCTCGGCTCTGTGGGAGGACGCTGATAGTCCCGAGGCCGTGGCTCGGCTCGCCTCGGCGCAAGCCAAGTCGTTCCGTCGGCGTCGCTCCGCCCAGATGTACAACTGGTGCAAGGCCGTACCCGCTCTTGCCCTTCCGTTCCTTGCCCTGTGGCTTCTCCTGTGGACTCCCGCGCGTGCCCTGGGGCGCTTCGTCACCGGGCGAGCCACCCTGGCTCTGCCTGAAATTGCCGCGTTGCTCTCTCTCATGGCTGCGACACCGCGTCTTCTCGCTGGCAGGGCTCGCGCCGCGCAGTCGCGTACGGTGCCGCGTTCCTCGCTGCGTGCCCTTGAGATCGCGCCCGCGGCCCTGCGCAAAGAACCCGCCGGTGAGGAAGAGGACGACAACGGCGAGCGTATCGATCCCCTGGTCGTCGCATCCATGCGCAGCTACCGGATCCGATCCGCGTCGACCGGGCTGGCACTCCTCATTGTGACCTCGATGATTGCGGGTCTCCAATGGTGGGGTGCCGCATCTGGACTCGTCGGCGGAGCCTGGGTCTCCCTGCCCGCCTCGTGGTGGGATCTGTGGAGCGCCGCGTGGGCCGGGTGGATTCCCGGCGGCGATGGATACGCCGGGGGAGCCGATCCGCTGACCATCCTCATGGCGCTGCTCAGTGCTCCCGTCGCGCCTCTGGGAGTCACGCCAGGTGCGGTGGCGACTTTCCTGCTCGTCGCGTCATCGCCGCTTGCCGCGATGGCCGCATGGGTGCCCACCCGTTGCCTCACGACTTCGCTGCGCGTGCGCTTCCTCGTGTCCCTCGCGTGGGCGCTGTCCCCGGCTCTGCTCATGAGTGCGGCACACGGGGTCCTGGCCGGAACCCTCGCGCACGTTGCCCTGCCGATTCTGGCCGCGTACTGCGTGTCTGCCGTCGCACCCCTCATGGTCGCGAGTGCCTCCGGTGTCGAGGCTGCACCGACCAATCCACGCGGCGTGAACGCGGGCTGCGCGGGCCTGGCCGTCCTCGTCCTGGCCTGCTGCGCCCCGTGGACTCTGCCCCTGAGCGTCGCGGCGCTCATATGGAGCTCGCGCCGACGGAGCATCGTCGCCCTGCCCGCGGCTGTGGTTGTCGCTCCTACCTACTTGAGCATTCTTGTTCACCCGTCGGCGTGGGTGGCCCTGACCTCGACGACCGGTGGGGTCCACGCGTACACTCGCGCGTCCTCGTGGTTCGCTTTCCTTGGAATGCCGGCTGCCCCCCAGAGCACACTCGATCTGATCGCTTCCGGCGTCCTTGGTGGAGGTGTCGCGCTCCTTGCTCTCCTGGCCGTCGCGCGTCATCGCACGACCGCCCTTGTGACGGCGCTGAGCGCCGCGCTCGTTGCCGCGCTGTGTGGGTGGGCAGCCTTGCACGTCGGGGTAGGACTCGATGGCGCCCTCGTCGCTTCAGCCTGGACATCCCCCGCCTTCTCGGTGTCCTTCGGACTGCTCCTGCTCGCCGCTAGCCAGCTCATCGAGCCGATGAAGGACGAGGACGGCGAGCGCCTCGCGTGGGATGCCTCGGTTTCTGTTCTCCGGCGGGGAGGCACAACCCTTCTTGCCCTGATCCTCGTCGGCATCGGTGCCACCCAGTCGGCGGTTTCGTTCGCGACCCGAGGAGACGCCTCCGACACTCCGACCTACGCGCTCGCCCAGCGTGAGACGGTCTCGCCGGTCGCGACACCCATCATCTCTGCGGTCGGTTCCCAAGCACAGCGTTCGTCTCGTGCCGGGCGCGTCCTCGTCCTCGATGGCGACCCCACGAATGGCACTGTCAACGCCGCCCTGTGGCGAGGGAACGGGAGATCCCTGACGGATGCCTCGCCGGCCGTGCGGGCACTCGCGCTGTCTCACGCCCGCGCAGGCGCGATCACCGGGACTCTTGACGATCCCGCTACGGCCTCGCTCGCGCAGGCCGCGTACACCCTGGTCATCTACCCCGACGACGCGACCGTTGCGGCGCTCGCCGCCCACGACGTTGACACGATTCTCGTGCCCTACGGTGCCAGCGGCGCACAGGCGCTCACGTTCGGCCTCGACCGCGCGGGCGGCCTCGAGAAGGTCGGAAACACCAACAGCGGTATCGTGTGGCGCGTGCGCCCGAGCGCGCTCAAGCCCTCACGCGTGCGCGTCGAATCCTCCGGCGGCATCACCACCGACGTTGGCTCCTCGCAGCTGCGCGTAGACGGCAACGTTGACGCGTCTGGCACCCTCGTCCTGGCCGAGCGCGCGGACTCCGGCTGGAGGGCCAGCGTCGACGGTGTGGCCCTGACGCCCACCGACCCGGTCGACGGATGGGCTCAAGCCTTCGACATGCCCGCCGCCGGTCACCTGACAGTGACCTACAGTGCCTGGTGGATCATTCCGTGGCGCGTCGGCGCGGGCATCTGCCTGGTGGTTGTGGCCGCCAGCGCCCTATCCGTGTGGAGGAAGAGATGACAACGCCCCGGAGCGCCACCCTGGCCGCGCTCGGTGTCGCCGGGATTGCGGCCGCCGCGCTGGCCACCGGATCCCTGCTCGTCGGGTCCGCTCCCGCGAGCGTCGATGGCACCGCGCAGAGCGCGCACCCCTCGCAGGTGCAGCTCGCCTGTCCGACGGCGCTCGTGGATCCTTTTAACACCAGCAATGTCGCGACGGCCGCCACGTGGTCGTCCCTCTCGTCCGCTCCGATCACGCCCGCGCCGGCCTCGATCACGGGTACCGGCGGCGTCATCCCGACGGGCCTGACGCTTGTCGGCCAGGGCGGCGGTGAACTCGCAGGACTCAGTGCCGTCGGCTGCGCGGCCCCCCGCACCTCCCAGTGGATCGCGGTCGGTGCGACCACGTCGGGTGCTGACATGGTCCTCATTCTCTCCAATCCCGGCCCGACGGCTTCGGTCGTCAGTGTCGATGGCTACGGGGCGTTCGGTCCGCTCAATGCGGCTCCGCGTCAGGTGACGGTTGCCGCGAACTCGTCGGTATCTGTCCTGCTGGCAGGCTGGTTCCCCGATGAAAACTCCCTGGCAGTCCACGTGCAGGCCGACGGGGGAGGGGTCAGTGCCTGGGCTCAGGCGTCCCTCATGAACGGGGAGGTTCCCCAGGGCACGACGCTGGCCTCCGCGATTGCCCCCGCGACGACGCAGACGATCCTCGGCGTTGACCCCAAGGGCACGTCGCTGCTGCGCCTGGTGTCGCCCTCCGGGGATGCGCATGTGAGCGTATCGGTTGCAGATTCGACGGGCGTACATCCCCTGGGCGGTGGCAATGCTACCGTCGCCGAGGGGTCAACCTTGGAGATGCCTCTCGATGGTGCTTCGAAGGATTCCACTCCAATTGCCCTGATCGTCAGTTCTGATCGCGAGGTGGTTGCTCAGACGACCACGATCACGCTCGGTGCCCCGTGGGCGGAGCGTGCCAATGCGTGGATTATGCGCTCCAGCGCCGCGCCCGCCACCCTTCTGACGCAGGCTGTGATTCCGGGCCGCGCGTCGCTGGAAACCATGGCGTCTTCGGTCCTGTCGACGAAACCGATACGCCAGACATCGCTCGAGACCAAGTCCGGTGTCAGCTCGACGCACGCGAGCCTCCTGCTCTATGCACCCGTCACAGACGGTAACGAGGCCGTGGCTCAGGAGAACGGCGACGGCGAGCAGTCGGCCGCTCCCACGCCCGCGGTGACCCCCAATATCTGGGCTTCCCCCTCGCCGAGTCCCACGCCGACCGGCGACGCGGGCGACGCGCAGTCCACCGGTGTCAGCGCATCGAGTCCTGGCGCTGTCCCCGTCACGCTCGGTGGCCGTACCCTCTACCTGGCACCCGGCGTTCCGACCCTGGTTGAGCTGCCCGAGGCAGCCGGACAGGTGAGCGCGCCCACGCCGATCCAGGCCGCCGTCGTCATCTCCGCAGACACCGCCGTGGGCCGCATGACGACCACGTGGAACGTCGGTACCGAGGGCATCAGCGCTGTCTCCGGATCCATCCGTACCGTCAACTGAGGTGCGGATGCCCGCACGTGGCGCTCGCGCGTGCCAGTGAACGACTGGGGTGCCTGCGCGCCGTCAATGCATCGCGTCGTCGATCTCGTCTGGCGGCAGCGCCAGGATATGGCTGATACGTTCCACGAGAACTCGCCTGGTCATCGTGCCCACCTCTTCGGGTGGGCAACGCAGGGTGATCGGCAGCCGATAGACGACGATCCGATCACGCAGGCCACGGCGTCGATCCGCCGGAAAAATACGGGCCACGACCACGTTATGCGATTCCCACGCTGCCGGATTTGACGGGGGAACATCCTCCACGGCGAATTCGATTGTCGCCACCTGCGGCCAGCGGCCGATCAGCTCGCTGACGAGGTCAGCGACCATGAGGTCGAAGTCCTCTCGCCGTGTACGCCACGCCGGCGTCCCAGGGAAAAAGAGGGGTCCGCGGGGGCCCCGACCATGGCGGTCGCGGCTCATGACATGACGTCTGGTCGGAAACACTCCACCAGGGTAAAACTATGGCGTGCTGGAGCGCGCGATACGGGCATAGAGTGTCGTACTCTTAGGTGCGTGATTGCCCAACGACACTGCTCGAAGCCCGGCTGCTCTGCCGTCGCTGTCGCTACCCTCACCTACGACTATCGTGATTCGACGGTCGTCGTCGGCCCGCTCGCCACCGTCGCCGACCCCAATTCCTACGATCTGTGCGACGAACACGCCCAGAACCTCAAGGCACCCCTCGGGTGGCAGGTCGTACGCCTGGCCACCAACTTTGAGCCGGCTCCGCCCTCGGTCGACGATCTGGCCGCCCTCGTCGACGCCGTGCGCAGGGTTGCGCAAGAAGCGAAGCACGCCCCGGCCTCGTCCTCCGAGAAACGTTCGACGCGCACCGGCCCCTTCAACTCTGCACGTTCGGTGGGAAGGCCTGACACGTCCAGTCCCCTGGACCCCTCCAGCCCCTACGCGCGAAGGCGCGCCCAGTTCACCGTCGTCGACGGCGAGGACGGCGCAAGCGACGACTGAACCCTAGAGGCCAAAGCGTGCCTGTGTGGCCTCGTGGAAACGCTGCCGTCCGCGGGCTCGGCGCTCGACCTCGCGCGTCCACACTCGATCCCTGCGGGCAACCAGCACGGCGGCAATCACAAGCTCAGGGTGGAGTCCTTCAGGCAGTGGAGTCTGGACGCGCGCGGACAAGCGGTCCGCGAGAGAGGTGGCAACCTGTTCCCTCAGAACCGGGTTGAGGCCCCTGTTCGTCCCGAGGAAGGCGCGCGCCTCGGCGACGAGTGCATCGTCGAGGGGCAGGATCGTCGCGGTGGCCCCCCACTGTTCAAGACCCGGAGGCATGATGAGCGGCGGGTAGAACACCGATGCGCCCTGCGAACACACCATCGTTCCCGCTGCGAGATCGCCCAGACGTTTGCCTTTCGCGTTGAGCATTTCCGCCGCGAAGGCGAGGCCGCCCGCCAACATCCAGTTTTCGACGACCCCGGCCCCGACTCGGACCGCGCTGTGGCGGGCAGTCACCGGGCCGCCGTCGTCGCGTACGACGCGCAGGTTCAGCGCCCACTTACCCAGCGACCGCCCACGGGTCGCGATCTCAATGGCGAACGGTACGAAGAACGTGACGCTCGCGATCACGGCGATGAAGAAGACGCGCAGGGACGAATAGGACATCGTGCCCCACGACCGTGCGGTCAGCGCGAGGAGCAGAAACGCGCTTCCCATGTACACGGTCGCATCGAAGACCGCAGCGGCGAAGCGCTCCATCGGGGAGGCAGGCGTGACGTCGAGGCTCACCGCCTCGCCGGTGCGGACGTAATCGTCCTGAAGGGTGTCCGACTGACTGCGTTGCGCGCTCATATGTGACACGCTAGTCCAATGGACATCGATGTGCTGCGGGTAAGCGGAAAAGACGAGTGGAAGCGCCTCGACGAACTGACTCGTCAGCGTACGTTGAGTGGCACGGATATTGACGAGCTTGATCGGCTCTATCGATCAGCGACCACTGACCTGGCACGGGTGCGCACGCACAGCCCCGACCCCGATGTGATCGCGGAGCTTTCCCGGCTTCTCTCGGCGGCCCGCGGGCGCCTGGCGGGCACCGGGGGACTCACGGGCCGCGTGATCGCGACGTTCTTCGTCGTCTCCCTGCCTCTGGCGCTCTATCGGATCCGGTGGGTGATCCTGGGCGTCATGGCGGCGTTCATCGCTCTGTGTGCGATCCAGGTGCACTATCTGATGACGACTCCTGAGGCCATGAACGAGCTGGGCAGCCCCGAGATGCTGAGGACCTACGCCAAGCAATCGTTTGTCTTCTACTACCATCAGGACACGCACCTGGAGTTCGGCATGTCCGTGTGGGCGAACAACGCCTGGATTGCCTTCCAGTCGATCATCTCCGGCATTACGGGCGTGTATCCGCTGTGGGTTCTGTGGCAAAACGCCACCTCGTTGGGCACGTCGGCTGCGGTGGTGTTCGAGTATGGGGGCGTGTGGCACTTCTTCCGCTTCATTTTGCCGCATGGTCTGCCTGAGCTGACGGCTGTGTTTATCTCGGTCGCTGCGGGACTCAGGATTTTCTGGGCGCTGCTTGTGCCGGGTGCCATGACGAGGTTCCAAGCTGTGGGGAAGGCCGCGCGCGAAGCAATGACGGTGGCGGTGGGATGCGCGATCCTCCTGGCTGGCTCAGGCTTCCTGGAGGGGTTTGTGACGCCCTCGTATGTCGTGCCGGACGCCGTGAAGATTGGCCTCGGAGTGGCGCTGACCGCGGCGGTGTGGGGGTACATCCTGATCCTGGGGCGGCGAGCGCACCGGGCCGGTGCCAGCGCGGATGTGGGCATCGACGCGGGCTACTACCAGCCGGTCGCTGGGTGAACGGACTGCGTGGCCTCATCCCTGTGTCCCAGGGACGAGGCCACGGTCGCGCGGGTGCAGCCGCTTGGTGACGCTCGGGCTTAGAGTCGACCGCTCTTCTTGAGGTCAATGTAGCGGTCGGCCGTACGTGCGGGTAGCAGGTCTGCGGACGCCTGGAGGGTCAAGGCGCCGGCGAGACGCACGTCTGCTGCCCCGGCCTCGTCGGCGCGTTCGGCGAGCGCGGCAGAGGCAGCCAGGAAAACTTGTTCGGCGTCGCTTCGACCGCTCCTGGCCCTCAGCTCGTCGGGGTCGGTGGCTGACGCGACGAGCACCGTGTGGCGCTCGGCGAGGCGCGCTACCGCGTCCGTAAATTCGGTTTCCATGCCGGCGGGCGGGATTTTCGTGGCGAGGACGACGAAGGCGGGATGACGGACGGTTTGCTCGACCGCTGCCGCGGCCTCGGTCCAGTCGGTGACGTCGAGGCGCGGCGAAATATCCGTAAAGGCGTGCGCGAGTGACTCAATGATTTTCGCGCCGCGCACGCCGGACACGCGGGCGCGCACGCGCGAGTCCACGGCCAGGACGTGCACCTTATCGCCCGCGCGATCAGCCAGGGCAGCGAGGAGCAGAGCCGTCTCGATGGCAGAATCCAGGCGGGGCGCGCAGCCAAGTGCGATGGAGTCGACCTCCATGCGCACCGGTGCTCCCAGCAGCGCGGAGGAGGCGCGCCCGCAGTCAACGACGATCACGACATGACGGTCGCGTTCGGGGCGCCACTGGCGAACCATGAGTTCGGGGGAGCGGGCGGATGCCCGCCAGTCGATGTCGCGAGGGTCGTCGCCCTCGACGTAGGCGCGCAGGGAATCGAACTCGGTGCCGGCTCCGCGCAGCGTCGTCGGTGTGGTGCCTTCCAGTTCGTGCAGGCGCGCCAGACGCGAGGGCAGCAAGACACGCGCCTTGAACTCCGGCAGGACCGACAGGGTGAGTGGGGCCTTGAGTGAGACCTGGCGCGCGCCCAGGTGCAGCGGCCCCCAGGAACGGATGGTGACGACGTCCGCGTGGCGCGTGCCGCGGCGCGTGGGGGCCAGGATCGTGATGATTTTCTGAGACGAGCGTGCTCCAATGCGTACGCGACGGCGCGGCGGGGCGGGGTGCAAGGACGGCGGCCACGCGTCGCGCACGTCCAGGGTCATCGGCCGTTTCGTCGTGTTGGACAGACGCAGCGTCGCTTCGGTCGTCTGGTCGGCTCGGATCGGCCCGGTCACCTCACGCGTCAGGCGCAGGGTCCGCGGGGAAGGAGCACCGAGTGCGTCGAGGATGCACGCCGCGACGACGAGACCGAACCATGTCCACGCGAACGCCCGCGAGGGGGCGAACGCGAGGGGAATGAGTCCGGCGAGAACGAGGAGCGCGCTGCGCGCTGAGACGATCACGGGTCGCCTCAGCGGGGGACCGGGGTCGCGGCGAGAACACCCGAGATCACGTTGACCGCGGTAATGCCCTCGAGGTTCGCCTCGGCGCGCAGCCCGAGACGGTGCGCGAGGGTCGAGGGAGCCATCGTCTTGACGTCGTCGGGGGTGACGAAGCCGCGGCCCTGGAGGAAAGCCCACACGCGCGAGGTGCGCAGCAGGGCGGTCGCACCACGTGGGGATACGCCCAGGCGGACAGCGGGGGACGTGCGGGTCGCCCGGCAGATATCGACGAGGTAGGCCATGACCGCAGGAGCCACTTCCACACGCGCGGCAGCCTCGCGGGCCGCGTGGAGGTCAGCGGCACCGGCGACCGGGCGGATCCCGGCCTCCGCCAGAGAGCGGGGGTTGAAGCCAGCCTGGTGGCGGGCGATGATGTCGATTTCGGCCTCGCGCGAGGGTAGGGGCAGTTCAAGCTTGAGGAGGAAGCGATCTAGCTGCGCCTCGGGAAGGGGGTAGGTTCCCTCGTATTCGACGGGGTTCTGGGTAGCGATGACCATGAAGGGGTCAGGCAGCGTGCGGGTTGCCCCGTCGATGGAAACCGTGTGTTCTTCCATGGACTCCAGGAGCGCCGACTGGGTCTTGGGAGGCGTTCGGTTGATTTCGTCGGCGAGGAGCAGGTTCGTAAACACCGGACCCTCACGGAAAACGAACTCGGAGCGTCCCGCGTCCCAAATCATGGAGCCGGTGATATCGGCAGGCATGAGGTCGGGGGTGAACTGGATGCGCGCCATGTTGACGTCGAGCGCGCGCGCCAGCGTTCGCACGAGGAGCGTCTTGGCCACGCCCGGCACACCCTCGAGCAGGGCATGCCCGCCGGCGACGAGTCCGACGATGAGACCGGTGATCGCAGCGTCCTGACCGACGACGGCCTTGCCGATTTCAGCCTTGAGGGCCAGGAGGGCCTCCTGGGTGTTCTTCTCGGAGCTGCTGAGGGCTCGGCCTGACCAGCCTTCGCCCGTGGGCGCGGCGTACGAGACGGGTCCGCCCGCGCGCGCAGCTGACACGGGGATACCCGTCGGGGCGGGGTACGAGGCCGGGGATCCCTGGGGCGGGTAGGCGCCGGAAGGAGCAGACGGCGTCGGAGAACCCGACGTGGGCGTGCCACCCGCGGGACCGTAGGGCTGGCGGGGGCCGGGGACGGGGTTAGTCATGGCGGATCTCCTTCTCAAAGGCGTCGAGGTCGTTGGCGAGTTGGACGAGGGCTGCTTCGTTGACGGGGGGCGGACCCCACAGGAGTGCCTCGTAGCGGGAGGGCGGCAGGCCTCGAAGCGTGAACGCCTGCGTGAGGGCGTTGCGATCCGCGCTGGTAGAAACTCCCAGCGACGAAGCGATGCGCGAGGCGCACGCGCTGCGTAGAGCCGACGCCGCGTGCCCGTATGCACGCTGCGTGCGTAGGAGACGTGCTTTGCCGATGAGGGTCTCGGCGGCGGGCACCTCGACGGGCAGACGCTCGGGCGTCAAGGGACCAAGCCTCCTGCCGAAAGCCAGGGCGAGGAGCGCAAGAGAACCCGCAACGGTGAGGAACGCGGGGGCGAGGTAGGGGGACTGAGTCGGCGTGGTCTCGGCTAGCGACACGCCGTCGGTGCGGGACGCGATATACCAGGCGACCTTCGGGGTCCGCCCGATTGCGTTGAGCGCGAGAGCGGCGTTGCCTGCCTCCAGGATCCCGCGGTTACGCACCCGCACCGAATCCGGGATGACGGCGCGGAATCGGCCATCTTGGATTCGTTCGGCGTACGCGTAGGTCTCACCGTCCGCCGTGAAACACATCTGCCAGTTGGCACCCGCGCCGGACACGGAGTACTGGGACGGGATGATCTCCGCGGCCCGTCCCGCGATCTCCGACGCGCAAGCCGGTGCGACCTTCGTGCTGCTCGCAGACCCGCGATCACCGGACAGTCCGTCTAAATAGGCGGGCGAACTCCCAAATTCTTCCTCCAGGCCGATGTAGACAACGTTGGCGCGCGTCTCCACATCCTGCTCGATGGTGTGCGACATGCGGGACGGAAAGACGACGACGAGCGTCGTATCCTCGCCCACCGTTGCCGCCTGCTTCGCGGTCACTTCACGCACCGAGACCCCATGTTTCTTGAGAACCTGCGCGAGGGCTCGAGCGCCGTCACCCGTTGGGTTGCGAATGCCGACAGGGACAGCGTTCATACGTCCGTCAGGCAACGCAGCAAGCCCGAAGAAAACAAGGATCACGAAGGCGATAATCAAGAGCGCGGGGCGCGCTGCACTCGCGCGCTCGCGCGCCGTGGGCGTCACAACGTGAGTCGACGTGGCTTTCATGCGTGATCCTGCGCCTTTCGGCACTGAGCCAACAAAATGGGTGTCAGCTCGCGCAGCGCGTTGACGTCCTGCTCGGCAACAGACGAATGCCCGTAGCGCACGCGGTCGAACGTCCGTGCGTGATGGCCGAGTGCGGTCCCCTGATCGGGAACGACGCGCGTTGCGGCAACCGCGGCTTCGCGCGCCGTCAAGCCCGGCGTCGCCGAGACGACCTCACACTCATCCAACCCAACGACCATCAGACGGTAGGCCCACACATAGGCGAGGTTCCAATCCTCGGCAGCCACGGCCTCGTCGAAGCACCGACGAATATCCTCCTCGGTGGCCTCCACCTCGAACACCGAGTGGGACGCGCGAATCCGCAACCGGATCGGGTTGAGGATCACCGCGATCAGGATGGCCGCGATGATAATGATCGCGAGGATCACCAGGATCAGGGACATCGGCGGAGTATCGACCTCATGCCAGGTGAACGCGTTCGCGAGCTTGGTGAAGGCGGATTGGAGGAGACGCTTAAAACCGCTCGAATCGGTGTTGTAAACGGAGCGCGCGAGTTCTTCGCTCAGCCACGACTGGGCCTCGCCTTCGTCGGGCGTCAGGGGAGGATCGCACGCGAACACAGCCGACACCGCCTAGCCCTGGCTTGCGTGGGCGAGGAGGGGCGCGAAATTCTCCTTGCGGATCTTCTCGTCCACGTACATGAGGGTCTGGTACGCCGCCAGGATGGGGACCACGAGTGAGTAGGCGAGCATCTGGAGAGACGAGATCACTCCGTACAGGATGATCGTCGACCACACGTTGCTTGGCGAGGAGGGATCCCCGAGGATCGTGAACATGACAATCACGGCAATAATGCCGATGATCTGAACGATCATGCCCGCGATGAAGCCGACCACCACGTTGATCAGGATCACTCTGCCCAGAGTCACCCAGAACGACCCGGAGGTCAGCGCCCACGAGCGCTTAACGGCCTCGATGGGTCCCTTCTCCTCCAGCACAGCGCAAATCGGCGCGTACAGGAAGCGGATACTGATGACGTAGCTCACCAAGACCACGGGAAGCGCCAGAGCAAGCAACAGGCCAAACAAACTGAAGAATGCATCCGAGCCGGGCCAACTGTACAGCGACATGAAGAACAAGATGACCAAGACCAGCAGGGGACTCCCGACCGCGAGCATCGAGAGGAACGAGGCCCCCAGCATCGACCAGAGTCGAGGTTTGACGAGCGCCCACGACTGCTTGAACGTGATTTTCTTGCCGATGACGAGCTGCGAGACGGCTACCGAGAGGACCCCGTCGAGCACGGTACCCGCCAGGAAGGAGCCAGCAAGAAGCGCGATGTAGCCGACGATCGTTGACACGACGGACATATAGGCGGAGTCGAGTAGGGCCTTGGAGGAGGCCTGCGGGTCCAGATCGCCCATCAACGACGTGAAAGAGAACAGCGGCAGCATGGTTCCCGCCAGGCTGAGCAGCGCCACGACAGTCATGACGATGATCGTGAAGCCGAACAGTACCGAGGGGTTCTTGCGCAGTGCGGAAAACGATCCGGAGAACAGATCGGTGAGGGTGAGCGGGCGCAGCGGGATGATGCCGGGTTTGGGAGCCCAACTCCACGTGCTTGCCTGGCTGTAGCCGGATGCGGTGGGAGCGCTGTTACCCGGTGTGTCGGGGGCCGCGTATGCGGGCTGGGGAGCGGCCACGCCTGCGGGGCCTGCGCCGGGCGGCGCGAAGGCGGGCTGGCCGGAGGGACCCGGGTAAACGGGCTGGGGTGCCTGCGCAGCCTGCCCGTTCTGGGGTGGAGCAGCGTCCGCGTGCCCCAGATCGTACTGGGTCGGATCGGGTGAGGTCCACGGGGAGCTCATCAATACCTCCAGGTTGCCTGTGTTGTCCTGATCTCAATCCTGCCATAGGTGCGCAGCGTGCGAAACCTTATGACAGTGAGAAACGCTCGTGCCGCCGACGGAATCTTCTGCATCCATGACCGATTCGTGACACTATCGTGACTATGAGTTCGTGCATCCTCGTCGTCGACGACGACGTCGCCCTGGCCGAGATGATCGGCATCGTCCTCGAGAACGAGGGCTATAGCGTCGTCTTTTGTTCCGATGGATCCCAGGCTCTGTCTCAGTTTCAGGAGCACAACCCCGACCTGGTCCTCCTCGACGTCATGCTTCCCGGCATGGACGGCTTCGACGTGTGCCGGGCGATTCGCCGCGTCTCTGACGCCCCGATCGTGATGCTGACCGCCCGCTCTGATACGTCGGACGTGGTGACGGGGCTCGAAGCCGGCGCGGACGACTATGTGCCTAAGCCCTTCAAGCCCAAGGAACTCGTGGCGCGCGTGCGCGCACGCCTGCGCGGCCGCGAGGACTCGCAGGTCGACGAGGGGCTGACATTGCAGGACCTCACCATCGACGTGGCTGGACACATCGTGAAACGCGACGGGCGCATGATCGCCCTGACGCCTCTCGAGTTCGATCTTCTGGCAACGCTGGCGCGCTCCCCGTGGAAGGTCTTCTCCCGCGAGGAACTCCTCGAGCAGGTGTGGGGATACCGGCACGCCGCCGACACCAGACTGGTGAACGTTCACGTCCAGCGTCTGCGTTCCAAGATCGAACGTGATCCTGAAAAGCCCGAGCTGGTCGTGACCGTCCGCGGGGTTGGGTACCGTGCCGGCACGGGTGCGTAGCCACCGCGCGGCGCGCTTCGTTCGTACCGTCACGACTTCGAGGCCATGGAGGTCCCTGCGCTCAACGCAGCTCGTCCACCGCATCCGTCACTCCCTGTCGGCTAAGCTCGCACTGGCCATCACGGTCGCCGCGCTGGTGATCCTCCTCGTCTTCGGCGTCATTGTTGCCTCCCAGCTGCGCACCTCCATGTTCGAGACGCGCCGGGATGCGATCCTTGCCGACGCCTCGCTGCGCTTCTCCTCGGCTCAGTCGGTGTTCTCCTCCTCGACGGCCACGTCCGCCGACCAAGTCCAGGAATCCGCGCGCGGTGCCCTGGCCTCGCTGAAAGCCTCCGCCGCCGGCGCTGGCGCGACCAACGTGGCGCTGCTGCGAGCGGAGGGATCCACGGCCTCGCTGCGTATCAACCAGGTCGAGGACGAGCAGATGCGCGGCCTCATCACCCCCCAGATGCGCGAGGCCGTGGCTGGGGGCGGTGCCCAGTGGCAGTCGGTGGCCATCCGGTCCTCTACTACCGACAAGGTCTCGCCCGGCATTCTCGTGGGCACTCAGGTGCAGTTGCCGCGCGCGGGCGCGCACGAGCTCTACATCCTCTACTCGCTGGAAGCCGACCAGAGCCAGGTCGACGTCGTTCTACGCGTGCTCGCTCTGACCTCTCTGCCTATTATCCTGGCGCTGCCCATCGGTGTGTTCGCCCTGCTCCATCGCCTCCTCCTCCCGGTGCGCCTGACCGTCTACGCGGCGACCAAGGCGGCGGAAGGAGATCTGGACGTGCGTGTCGAGGTGCACGGTGCCGACGAAATGGCGGCCCTGGGACGGGCCTTCAACGCGATGACCTCCTCCCTCCAGGACACAATCACCCGCTACGACGAGCTGGCCAAGCTCCAGCAGCGCTTCGTCTCCGACGTCTCCCACGAGCTGCGCACCCCGCTGACCACGATCCGCATGGCCGAAGAGATCGTGTGGGACAACCGCGATGACCTGCCCGCCCACGCGCGCCGCTCCGCTGAGCTGCTGCACGACCAGACTGAACGCATGGAGCAGATGCTCGCCGACCTCCTCGAAATTTCGCGCTACGATGCGGCGAGCGCCCTGCTCGATGCCGAAGAACACGACCTGCGTCCCATCGTCACCCGCGTCGTGGAAGGCTGCGCGGAATTGGCGCAGCGGCAGGGCGTCGCGGTGATAATCGACGCCCCCAGCCGCGCCGCCGCCGAGATCGACGAGCGCCGCATCGAGCGCGTCATCCGCAACCTGGTCGTCAACGCGATCGAACACGCCGACGGGACAGACGTGACGATCACCGTGGCCACGAGTGACACCGACGTGGCCTGCCGCGTGCGCGACCGGGGCGTCGGCATGACCCAGGAGGTCGCCGACCACGTGTTCGACCGCTTCTACCGAGCCGACACCGCACGCGCACGCACGACCGGCGGCACGGGCCTGGGCCTGGCCATCGCGACCGAGGACGTGGCGATCCACGGCGGCCGCCTCCAGGCGTACGGCGAACCAGGGAAGGGAGCCTCGTTCCTCATGACGCTGCCCAAACACCCCGGCGACGAGATCGCCACATGGCCCCTGACGCTGTGGGAGGACGAATGAGACGCGCACTCGCTCTGGTCACCTGCGCCGCGCTGGCCCTCGCGGGCTGCGCATCCCTGCCGACGTCCTCGGCTCCGACCACCTTCGACGTGTCCGCGCGCGACGGCTCCGGCATTCAGTTCTCCGCCGAAGGACCCGTGGATGGCTCCGATGCCTCGACCCTCGTTACCGACTTCCTGCGGGCGTGCGCCGCGGGCACGCAGGACGACTACGCGACGGCCCGTCTGTTCCTCACGGCCTCGTCCGCGCGCGACTGGCAGCCGGAAACCGAGATCCTCGTGTACGACACGGACACAGCGCCGTCGGTGAACGCGGGAGCGGAAGTCGCCTCGCAGACGGAGGTGAACGTTTCCGTCCTGGGAGTCGCCAGCATCGACGCGTCGGGCGTTCTCACCCGTTCGAATGGGTCAACCGTGTCGCGTACCTTCACCCTCGTGCGTGAGGACGGGCAGTGGCGCATCGACGCCCCCGAGAACATGATCCTCGTCAGCCGAGCGGCTTTGACGGCCTCCTACTCTCTGGCGAACCTCTACTTCCCGACGACCGACGGTACAGATCTGGTCGCGGATCCGCGCTGGTACCCGTCTCGGCGCCTGGCCTCCCACTTGCTGGCGGGCCTCATCGCGGGTCCTCGCCCGTCCCTCGCGTCGGCGGTGTCGAACGCGATTCCTGCCGGGGCGACGCTGCCCTCCCACGGCGTGGAGGTTGCCGACGGCGTGGCCAACGTGGAGCTGACCGGGCCGATGCCTTCGAGCGAGGGGGCACGCGCGAGCCTTGCGTGGCAGCTGACGCGAACACTGAAGCAGGCCGCCGATGTGGCGCAGCTGAACGTGACGCTCTCGGGGGAGGCGCTGGACACCGAGACGATCCCGCCCTCGCCACAGTATTCCCTCGACACTCTCGTGGGCGCCGGCGCGTCGGGCGTGGGCATTGTGTCCTCGTCTGCGATGGCTCCCCGAGCGTCGGCGACCGACGCCTGGGCACCGACCGTTTCGCCCGTGGATTCCTCGCTCGTGGCGTGGACAGGTGCCGACGGCGTCTACGCCGAGAAGGACGGGACCTCCGTGGCGTTCCTGCCCGGCCAGGCCCCCCTTGGTCCGTCGGTCGACCGCTACGGATGGGTATGGGGGCCGGCCACCTCGGCGTCATGGCTGAGCGTCGGTGGGGGAGCGGACGGTGCCTTCAGCGTCGGCGTCGAATCGGACAGTGCCGGCGACATCCGCGCGGTGCGTATTTCTCCTGACGGCGCGCGGGCACTCATCATCCGCGGGTCGACGCCGAGCGCGTGGCTGGGCGTCGTCGAGCGTGGCCTGAGCGGTCGCCCGCTCGCGGTGCGTTCCCTCGAACAGGTTGCCCTCGACGGCTCCGTTATCGATGCCTCATGGACGTCGTCAACGGGCATCGTGCTCGCTGTGCAGACAGGCACCGGCGAGGCCGATCAGCTTGTGACGATGCCTCTGGGCGGGTTGCCCTCGTCCGTGGTGCTCCCGATCCACGTGACGTCGATGAGCGCGGGGGCGTCCTCGGCCTCGGTCGTCATCGTCGGCACGGACGAGGCGGGGAAAGCTCAGGTGCTCCTCCGATCAGGTGCGCTGTGGCAAAACGCCCCGGTTTCCTTGACGTCGGCGCGCTACGCGGGCTGAGTCCGATGGCAGGCGCGCGCCGCGCTTCTCTGACGCAGGGATTCCTGGGTGCGCTGCTGCCCGTCCAGTGCGCAGGGTGCCTGGCGTGGGATGAGGTGCTGTGTCCGTCCTGCCGCGCGCTGGCCTCGTCCCCTCCCGCCTTCACCTCCGTGGAGGGAAGGCGCGTCCCGATCCCCGGCGTGGTTCTCGGTGAGTACTCCGGGCCGCTGCGCCGGATTGTGCTTGCCGCCAAGCACGCCGCTCGCACGGATGTCAGCGCTTTCCTTGACGAGGCCGGGGCCACCCTGGGCGCGTCGCTGTGGGAGGCGGTGGGCGGGATGGGGTCGCCCGCTGGGGCGACGGTTGCCTTGCCGGGGAGGGCGCGCTCGGGAGACGGTGCGGTGCGCGTATGGGTCGTGCCAGCGCCCTCGTCGTGGGGTAGGCGCTTGCGGGGGCGACAGGTGGCGTTGCCGCTTGCGCGCGGGGTCGCGCGCGGGTTGGCGTCGGTGGCTCCGGCCGGTCTGCGGGTGTGTGTCGTGGACGCGCTGACCCTGCGCGTGGGTGCTGGCTCGCAGTCGGGCAAGGCAGGGGCAGCGCGCGTTGTGGGACGCATGGGGGCGATGCGGGCACGCGTGGCTGTGCCGACGGGCACGATTGCTATTGCGGTCGATGACGTGGTCACGACGGGCGCGACGATCCGCGAGATGGAGCGAGCGTTGGGACGCCTGGACGGGGTTGCGGCGCTGTGCCGACCGCGGCTTATCTCATGATGCAGGTCACCGACGTGCTATGATGTGGCTACAGACTTTCGATAGCGTGAGAGGCACAGACGCCTGTCACGTCAGTGCGGGAGGTGATAGCTCAGATCACGGTTCGGGCAACGAGCACCGAACAATCCCTACCCGCGGGCAACGATGCCCGCCGCACACCATGGAGGAAACACATGGACATCACCGTCGTCGCACGTAATGCCGAGATTCACCCGAATTTCCGGGCATACGTGGAGGAGAAGGTTTCGAAGATCACCCAGTTCTACCCGCGCGCGCAGCGCGTGGACGTCGAGCTGACTCACGAACGTAACCCCCGCCAGGCCGACACCGCTGAGCGTATCGAGCTGACCGTCTACGGCAAGGGACCGATCATCCGCGCGGAGGCGCAGTCTGCTGACCGTTACGCGGCCGTCGACATTGCTGCCGGCAAGCTCTACGAGCGCTTGCGCCGCCTGCGTGATCGCGTGAAGGATCACCGCCGCAGGTACCCGCGTGACCTGGCTGAAGCCGAAATCCTCGACGTCGCACCGGTTGTCGAAGAGGAAGTCGCTCCCGAACCGGAGGCCCCCAAGCCTCTGCGTAGCGCGGAGGACCTCAAGGTTGGAGAGGCCCGCGAGGAGCAGTGGGGCGATACCCCCATCATCGTGCGCCAGAAAGTGCACGAGGCTCCGCCGATGAGCGTGGATGAGGCCCTCGATCAGATGATGATGGTCGGCCACCCCTTCTTCCTCTTCGTCGACAAGGAAACGAACCAGCCGTGCGTCGTCTACCACCGTCACGGGTGGACGTACGGCGTGCTTCGCTTGAACACGACGATCTGACGGTTCATTGATGTGGGCGCGCCCCGGGCCGAACGGCCTGGGGCGCTTCCTCGTGTTCGCGCGTCAGCGTTAAATGCGTCCATGTTTGCGCGGGCGTTTCCACTTTGGGCGGTTAGTTCGTAAACTAAAGGGTGGATTTGACTGCTTGCTCTACAAGGGAGCGGGCGAGGAACGTCAGGAGCTATTCGTGTCGATTATT
>ERZ1674201.42-NODE-42-length-18840-cov-10.925366_pt1 | contig 18840 bp, 14 predicted proteins | sample MGYA00581114_ERZ1674201 | MGnify/ENA primary metagenome ERZ1674201 (study PRJEB41354, sample SAMEA4873309) | human saliva metagenome | biome: human-associated habitat [ENVO:00009003]; feature: mouth environment [ENVO:08000002]; material: saliva material...
CTAAGGGCTACCTGTTGGAGTTTGGTATTGATACGGGCATGGATTGGGAGTATCTCGGTTCGGGCTTGTCGGCTACTTCGTTTACTGAGGAAGCGAAGGAGTACCTTGCTTACCTTATTGGTACATTGGGTGGCTGGGAGGATATGCGTGTCCGGAATGAGTTGTTGGTTTATTACACGCTTTTCACACCGGAGACGCTTTTCTACCTTGACCGCCGTGTGACTTCGGCGGATGTTGAGAAGTACGCTAAGGGTGATGCGCCTGCACCGGCGTGCCCTTACGTGTTCTCTTTTGAGGATTATCATGAAGAGTGCTTCTCACGTAGCCGGTGCACCCCTAACCCTGAGTTTTATGATGAGGGGAAACAGGTAATGAATATGGCGGCGGTGGGGCGTGCTTGCGGTGGACGTGTTTCCCCTGAAGCGCTCGCTTTATCCTTTTCCTGGCAGGGTCTTCCCGCTGAAGCGGTAAGTGACCTTATTCACGCAAGCATGGACACTACTAAAGCAAGCGTGGAGAAGAGCGTCACTCTTGTCCGTAACGCTTTCTCTCAGACCATCAGTAACGATGAGTATGATGAGCTTCTATCTGAGCTTCCTCTTACGCCGTCTACTAACTCTGGTGGGTTCTTTACGCGCTACCCTAACCGCCCGTATAAGCCTGAGTTTTATTTCACGGGTGAGAATTTGAAGGCGTATAAGCTGTACACTTGGCAGACTGCCTTCCAGCAGAAGCCTACCGCCGGTTCATCTGCTGTCCAGGATTACTATGTGTGGATTCAGCGTACCTACGGTGCCCAGGTTGCCGCCCGCTACATTGCCTTGTACTCTCCGTATAAGGGTTTCAGTGGCTTGTATAAGTCCACTAATAAGCGTGAGGGCTGGAACGCTGAGTTGTCGCCTGTAGCGCCGCCTTGCCCGCTCCCTATCCCGTTCGAGGCTGTTTACGATGAGAAGCTCGGGCTGATTCGCTACTACGAGCACCTTATGGTTCCTTCCGGTTCTGTCTACCGTTCTGAGTACACGGGTGAGGGTGCTCAGGTTCCGCCCCGTAAGTCTCCTTACGCAGACATTAACCTTTCACGCAACACTAAGGAACAGGTACCCCTGGAGGAGCCTGTTGAGAGTGAGCTGGGTAACGACTTAGCAGAGATGGTAGCCACACAGAGGCAGGGTGCCGGTGAGTCTGACACCCCTACTAAGGAAAACGCGCCGGAAGTTGCACATAAGGAACAGGTAAACGAAGCGCCTGCTACTGATGAACAGGTAGAAGAACCTGAGCCTACCCCCGCTCAGCGCCCCGCTGACGCACCCGAAGAGCCTGCACCTAACCCTGAGCAAGAAGAACCTACCGAAAGCCTCACGGAGCCTCACGGAGCCACCCCAAATGAAGCTATCGGTGAGTACGAACTGCGTCCCGGCGTGATTCAGCAGGTCATGTTCACGGACGGTAACGGAACGCACGTGTTAAAGGCTCTGCCGGGTGACAAGAAGCTCGCTATCGACTTCGCTCTGCCTGGTATTGATGAGCATTACGACCACGGTGAAGCGTCTCGCCGTGCGGAAGCGGCTAAGGAAGCGGCAAAACGTGGCGCGTTCCCGCCGCTGGCAACCCCGCCCGCGAACACCCCGGCTCCTAATGTGGACGGCATCACTATCGGTGAGCTTGCTGTTAAGATTTCCTCCCCAGTCAGTAAGGTTATCTGGAATATTCTGAACAAGAACCAGAGCAACTTGAAGGGTTCTAGCGTTGCGACAGTGGGTAAGATTCTTAACGCACCCCCTATCGCAATGGTGCAGGCGCTTGCAGATGAGCACGGCTGGAGCGAAAGCATTGCGAGCTTTGCTCAGCTCGCCGGTGCCGCACCCATGAATATCCTTATGATTTTCAGTAGGCAGTTTAACGGTGATGTACCGTTCGCTACTCTACTTAACCTCTTTGGGGTTACCGAGCAGGAGGCTCTACATACGCTTACTAGCCCGAAGGCAGGCTTTGATGTGAGGAATATTCCTGTTAGGCGCATTGCTGATGCTTTGGGTAAGACGTATGAAGCGGTTATCGTGGAAAGCCTTAACCTCTAACCGGGTTTAGCTAAAGCGGCTTCCCTAACCCGTTAGCCACCCTTTAGTGGGGCGTACAAGAGATGGTTGAAACTCTTGTACGCCCCACTTGGCTTCCCCATTTAAAACTCATGCTCGGCGGAACATGTGGTACAATTAGCATGTAATCTAAAACTGCTCTACAGGAGGAAACACCCTTGTCTGTCGCTTACACTTCAAAGTTCATTGACCTCGCCCCGGAGAACGTCAATAACATTGTGAACAGCATGTTTGAAGAGATTGACGGTTGCTCGGAAGTAGAACCTTCCCTCTCTCTCTACACAACCGGCAAAACCCTTAACCTGGATATTTGCATTAACGAACACTGGTATAACGTCTACATTTCCCCGCTACACCAGTTCATTCGTGGAACCAAGATTGCGCTCAGCCGTGTAGAAATTGATGAGTACGACACCGACGACACTCCCGAAGGTTTGCCCTACCGCATCCCCGGCGAAAAGGGGGACGACAACTTCGTTACTCTCCTTGATTTTATGCGAAACCACGTAGTTGCCACCGTGTAATTTTCTAGGATTAACGCAATAAAGCCCGCTATACCACACGTGTTCTACATCTGAAACATTGTGAGGTAAGGCGGGCTTTACTATTTCTATACAAGATATTGTTGTGCAAAGCTTAGGGCTCCTGATTAGTGTTTCCCTATGTTTCATGGGACATGTGAGCCTCACATGGATAAGACGCATCAGTGTCCTCACATCAGTCGCCGGACTCATTCAAGCCGTGCTCCTCAACCAGCCTGCTGTAGCAGTCATGAGTGCCGTAAACCTTGCCTACTACACGGCAACATTGTTTGAAGATAAGCACCCCATTATTAGAAGCACGGCGTACAAACTGACAGTTTTCACCACCGCTCTCCTAGTATCCTGCATCACCCAGTATATTGTGCTAGGTAATAGCTTAGATTCCCCGGCTACGTTGGCGATTCTAGGTGGCGCTACAGGTCTTATTATGGCGATTTGCCACAATTTCTGGGTACTCAAAGGATTCACTTTGTCGAACGTTGCCCTCTGGAGTGCGTACTGCGTAACAGTGGGCGCTTACACGAACCTGATAGGTAGCGGCTTCGTTCTGGTGGGCGTACTCATTGCTGTGTGGCGGCACATGCGTAGTAACAAAACAGAAAGCCAAAAACCGATTAGTACGCCTCGTGGTACAATTGAAACCGAAACTAATAACTACCTCCCGTAAGGAGAAAAAATATATGACTGAAACCTCACCTCAGAGCACTGAAAATTCTGCGTCGCTTGTAACGCCTGGTCGTCGCGTCCTTGAAGGCGTGGGAGCGGACATTATCCTTCTTAAGGATGTTCGTAAGTACGAGAACACAGATTTTACTCTTGTAGCCCACCTGGACGGTATTGGTGGTGTGGAACTTCCCCCGCAGGCTTCCTCCTACCAGGCTCTTACGGAGCTTACGGGTAAGAACGTTACCGCTGACACGGAGCCTATCGAGCTTATCCGTGAGGTTGTTAAGCTTAACCCGCAGTTTATGGGCTTCGACCGTTTGTCTCCGCACGCCGCTCTTGTGTTCGGTTACGCGATTGACATTCCAGAGGAAGTAAGTACTGGTGATATTACTGTTACGGCGCGCCTGGTAGAGAATGATGAGATTGTTCAGAAGCAGTACGGCGGGTTTGCTGTGCGCGCTTCTATGAACGCTATCGTTTACCCCTCGGTAAACAGTCTCCTGCCCCCTGAGAATGTTCCTACTGATGGTTCTGCAACTATCCCCGGCTGGTACATTTTCAGTGACGAGCTCACACCGGAGGGTAAGTTCTACGCCAGCATCATTGTTGGCGACCCCGACATGGAAATGTCCTACACGGAGCTTCTAAGCAACCTGGAAATTACAGAAACCATTACAGAGGAAGCGGAAGGGGTGGATGAGTTGAACGCTCTTACCCCTAATGAACGCGCTCTCAACGCGGGACGTGCCGCTTATGCACAGGGTCTATACCGTTTCTAGGCAAACGGCTTGATGCTGGCGGCTCCACTCTCAGGTGGTGAAGCCTTTTTCCATGATGAGGGCAACCACACTTATTGGATTCCTATCTCTATCCTCCCCGTAAACGCATAAACTAGCTGTTAAACGGTGATTTAGGCGGGGCAACATCTTCTCAGCATAAAGATGTTGCCCCGCCTCTTTGTGTTCCTACATCCACAATGTTCCTCCCATCACATGTGGTAAAATCAAAAGGAGATAACAACTGGGAACCCGACTAACCAAAAAACAGAAACGGAGGACATTATGTGTGAAGCAACATACCGCAACCTTGAATTTAATCTCGCTATCCCTGCCAGTGACCTAACCACCAAAATGGTGCGAAATATTGAAACCCGAGGGCTTGCTGTCGTTACTATTGAGACGAAGCATGAGGAACGCCCAGGTATTCGCGAGCCCCTACTCTTCGTAACCTTCACACTAGAATCAGGCGAAGAGCAGGTCAAAGTTGATTCCGTAATTCTTTCTAGCAACGACTGGCAGGTTATGAAAATCATTGAGAACAGCCGTAACACTGATTTTCAGGTGCTCACCTACCCGGCTGACGAATACGCCATGCCTATCGACATTATCTACATGGGAGCCCCTATTAGCTTCTCAGAATAATAAAACGCCACCCATGTTATCTGCAAAAGCCCCACATAAACACTTTCCTGCTCATGTGGGGCACTCTTATTAGAAAGGAATCTAAACCCCGCCATGCCTAACCGCCTGATTTACAGCAAAGATACCCCTCTAGCTGATAGCAACATTACCGATTTGCTTAAACTTCACATGGGGCTCGGCACCACCGTCATCATTGAGCACACCGAAAACCGCACAGGACTTAACGGTGAGCCGTTCGATATTTTAGGACGGCTGTACGCCTTCTCAGAAGAAACAGAAAAACTGGGGCACACAAACTATGCCTCGGAACTTTCCCTTACTCTCAATTCTGCCGGGGCGCTTACAAATAACGGCAAGCTTGTTACGCGCATCATCATAGAAGAAGGCGTATTCGAGGACTATGGTATGGGTGACTCGTTTGGGGTGTGGCACAGTGAAGAATGGGTGCGCGGCATAGGGACAGTTCTGCACTGGTGGGAAGATGTAACCACCCTATTTTGGAGCTACACGCACCCCACACAGTCGAGTATTGGCAATAAAACTCCGGAGCGGGTGCTTGCGGAAAAGCTGGGATTACATAACTGGACGCTCGCCTCCACAGAAACGGTACCTTTGTTTAAGAAAGCTATCTGTGTGTTACAGGAACTTACAGGTGCGCCTGACGCGGCATTGCTTAATGTTGCTACATCAGATATCCTGTGTAACCTTAAATATTTCAGTGATAATTAAGAGCGCCACCTAAAATCTCCCTCGCCGGTGGTATGTTGCCTTTCACATCCGCCTGATATATAGGAGGTGTTAGTTTAAACAACACCCCCTAACTGTAAAACAAACAGTAAAGCACACATAATATGAATCCGTCAGTGTTCTTACAGGTTTTGTTGCAACAGTGGGCTTATATGTAAATGGAGAAAAATAAATATGGCAACCGCAATTCACAGTAGCCCCCTCATCCCGCCGTTCCCCGGCTTCGGTATCTGTAACGCCGCCAGCCCCGACACGTGCCCCTATGGTGGTGCTGATACGCACATGGTGACGAACTATCTTCCTCCGGAGCTTCAGGAACAGCTTCATGAGGTGCAGGAGGCTTTGCGTACAGGTAAGGGTGACGCTCTTACTAAGGTGGGTATTACGCTCCGTCAGATGAATGATGCGATTGAGAAGGCGCAGGGCACGGCGGGTAACCGCTTCATTTTCAGGCTTGAGGGTGAAGCCGCTAAGACCCCGGTTATGAATAAGTACTACAGGAACGCTATCCGCGACTCGGCTCGTATCATGAAGACCAGCGAGAGTATGCAGAAGTCTCTGGCGTGGATGCAGAACCGGACAGAGTCGAAGCTGTACAATAACGCTTTGGCGAAGTTCCAGCAGAAGTACGGTGAAGAAGAGGGCGAAGCGCGCCTGAACGCTTTCCTTGAGCAACGTACAGCTGAGCTGGAAGTTGAGCAGATTACGGGTAAGCCTACGAAGGAAAACCGCCGTAAAGCTGTTGCTCTTGAGTACTTCCGCCGTAAGCACATGGACTCCAACATGGGTAACGGTGGTGAAGGTAACGACCGCCAGTACTATGACCCGGTAAACGAAGAGCATGCGGCAAAGATGAAGCGCCCCGAAACCTACGAGGGACGCTTGGAAAGCAAGCTGGAAGGCGCTGTTTATCTTCCCGACAAGCAGGTGCATGGTTTCTACACCACCGGCACGGGTAAGAACATGCAGTTGCATGAGACAACCGTGGATGTGGACGAGTACGCGAAAAACCAGAAGCTCCGCGCCCAGTACGACAAGAACATCAAGGACGCCACTAAGCGTATTAACATGATTCTGGAAGTTTCCGATAACGACCGTATGCGCAGTGCAGACGGTATCGGTACTGTTCAGACTCTCAAACATGATGGTCGCATCGTTACTATTGAGTACAACCACGAAACCCTGGACACGGCGAAGCTTGACGCTATGCCGCAGGAAGAGCGTGAGAAGTTCTTAGATGTTTCTGAGAAGAAGCTCGGCGTTTCAGGTTTGCGTCAAGCTCTAGCGGACGGGGAGATTACGCAGGAACAGTACGACCAGGTGACGAACATTTCCACAGTGATTGATACTATGTCTATCTCTGGTGTGGAAGAGGCTCAAAAGTCTGTAGGTATTAAGTTCCGCGACATTCCCGACAACCGTTCTATTAACGACCTGCACGATACTCGCGCAACCATTAACGACGTTGCTCGTAGCCTTGCTGAATCTGCTAACGCCTTCGAGAACGAGGCAGGTATGACCAGGGCTGAGTTCAACAAGAAGATGGATAATGAGACGAAGGCTCTAAAGAACGGTCTAGCAACAACCTACGCGCCTGAGCTGAACTGCTTTGTTGGTGGCGCTTTGGACACGAACGTTATTCAGAGCACCAGCGAGCGTCTCGCATCCGCTAACGTCTTAAAGAACGTTCTCGGTGAAGCCTTAACCGATAAGCTCATCAACGGTTACGGTTACCGCACCACCGAGTACAGCGTGGAAAAGGTACGCCAGAACACGTCACCCGAGGTGTTCAAGGACTTGGTGTACAGCTCCGTTACCATTTCGGAAATGTCCGAGGCAGATGCTCAGAAGAAGGCAGAGCGTGAAGCGAAGAAGGCAGAACGTGAACGCATCAAGGCTGAGAAGGAAGCCGCTAAGCAAGCATAACGTTTAGCGCGTAATAACTAGGACGGCAAAAAGAAACGGGCGGGGTGCTCGACTGTTACACGACAGTTTGAAGCGCTCCGCCCTTCTTTTCTATTCAACGGCTCCTCGGTGCTCTGCTATAAACGTTACGCAATACTTTTTGCCGGATTCATAGTAAGGAGCCAACCTTGGCTAACAACTCATTTGACTTCAACCAGGTCGACACGACCAACATCCCCTCCGTTCGCACGCTGGAAGACGGGTACCTGCCCGAGGGTCAGCCGTTCTACAATGACGATGACGGAACCACCATTATCCGCGTGGGCGGCACTGTTCTTACGTTCTCTGTCGATGATGACTTTGATGCGCGAACCCTTGCGGAAACCTATAGTTTTTTGGGTCAGTTGAAGTCCCCTCTTGACCTTGATTTGCCCGACATTTCAGCTTTGAAGCCTTACGACAAGTTCCCCGATAACGTATTGGATACCCCTAAACCTCTGAATGGTATTGAGGTTATGGCTCTGAATCATCAGGGCGTACCCGCCGAGGTGAATAACCTGGAGGCGCAGTACCTTGTGACGCAGTGGGCGTTGCTTGGTGCGGGCGTTTCCCCGTCAGGAGGGCAGGGGGGCGACCACACTACCCTTTACGCGCATGTTCCTACGGTGGATGGTACTGATACGGAGATTCGTGCTCTTATTTTCAGGTCTGAACCTGTGGAGCCGGGTTCTAGTGTGGAGGGTATCGCTTGTTGGGGTACGTCTACGCTGTTGAGTACTACGTTGCGTCGTGTTGCCCTGTATGAGATGGACTCGGACGAGCTGGTGGAGGAGTATGACTATAAGGGTGATTTTATTGACCGTGAGGGTGCGGTTAAGATTTTCTCTGTTGTTTCCCCGAATACTGACCCGGATAGCACTCCGGAGCAGGAAGACCAGTACGCTGAGCTTATCGGTAGCGTGATTCTTCAGTGGTTGGAGCCTGATATGGAGCAGATTTTGGAGTCTGACCGGATACGCCGTGAGCGTGAGTACGCTACCCGTAAGGCTGTCGCCGAGGCTCGTAAGGCGGCTAAGGCACGCCAGGAAAAGTAAATAAAGAGCTTTAGATTTTTGAGGTAACCCCCTGGTGTTATTTAATGCTGGTGGGGTTACCTTTTTTGTGTGCGGCTCACCTGATATGTTGTAGGTAGTTGTTAATTTTCAGCTATGCCCTCAAGGTTTTGGTGTGCTCATTCTTTTTTGCCTAAACCTGTGCGCGTGGTTGTTTGTCTTTTTTCTTTTTTGTTTTGTGTTTGCGGGCTACACGCCTCCTGTTTGTGTGTAGCCCGCCTAATCCTGTGTTCTTAATGTCAGGCGGCGTGGTTCTTCTAGCAAGTTTCTGTATATAGCTTTGAAGGATGTCACGTTATGTTGATGCATATTTCCCCAGGGCAGGATGGGACACCCCCCCGTATGTTGTCTTGTTCTTCCCCGTCAGGTTGCCCGTACCGTAAAGAGGGTGCTTTACCTGTTGGTGTTCCTCATGTTCATGGTGATGCGCAGTTCATGAATGATGTGATGGAATATACGGCTGAGGTGAATAATGAGATTGCTAAGGTCACTCAGGAGTATGCTATGCGTGGTGAAACGATGGACACGCCTGAGTTTCGTCAGTGGCTGATGGGGAAGCTCGAAGCGAAGACGAACCCGCCGACTCGTCGTATGGGTGGGGTGGGTTTCCCGAATGATGACCCGTGGGCTCCGTGGACAGCTAACGGTGTTGTACCTTCGCAGTATGATTCCGTTTCTGCCCGTGAAGCCCTTAAAAGCATGTACCCTGATGCATCAGATAAGTGGATACGTGAAAAAATAGCGCTAGAAACCCGTAAACAGCCCGTTATAACGGATTACGGTAACGGTGACGCTTACACCTTAGATTATGATTTTCAGAGCCGCACAGAGGCAATACCGGGCACGCCGCAGGAAGATAAGCGTATGCATGACGCTTACATTTACACTCGCGACTCCTTTATCCAAAACAATAACGGCGGTGTGCTTAACCTAGACCCGAATGAGCATCATCTGTTCATTGCTGATTATGATAGTAACCCGCCCCGTATGGGTGCCGTGCGGTATGACCCCGATAATTTAGACCTGCTCGGGTTACCTGTGGAGCATATTCAAGGGTACAGGGGTGCCCGTCCGTACTACACACCTGTTTTAGAGGATAACCCTAAAGACGCTAACGGACACAGTAACTACCCTGATTATGATATGCCAGCCGCCGTGCTGTCAGCACCGTTTATTCGTAAAGATGCTGAACGTAAAGATAGGGCGTGGACAAACTATCGTCGCGCAGGCGAAAGCGTCACAGGTAACTCCTATAGGAACGGTGCCTTTGAAATGAGCGGCGGATACTACAACCCCAACTCAGGAACCGTCACAACAGACACGCTCCGGATTAACGACCAGAACGGCGACTACATCAAAACCCCACACATCTATTCACCCATCTTCAACCGCAACGCCTACGTGATGAACATCAAGAACAGTTACCAGGCTAATATCTTTGCTGATAAGTTCATCGAATACGATGAGGAAGAAGATACATACAGTATCGACTGGAAACGCCTGCACGACGCTGGTATCGACATGCTCGTCTTCGATGAGTGCAAAGAAGGCTGGGACAACTATATGGATGTGCGTAACCAGCGCGGCTTCACCTGGGACGCACTCGACCACTCCATGCAAAGCTACATTATCAACAGCTCCGCTATCTGTGGTTGGGTGAAATATGATACAGGCATGAGGTACGCCCCCTACAGTGGCACACGAAGCGGCGGTCACTAAAACTGATATATATAAAGAGAAGACGGGAGAGGGCTCCGGAAAGTAGCCCCCCCCCCGTCTTTTTTTGTACATATAAAAATTTAGTAACTTCATTTAATACAAGGATTCATTATGGCAAAGACGCACTACGGATACAAAGACGGACAATTCAAACAAGGGGAGTGCAAGGTCACTACCGGAACCTGTCCTTACGGTAACCACTCCGAAGACCCGAACAAGATTAACGACCTCCGCGAATACGTCGCGAAAACCCTGAATGAGAACCCGAACTACCAGGTCGCATACGAAATGGTAGCCCGCATGCACGGCGAGAAGAACGTCACAGCGGCGCTACTAACCCAACAGGGCGTTCCCGCGAAACTCGCAAAAGCATGGGCTAACGAACCCGTATCCGAAGAATACGAACGCGACTACGTTGCAGACGGAACCACAGAGGCGGTCGTAGAGCTGGAACCCGAGCCTGTTACTGAGGAAGAACCTCTAGCTGAGGTGAACCCCGCCGAGGATAATCTCTGGGGTACAGCGGCGGCAGACAAATACGGGCACATCCCGACTGTGAATTACGAAGAGCTAGAAGTTATTGAAGACCCAGCCGTATATGAGGAGACACCTAACCGCCTCGAATCCGAGGAGACAAAATATGAGCGCCGTGTAGGTAACCGTGCTGTAGCTGAATTTCATAATGTGGCGAAACGTCTTCGTAGCCCCGAGGTCTTCGGAGAGGTTGAGCCGGAAAGGGTTGAAGAAGTCTTCGAAGAACCTTACAAGACGTTGCTATTCATCAATCAAGAGCTACAAACAGACTGGGCACGCAAGCACCCTGGTCAGCCTCTACCTGAAGAGCTACGTAACCTAAATGAAATGGAAGCGCTCGTAAACTTCGATATGCCTGGTAACGAGGTTGCAACAAATATTGTGGCAACAGACGTTCGTAAAAGCGCTATGGGTATCACCCCAGAGGCGCGCGAATTTGCGCGCGAGCATATTTCAGTAGCAAACCTACTAAGCCATGAAACAACAAATCTTGGGGGTTACGCAGATAATTTTGTGACGGAGCGCCAGGAGAACCTTGACGCTACAGGTAAAAATTTGGAGCTGGAGAAGAAGAAGCTTCTCATTGGTAAACATCTAGAGCGTGTGGCTAAAGATTATCAGGATGCTGTTGATGTGAAAGCGTTGCGCAACGAAGAGGCATCTAGTATTACGGTTGATAAAATCAAAGAAGACGCTGAGGAATATATAGAGTATGGTTTAGCTAATGATGACCAGATTCTAAAAGAAGCACGACGAGGCGACTCAGCGTCTGCGAACAACTATTACAGGAACGTAGCTGAGCACTGGAATAAAAACCTAAAACCTGGCGCTTACGTAATGTTTGGCGCTGGTGATGCGGAAGTTTATACATTGCAAGAAGATGGTGGAGTCACATCGCCAGACGGCAAGTTGTCTGGATATGTAGATTATGAAAGTGGCGTGTTTTATACTACACGCGGCACACCAATGCCCAGCCACAGTGGGGCTCCTCGCCTATTTGAAAATGACGAGGCTCTTATGGAGAACGCTGTTGCAGGTGGAAAATATATTACGTACCCTGCGCCACTTAGCGCTGACCCTGGACACTTCTCGCGGTATGAACTAAGCGATAGTCCTCGTGTTCAGAATAAGCTGGCAAAGATTCGCAACTTTATAGATAATAAGGATGCTGATTACCGCGAAATTGCTGAGCGTGAAGAAAGTATTTACAAAGCTACACACGATAAGCAGGACACTAGGGCTCAGTATGAGTCTTTAAAGAAGCTTGGGTTTAAACCCCTAGCGCATATGGAGAGAAGCGGCACACTGTCACCCGTGGGTGAGGATAGGGCGAAGATGGAGATGAACCACTTCATCAAGCAAGAAATATCCGCCGGACGTATGATATACGCTGATGGTGAGTACCACAAGAATGACGGGGCTAGTATTGAGGAGCTCAAGAATAACAAGCTTGATTACGAAGGTATCTTCGACAAGGATGATGATGTGGCTACGCGGGTTTCTATGGTGAACGCGGCACGCCGCACCCATAACACTGAAACCTCGTACCGCAACCCAACGTCCTATGCGCGGTCGAAAGCACCTACACGTCACGAAGCTGTAGCATACCGCCGTCGTGACTGGGGGGATACCCCTTCAAATATTCCTCCGCGTGAAGCCGTTGAGGATAACTTGCTGATTGGTGAAAAGGTTAAAGCTAACGGCAAGCCAGTAGTGTACCTTGTCGTAGACGACGCTAATCGTCTCATGGTAGAGGTACCTTACACCATCCATGAGTCCATTACGGAAAGCGGTAAGCTTGACGCACCTGCTAGTAATGAAGAACTAGATAGCCTTAAAGCACGATACCTAGCCGGTGACAAGGCGCTAACTGTTATGGCTATTCAGGATGAAAATCACTACGCCGGTAAGCTCCGAGTCTGGTAGCTTATAAACCATGAATGAAAGCGGTAAACACTGGGCAACCTTATGTTCTGGTGTTTACCGCTTTTCTGATATATAGGTGCTGACATATTTGTATGATTTAGAGAAATGTCGAGGATAAATCATTATGGCAAAGACGCACTACGGGTATAAGGATGGGCAGTTCAAGCAGGGTGAGTGTAAGGTAACCACAGGTACGTGCCCTTATGGTAACCACTCTGAAGACCCAAATAAGATTAACGACTTGCGTGAGTATGTTTCTAAGACGCTGAACGAAAACCCAAACTACCAGGTAGCCTACCAGATGGTGGCGGCTATGAAAGGCGAGAAGAACGTTACAGCGGCGGATTTGGTTAAACAAGGCGTTCCCGCAAAGCTGGCAAAAGCTTGGGCTAACGAGCCTGTGTCCGCTGAGTACGAACGCGACTATGTAGCTACAGGCGATGCGGACGCACAGGAGCAGGAGTTGGACGCACCCCCAGCTGTAGTATCTGTTGAGAATGACGAAGAAACTGTCTCTGGTCTAGATGAAGCACCCACATTCTCCACGGTGGAGCCTGGTGAGGGTAGGTCTGTTTATCAACAGCCTGCGACGGTGAGGAATTATGAGGGTTGGCGGCATTGGATGCGCGGTAGCCGTCGTATTGCCGTGTTCCATAGGGCGGCTGAGAAACTTGCGCATCCAGAGAAGTATGGCGAGCTGACGGATGAAGATAAGAAGATTCTTGAGTCTCCATACATGGAGATGGATTATCTTCTACAGAAAGTTAAGGGCGAGTTTGCTGTCAATCATATTGGGCAACCGGCACCGGACTATCTAAAGGTAGAAGCCTTTGATGAGCTAAAGAACTTCGGTGAAGATGGTAATGAGATTAACGACAAGATTATTGCCAGGCTTATCCGCGAAGAGCAGGGCGGTGTTACCGCCGAGGATAGGGAGTTTGCGCACGGGGAAATTGATGCTATCGCCCTGTTGAGTAATGAGCATCCCAGGTTGAGTACTGAAGCGTTCTACGATGTGCCTCTACAGAACACGTTGGATGCAGGTAAAGACCCTAACACTGAGCAGAAAAAACTCAATCTAGCTACGCATATTAGCTACATTGCGGGGTTACGCGCTGATGCTTTAAAAGCGAAGGCTATCCGGTTTACCGATGATGAGGACGCTACTGTTGCTGATATTGCTGAGCGTGCTAAGAAGTTTAAAGAGAACCGCAAGGTACTGAGCATGTTTAGCGCCCCAGAAGTTAGGAAGGGGACGCGGAACGTTTCCGCTGAGCTGTACGATAATAAAGTAGCCGCTCACTGGAAACGCAATATGCGCCCAGGTGCTTACATTATGCTAGGCAACATGGATACGGAAGTTTACACTCTTCAAGAAGATGGTGGCATCGTTTCATCTGACGGTAAGCTCGTAGGCTACGCAAACTACGAGACGGGTGAGCTACACGGACGCGGCGGTGAGCCTATCCATGTTACAGGTGGTATGCCTCGCCTGTTCAAGAACGATGAACAGCTCCTCAAGCACGCTGTAGCGGACGGTGAGCACAAAGAGAACACCGTGGGGAATAATAGTACCGACCCTGGTTTCTACTCTCGCTACGAGTTGAGTAAGAGTCCGCGCGTGCAGAACAAGCTTGCTGATATTCGTAACTTCTTTGAGGAGAAGGACGAAGATTACGAAGAAGTTGCGCGCCGTAAAGAATCTATCTCTAACGCTTTAGCTAATGAGAAGTCTGCCAAGATTTACGAAGCTTTGCGTTCCAAGGGTCTTGAGAAGATTGACGCTTTAGAGCCTGGTTCTAAAGCTACGTCCGAGGAGAAGAATCAGGCGGAACAGCGGGTGCGAGACTTCGTTCGCAAAAGTATTACGGACGGTGACCTTGAATATACGGGTAACGGTAGCTTCATCTCAGGTAGTGGTCTAAGCATCTCCGACCTGGAGAACGTCCGCACCTTAGACTACGACCAGATTTTCGATGAGAACGATTCTGTTGCTACACGTGCTTCTATGGTTGCCGCTGTGCGCCGCAACAGGAACTTCAAGAGCTCCTTCACGACAGCTATTGCTGATTCTTCTAAGCGCCCTGGACGCTACAGCCCTGTAGCTCACAGGCGCAGGCGCTGGAACCCAGACGAGACTCCTGCACCGGCTACCCAAGCTAAGACGGGCGAGCTCGTTATCAACCCGAAGCCGTGGTACAACGAGGCTCACGAAACGTATGTGGTTGTGGACGCTGACCAGGGGCTTATGGTTCCCGTCGACCAGAAGTATATTTCTGGTTGGCAGACAGGTACCGACCCTATGGACAGCCCAGTATCTGAGGAAACAGTTCAAGCCCTGATTGACCGCTATAACGCTGGCGAGCGCCGCTTAGCAGTTCTAATTAGGGACACGAATGATGAGGGTGAGCCGCTACAGGTTTGGTAAACCTTTGATATAAACTTTTGCAGATTAAGAAAGACCTGATAGCTTCTATGAGCTATCAGGTCTTTCTTGCTGAGCATCTAATTTCTGATATATAGGTGCTGACATATTTGTATGATTTAGAGAAATGTCGAGGATAAATCATTATGGCAAAGACGCACTACGGGTACAAGGATGGGCAGTTCAAACAGGGGGAGTGTAAGGTAACCACTGGTACGTGCCCTTACGGAAACCACTCCGAAGACCCAAATAAGATTAACGACTTGCGTGAGTATGTATCAAAGTCACTAAGCGAGAACCCCTCATACGAGGCTGTTTACAGCTTGATGTCTCGTATGCATGGCGAGAAGAATGTCACTTCAGCTTTACTTATTCAGCAGGGTATCCCAGCGAAACTTGCTAAAGCGTGGGCTAATGAACCTGTGTCCGAGGAGTATGAACGCGACTATGTAGCGGGTGGGGCAGAGATTGAGCAGGAGCCTGCTGTCGAGGTGGAACCTGTTATTGAGTCACCTGTTGCGCCGCCTGCAGAAGACCCAGAAGATGAGCTCCTCCGTCTATCCGAGGAAGACATTACTGAGGACGAGGATGAAGATGGGGTAGAGCCGGAGGTAGCCCCGGAGCCTGCTAAGCCCGCACCGCCAGCTGTAACGGAAACTATTCCTACGGATGATGAGCTGGAGGACATGTATCCGGATGTTCCCCGTGATATACGTATGCGTCTGTGGAAGAACGCTATGCGTCAAGCGGGCGTCCCTATTCCTAAGCCTGAAGATGATGGTGCGCCGTCTGAGGAAGAGCTAGAAGAGCTTTACCCCACCGTGCCGCCTAATGCACGTTTAGGGCGTTGGAAGCGTGATAAGCGTGAGCTGGAAGATATTCACCGCTGGAATAAGAACAATACAGCTTTCACTAACATTGCTGAGAAGCTATCCAACCCTGGCTTGGCGGGCACGCTGACTGACGAGGAGAAAGCGCTCCTTGAAGAGCCGTACAAGGATATTGATTACATTAACCGCGCTATCTTTGATAACTATGCGGGTAAGACGCTTACAGGTGACTCTTACGATGAGACGAGCGCCATCCGTGCCCTAGCGGATTACGGCGCTAAGGGTAGCAAGGTAGAGACAGATATTATTCAGTCCCACTTCCATGACGAGGCTAATCCTGGGCGCGCTGAGGATAGGGAGCTTGCGCGTCAGCTTACAAACCCTGATTATATTCTTGATAACCCTAACGCACGCATCCGTGATTCGCACCAACTTGCGACTAGTGACCTGAGCGAGATTGTTAGCGCCGGTAAGGATATTGATGTTGAAGAGAATAAGCGTGCTCTAGCAACGCACCTAGATAACTTTGAGGGAACATTAAGGGATGCGCGCACCGCTAAAGAAGCGTTTAATAATGCCCCTAACCCGTCTCTAGAGAAGCTAAAGGAAAAAGCGCGTCGCGTTGATGCTAACAACCTGAAGCCTGCAAGCTTATTCACCGCTGAGGGGCACGACGTTTTCCAAAGCGACGACCCAGCTGATAAGGCTCAGCGTGAAGAAGCCGCAGAACACTGGAAGCGTAACTTTAAGCCCGGCTCGCACATTATGATGGGCAACATGGACGCTGAGGTTTACACCCTCCAGCCTGACGGGCGTGTTACTTCTTCGACGGGTAGGAACGTTGGTTACGCTGACTATAAGACTGGTGACCTGCGTGGAGCAGACGGGTACCCTCTCCTTGACCATAGGAATGGTGTGCGCCTGTACGGTTCCGCTGATGCTTTGATTAAGGAAGCTGTAGCGGACGGTGAGCACTTTGATGTTGCACACCGTTCAGCAGACCCCGGATTTATTTCCAAGTATGAGACTGACCCGGCGTATGCTGAGCCTGTAGGTAAGATGCGTAAGTATCTGGCGGATAGGGATGCGGCTCTAACGGAGAAAGCTAAGCGTAATGAGGAGATTTATCACGCTCAGCGTTCCGCTGACCCGGAGGACATGTACGAGAAGCTGAACAAGGTTGGGCTCACTATCCCGTCCTATGAAGCTAATATGCATCTCCCTAACGCGGCTGAGGGTATCCGCAACAGGATGTCTAGCTACATTTCCTCAGAGATTCAGGCTGGTCGTTTGCAGTATAACCAGGACACTAAAGAGTTCGCCCGCTCTGACCGTCCCGATACTGCAAAGATAGAACCCAAACTGAACTATAACGAGGTATTCGGCGGTAAGGGCTCTCTTGCTGAGAATGTGTCTCTCATGACTGCTGTACGTCGTACACACAATATTGCTACTTCTCACACGAGCCAGCACGCAGACGGTCTAAGCCCGGCGGTGGGTAAATATAACCCGGCGGCAAGCCGTCGTAAGAACTGGGGCGACACACCTATTAGTGCCGCTAAAGCAGGTACCGGAGATATTCTTACCACTGGGGTGCTCAATAGTGATGATACGGTGAGCACTTATGTTGTGCTGGACGCGGCGAATAGGATTGTTGCGCCTGTAATTAACGGGCGCACCCCTATTCAAGCGAACGTTGATAACACGTTTAATGCTCAAGCGTCCGAGGATGCTATTACGAACATTGAACAGCGCGCTAAAGCTAAGGACGCTACCGTCTACAAGATACAGCTCACCGAGGACTTTAAGGACGACCAGGGACGTACATTGGAGCTCTGGTAAGCATCTTATGGTAGTCGCATAATCTAATATTGCTCAATGGGTCGGTTTCTGGTTCACCGTGGTAAGCTAGAAACCGACCCATTGTTTATTGCTCATAGGAGGACTTATCTATGGCTACAATTTCCTACAGGTTTAAACCCCGCGCGAGAGTGCGCACTACCATTCCTGGTAACACTGTTTCGGCTGAGTTTTGGGAAGCGCGTCTAAAAAGTTCCCCGTCGGGTGCTCTGGGTGTGGCGGCTAAGCGCCTGTCTGAGCTGAGGTATCCGAAGCTTTCGCCTGCGGAGGCTTTGGCGGGTGCCGCTACGGAGCTACAAGCAGAGGTTGGTTACGTGCCTACGGCTTTGGATGTGTTGAACTATGTGCGTGGTCTAATCGCGCCGCCGTTCTAAGGAGGAGAAACAGTATGAGTAAAAACAAGCCTCACTCACCTTTGAATCCTACGCCGCCACCATCAATGGGCGGGGAAGTTCAGTATCTTACGGGTATCCCTATGATTTACGCTAAGCCTAGTTCTCTTGAGGGCTGTGAGGGGCTTATTGACGTATATGGGGTGCATGTGTGGCACACGCCCCCTAGTGATTCTGTAAGTTCTTCTAAGAGGCGTTTAGAGGAACAGGTGGCTACCCCTCCTACTGAGGGAACTAAAGAGCGCAGGGCGTATGAGAGTAAACATCAGGCTCCCGATAATATTGCTGAGCTGTTGCTATCTCCTGTGATTGCTAACCCTATCTACAGCTTCATTCTAGGGTATCTAAACCCGAAAGCGGACGGCGCTATATTCACCACAGAGGAAGAGGAGTTGATTACTCAGCAAATCTCTAGCCATATTGGGGACTGGGTTGCCCCTATGCTTTCTGAGCGGAACATGTCGTATGAGGAGCTTATCTCTACAGCTACACATGAGGCGGTGCCCGATATGCTCCGGTACTGTGTCTCCTACTTTTACCCGTACCCGGTAGAGGAGTTGCAGGGCACGTTAGAGATTTTCACTCTAAAGCCCTATGAGGTGGTTAAGCTCACACAAGATACTAGGGATAACGACTTGCAAAACTAGAAAGTCATCTTATAT
>ERZ1674201.54-NODE-54-length-16807-cov-11.733942_pt1 | contig 16807 bp, 10 predicted proteins | sample MGYA00581114_ERZ1674201 | MGnify/ENA primary metagenome ERZ1674201 (study PRJEB41354, sample SAMEA4873309) | human saliva metagenome | biome: human-associated habitat [ENVO:00009003]; feature: mouth environment [ENVO:08000002]; material: saliva material...
GCCCGAAGATGAAGGGATCGAGCGCCCTTGCTCAGGCGCTGCGGGCGCTCGACGCGCTTCCTGATGCCCCGACGGACCTTGCGCGCGAGGCGGCGGAGGCGCTCGGCGCGGCGTGTGCGCGCCGAGATCGAGGCACCACTGCGTGACCTGGTCCGCTGGGGACTCTTGACGTGCTGAGCGGTGTTGTGTGCGGGGGCGCCGCGGCTGCAGGGGCAGCCGCGGCGCCCGGCGTCAGGGCGTTGTTACTTGTTGTCGGGGCGGAATCAGCCCGGGCCTCGTGAATGTTTACTGGCCGTAGTGGAAGCGGCAGGAGATGATCCAGAGGGCTTTGCCGTCGTCGCTGATCTGGTAGATCAGGCGGTGCCGTGAGTCGATCCGGCGCGACCAGTACCCCGAGAACTCGTAGCGGAGGGGTTCGGGCTTGCCGATCCCATCGTTCCCGTTGCGCTGAATGTCCTTGATGAGGGCGTTGATGCGCTTGAGGGTCTTGCGATCCTCGAACTGCCACCAGACGTAGTCGTTCCAGGCTTCCTCGTCCCACGTGATGTGCATGATCAGTCCTCGTCGAGTTCAATGAGGTCGTGGACGACGCCCTCACCTGCGCGGTGACGCGCGATCGATTCGCGCAGGTGGCGGGCGTTCGCGGGGGACTGCATGAGGTAGACGGTCTCCATGAGGGACTCGTACTCGTCGAGGGCGATGATGACGGCGCTCTCGTGGCCCTGGCGGGTGATGACGATTTCCTCGCGGTCGTTGACGACCTGGTCGAGGACCTCGGCGTAGCGTGCGCGCGACTCGGTGTAGGTCATGGTTTTCATGGGGTGCTCCTCTGCTCACCTATGTACAGAACAGTGTACAGGAAGTGAGGGTGTGTGTCTCCAGCCGGATGGTGATGCGCGGGGGTAACGCCTCCGTGCGGGGCCAGGTACTGCGGAACTGCTGGCGCGGGACTGCTGGCACGGGGTCTGCATCGCGGCGCCCTTCACCTGGGAGGGAGAGGGCTGTGCGTTCTGGATAGGAACCGCTGATCTGGATAGGAAATGCCGATATGGATAGGAACCGCTGATCTGGATAGGTTATTTTCCTATCCGCAACGTCATAACCTATCCAGTTCGTGGTTTCCTATCCACTTGCTTCAGCCAGTCCTGGCCAAGGCCCTGCGCGCACTCGATGCTCTGCCGGCTGCTCCGACGGGTCTCACGCGCGAAGCGGGGGCTGCCCTCAGCGCTATCGTTTCTCGTCGAGCCGATGGAGGCGGCCCCACCAGCGGGTGATCAGCCACTCGTCGTGCGTTGAGATAACCAGGGTTCCCTCCCACTCGCGCATCGCCTCTTCGAGGGACTCCAGGGCGTTCAGGTCCAGGAAGTTCGTGGGCTCGTCGATCACGAGGATCTGAGCGTCGACCCGCGCCGCGAACGCCAGCTGAGCCCTGCGTTGGTTTCCCGCGGAGAGCTCACCGAGCGGCCGGTTCCACGCCGCTGGGGGAACGAATCCCTTCCCGGCCTCCCCGATGCCCAGGTGCCACGCATTCTCGGGGATGAGGGGGTCGCCGGGCCGCGGGAGCACCTGGGGCACGAGGACGACCCCGGAGGCGGCGTCGATGCATCCGTGCGCCCCGCTGGGGGCCCCGCGTGCGATCCACTCCAGCAGGGTGGTCTTGCCCGACCCGTTGGGCCCCGCGACGAGGAGGTGCTCGCCGTAGCGCACCTCGAAGGAGGTCGGCGCGAGGCGTCCCTCCACCGACGCGCCGCGGACGGCCAGGGCGATGCCCATTGCGTGTGGGTGCGGTGATGTCCCGCCCGTGGTGGTCCTCATGGCGCGAGGGAAAGAGAACCCGCCCTGGTCATAGCGGGGCTTGGGGACTTCGTGTGCCGCGAGAACCGACAGCCTCCGGGAATCGTCGTTGATGCGCCTCGTCGACACAGTTTGGGCGCGGTCTGCATAGTACTTCTGTGCCATCCGTATCTCGGTGCGGGGCTTGAAGCGCGCATGCCCCACCACCGTCGAATCCCGCTGGTGAGATACGAGTCGGCGTTTCTCGGCCTGCTGATCCGCATGGATCGCGGTGTGCCGTGAGCGTGCGGCGGCCTTGTCGCGCAGGTAGTCCGAGTAGGATCCTCCTACCCTGTACGCCCCGAAGTCCGCGGGCTCTCCCTGGGAGATTGCCACCGCCCGCCACGGTGTCGGATCCAGGTCGAGCAGCGCCGTCGCCGTGCGCTCAATGAAGGCCCGGTCGTGGCTGGTCAGGAGCACCGGCCCCTGCCAGTCGTCGATAGTGCGCGTGAGGTACTCTCGCCCATCGGCGTCCAGGTGGTTCGTCGGCTCGTCCAGGACGAGGGCCTCTGGTCGATCGACGAGGGTGAGGGCCAGGCGCAGGCGGGCACGCTGCCCCGGGGAGAGGGAGTCGAGGGGGCGGGAGCGGTCGAGGCCTCCTAGGTCGAGGGCCTCCAGGGTCTGTTCGAGGCGCGTGTCGATGGTCCACGCGTCCCGCGTGATCATCGCCGCTAGGACACGGTCGTACTCCGCTTCGTCGCGCGGAGAGGTGTCCCGGGCGAGGTGCTCGGTGAGGAAGTCGAAGCGCGCCGCCAGCCCGCGGGTGTCCGACGTGGCGGCATCGATGAGCTGTGCGACGGTGCGGGACTCCCTGTCCCCCGCGAGTGGAGGGAGAGACGCCAGAGGGACTCCCGGTGCTGACCGCGTGGCCGCGGGCCGATGAATTGGGGGAACTAGCTGGGTCGCAGAGAGTGCCGGGCCGGTGATCGTTCCGGAGTCCGGCTGGAGTCGGCCCGCTGCGAGGGCCAGCAGCGTTGACTTGCCGATCCCGTTCGGGCCGACAACGACGAGGCGGTCGGCGGGCCCACACGTGAAGGAGACGTTAGTGAGGACGGGCAGCGTGCCGTAGGAAAAGAAGACGTGGGAAAAGACAATCGTGGACATAATGCACCTAGGGGAGGAGGGGCAGGGAGGCATTATGTCAGGAGTCCATGGGGACATTGTACCGGCAACGGCGCGCAGGCGCGGCAGTTCTGCACAGAAATGGGGGCGTCCTCCCGGGGCTGTCTGTCAAGACTAACGGCTTGCCGACGGACGACATGAATGCGGGAGGACACCCGGACAAAATTCTCCCCCGCGGGCACCCGAGTAGGACCCGCGGGGGAGGAAGCAGAGCCTACTGAGAGATCCTCAGAACAGCAGCGGCGGGAAACCGGCCACCGGCGCCTCGCCGTGGACGGAACCGGTGTTGCCGCCTGGCTTCGGGTCGCCGTTCGGGGTAGGCAATTCTGGTTGGATATGGTGGCTCCTATGGGGTGGCCGTCACTGGATGGCCGGCTTGCCGCCGGAGGACAGGGGGGCGCGGCTGCGCGACTGGTTGTCGAGCTCCCGCTCCCAGGCCGAGGCGCGCTCCCACTTTTGGGGCGACAAGAGACGCAGGTCCCCCATGGACGCGATCGCGTCGAGCAGGAGGAAACGTGGGGCGGGGTAGGGGGCATCCCACGGGATGGCGGTCCACAGGCCCTTGGGGCCCAGTAGGAAGGTGCCTCGGTTGCGCTCGTGCAGGTCGTTGGTCGCCTCCTGCGCCTTACCCTCGGCGGCCCACAGCCAGCGGGTTGTGCGGAACGCGTCCCAGACCTCGTTCCACGAGGAGTAGGACAGGTCCAGCGCGCGGTTGACGAGAGCGAGGGTGTCCCAGGCCTCGTCCTCGCTCAGCCAGCCGAGGCCCGCCCCCGCGCGCGTCAGCATCGCGACGCGCAGGAAGTCCCACGCCCCAAAGTCCACGGATTGAATGCCGCGATCGTTGGCGACGATGCGGTTGATGCGCCAGCGTTTTTCCCACGCGTAGGTGTCGTTGTCCGCGGTTTTGTTCAGGCGTGCGAGCGTCGAGGAGACCCACGAGGGGTTGGTGCATTGGGAGCGCAGGCGCTCGTAGTCCTCGCGGTGCCCGTATTTCATGAGCGTGTAGAGCTGGCGGAGGAGGCCGTCGCGGCTGGTGATGCCCCAGTCGCGGGCGAGCATTTGCTCGATCGCCCGCTTGTCACCCAGAGCGAGCGTGTCCACCGTGTTGCCCTGGCACAGCGCGTAGGGGATCGCCGGGGCGAGTAGGCGCGCCTTCGGGTCGGCCGCCAGTGACTTGAGCGAGCCGGTGAGTTTCGGGGTGTGGTGCTTGTTGAGCTTGTCCCATTCCTCGCCTTTTCCGGCCTTACGCACGTCGCGCGGCGCGGGGGTGGTGCCCTTGGAGCGGTCGAGGGCTTCACGGATGAGGAGGTAGGGCGTGCAGAGCACCAGCAGGGCTATCGCCAGCGCAACGGGGACAGGTATCTGGGAGACAAGATTCGCGAACACGGACACGATTCTGCCTGATGGCTGGTAGGTCACACAAACGATGGGCGCGATGGGGACGTGGGACGAGGCCGGGGCCGGGTTGCGTGGGTCCGGTCCCGGCCTCGTGGATCGGTGCGCGTCCTGTGACTCAGTGCCGGCCTCGTGGGTCGGTGTCGGTCAGCGCACGTCCTGGGGGTCAGCCCGCCCGCTTCGGCGTGATCCCCATGAGCACCGTGTCCGAGTGGGGGTAGGTGCCGAGGTATCGGCGCCAGGAGCTGTCGGGGTGGTTGGGTTTCGCTATCAACAGGTCATCGTAAAGCGGGGTGGCTCCGTAGGCACCGACCTCGGTGAGGTTCGACAGAAGTACACCTTCGGGGGCGGAGTAAAGGGGCTGCGATAGGGAGACTGCCTGCCTCGGCTCGTCGGCTGTCCAAGTCGAGGCTGGATACAGGATAAGTGAACCGTCCGATGCGAGGATCGAATCATTGGGATAGCTATACGTCTCTGGTGAGCCGTCCTCGTTCGTCGTCATCAGGGGCCTGCCGTTGATGAAACCGATGAATGCTTCAGAATCAGAATAGGTCGGTGGTTGTGTACATAGCGGAGCCCAGGAAACCTCCTCTGAGTGGAGAGTTTCGAGGGCCTGCTCGGCTGTGGGGGTGATGATGTGCCCTGTCGTATCCCAGCACGTCATGTGCAGGATCCTCAACCAGTCTCGGGAACCGACCGAGCGCGCAGTGCGCTCGCGTTCGGTCCCGTCGGGGTTGTAGACGACATACTCCATATCTCGCGAATTAGGGTTGGACGAGAGGACCGTGATCCATCCGTCGCTCGCGGGGAGCATTTCGGTGACGTCTATGCCGTCCGGTGCGTCACCGCGCGTGTAGGTGCCGTCAGCGAGGTTTAAGAATCCGTCGGCCTCGTACCGATCGCGTGCTTGATTGCGGCGGCCGGCGAGGATGTAACCATTAACGGCGGGGGTAGTGATGGGGCCGCGTTGTATGTCTCCTTCTGTGCCCGTGACATAGCTCCACGCCTGGCTGCCGTCTTTGCGCCACGCCGTGCAAGTGAATTGCGTCGTTGGGACAGCAAATGAGCGCCTCGTGTCGGTTGGTGCACAGACGAGCGCGACAGGCCACGTCACTTGCACAAAGCGTGACCTTTCTTTGATGGGTTGAATGTTACCCACGAGTGTCGCAGGAATTGCCCCGTCCGCGTAGTACCCAAACCTCATGGTCGTGGGTAAGGGTGTCGCCCAGGTAGCGGTGACTGCGCCATCAGCGGCGCGTATTGTTTCGTCACCGGCGACGATAGAGTCCTCCCAGATCAGAAGATTCATGTTGCCGTTGTGGATGTCATGACGCCACAGGACCGTGGGAGTACGTCCGCTCGCATCGATGCCGATGAGTGTCCCGGAACGTGGATTATCAGAGGATGCAAGCGAGGAGGCGAAGATGACGGCTGTTCCGTCGACATTCACGATCTCACGGACGGGAGCGTCAGTCCCCAGCTCCGCGGCCGTCATCTCCCACGCAACTTGGAAGCCTGAGGCGAAGTCCGGGGAGATCAGGGAGGATGCGTGCGCGTCGCCGGAGTACCCGACCGGCCTGTGCATGAGCCAGGAGGAACCGACGGCCAGCGCGCCGACGAGGGCGACGGCCAGTGCGATGGCGAGGCGGCGGAGGATACTCGGGAGGGACTTGCGCCAGGGGGTCAGCGTGTTGGAGAGAGTCATCGGGTGCTCCTCGTCGGTCCGGGGGCTGGGGTCAGGCCGACGATGTGGTCGCCGGAGGAAGGAGTCAGGCCAAGCAAGCGCTTGTACCACGGTGATGTCTCAGGGGATATGCGGGCGACGATGAGGTCGTCGTAGAGTGGAGTTGCCGAGCGAACCCTGAGGTTGTTCCAGCCATGTACCGCATCGTTACTCAGCCTGTAGGTGGATGATGTGTCGGGCTGTGTCGACGCCTGCGCCGCGTCCGCTACGTTGATGAGCGAGGGGGGCCACGAGTCAAGGTCATAGCCGCTGGACGAAGCGCCCTTGAGATGAGGCATGAGTAGGACAGAAGTATCTTGACTGATCGCGGGCGGGGCCCACCACCACGACGCGTCGTAGGATAAAATGTCAAGGTATTGTTGATGCGTAGCCACCGTGACGTTGTCGTTCACGATGATCGCCGAGTCTTCGGTGAGCGTGATTGTTGTGTCCCACGAGTGGTCTCCTGTGGCTGCGTAGTGCACGATCTGTTCGGTCGTCGGCAGTGAGTTTTCCGTCTGCGGATAGGTGCTCAGGTAGTTGATGCGCGCGACGGCCTCCTGCGTAAGAGTGACGACCTGCGCATTCGATCCGTCGGGCGCGACCGTGGCTGCGTGCATGTACCCGCTGCTGATCACCCAACCGTCCTGGGCGCGGATGATGGTTGGTGCGCCAATGTAGGGGAATGTAATACGGCACGACGTGGTTCCGTCATCGAGTTCGGTCGTTGCTGGACCACATGCCTCCTCGATCGCATCGATCCCGGTGCGTTCACCGGTCGAGAGGTTCAGAAATCCGCGCAGAAACGTGCTGCTGAATCCGGTCAGCTGATACCCCGAACGATGATCAGCGTGGACGATGGGGATCCAGCCGTCCACGGGAGTCACGGTGTCGGGGAAGGAGCCGCTGGATGCGTCGAAGTCCCACACGTGTGTTGCGGTCTTATCCCAGGCCTCGCACTGTCCGGTGGAGAGATCGGGGCAGTAGAGGCGGATTGGACCGATCGGGGCGCTTGACCAGCCGGTGTGCGAAGGGTGTTCGTAGGGGGAAACTCCGTAGCGAACTCCCGAGGTAGGCCATCCGGTAGTTGTGTGACCGTCCGCTGCGGACACCAGCGTGTTTCCGACGAGGAGGTCGCCGTCCCACCAGTGCACGTCTGTCTCGTCGTCGACGTCGACGCGCCACAGCTCGCGCGGGGTGGCATATGAGGTGTCGTAGCCGATGGCGATGCGTTGGGTTCCCTTGTAGCCGACGATGAAGAGGTGGCCGTCGCGCGCGATGTAGTCGTCGATGCGGTCCAGGCCCGCGTCCGCCGCGTCGATCTGCCATGCCAAGCGCACGCCGTTGACGAAGTTCCCGGAGAGAAAACCGGTGTCCTCGGCGCGGCCGTGGTAGCCCCACGAGCCGTTCGCCGACTGGATGACCGCGAGGGCGCACAGGATCGACGTTGTCACCATCCACAGGCGTGCCCCGAAGGTGAAGGGACAGATGATCTTGTACCAGAGGCGGGTGATGGCCCCGGCCTCGTCGTAGGCGTCTTCGTCTGGGAATCTCATGGACCCGATCGTAACCGCATCCGGTAGTAACCGGGTAATTTTGCTGGCGTCGCAGGCCAGACGAGGCCGGGGCCGGGTTTGCGCGGGTCCTGGCCTCGGCCTCGTGGATCGGTGCGCGTCCTGTGACTCAGTGCCGGCCTCGTGGGTCGGTGTCGGTCAGCGCATGTCCTGGGGGTCAGCCCGCCCGCTTCGGCGTGATCCCCATGAGTACCGTGTCCGGGTGGGGGTAACCACCGAGGTAACGCAGGAAGATATTGCGCTGAGGGACGGGCGTCGCGACGAGCAGGTCATCGTAGAAGGGTCGTGCGGACCTTGCTCCTACCTGCGAGAGCGAGGCGATCGTGACGCCTGACCGGGAGTAGTACAAGGCTGGAGCTTCTTCCTTGGTGGAGTTCTTCTCGTCGCTCTTGATCGACTGGCTGCCGAGGATCAGTGAGCCGTCAGCCGATAAGAATGCTCCTTGTTCGTACTCCGTGTAGGTGGGTGTTCCATCCCCGTCGGCGGCTAAGAACCACCTGCCGTTGAGGGCGTAGATGCTACTGCCTGATCCCGAAGTCACAGCATTACTACACATGGGTGTCCAACCGCGCCCCGTGCGGAGGGCTGCTAGTGCCTGCTCGGTTGTTGGCTGAGCTGCTTGTCCATCGGCGTCCGTGCACGTGGTGGTGATGAGTGTCTTCCACGATAGTGCGTTGGTGGTTAGCGTCATCATCTCGCGGAGGCTGCCGTCTGGGTTCAAGACGGCGATGTCGTCGTCTTGAAGCTGAGAGTAACCCATCCCGTTAATGATCCAGCCATCGCTTGTCGCGTAGACGTTGTCGATGCTGACGCGACCAGAGAAGGGCACGCCGAGGTCCGTGACGGAGCCGTCGACGAGGCTGAGGAACGAATCGACATACAAATCATAATCCTTCTCATAGTGCCCGACGATGAGATGGTCGTCGACCGTGGCGACACCGGTTGGCTGAACCGTCAGCCTATCGGCGTTCCTCGTGACCGCGTAGTTCCAGGCTTGGGTGCCGTCCTTGTTCCACCCCGTGCACGAGGGGCCCTCATCGCGATCGCCCGACCTCGAGTCGTTGATGGACGTGCAGGTGACCACGACGGACGAGGTGATGGGAACAAAGCTCCCGCCGTCACGCCACGATGGGCGCGACGGGAACAAGACACGTGGGGAACCGAGATCATGGTCGTACCCGACAGTGGTGGGCAGGGGAGAATCCCAGGTCGCGGTGACTGTGCCATCGGATGCCCGAATAGTTTCACCGCCCGCAATGATCGAGTCGTCCCATGTGAAGAGCGTGTCACTCTCAGAGTTGAACTCGTGGCGCCACAGAACGGTAGGAGTGGAACCGCTCGGATCGATGCCGATGAGTGTCCCTGAGGACGTTGTCGCACCTTTCGACGTCCCATCTTTCTTGCCGGTGACCGCGACCAGCACCCCATCGACCCTCGTGGTGGCCGCGATCGGCCCATCGACGCCCAGGTCCTTGCTCGTCATCTCCCAGGCGACGGAGAACCCGGAGGAGAAATCGGTGGAGAGGGTCTGCGAGGGGTGCGCGCGACCGGAGTAACCGGTGGGGAGATGGATCAGCCACGACAGGCCGATCCCGAGGACCACGGCGATGGCGGCGACGAGAAGCTTCCTCTCGCGGATAAAACCAAGCACGGAAACAAGGAAGTTGCGCGCACTATCCGAGGCAGTCATCGAACGCTCCTCATCGGTCCGGGTGCGGGGGTCAAGCCGACGATACGGTCGCCGGAGGAAGGAGTCAGGCCAAGCAAGCGCTTGTACCACGGTGATGTCTCAGGGGTTATACGGGCGACGACGAGATCATCGAAGAGAACTGTGCCGGATGAAACCTGCAGGGTGCGCCATCCGGGGACTGCGGAGTTTTTTAGCCAATACTCGCCCTTATCAGGCCTGCTCCAGTCTGCCGCGGCCGCCGCCGAGTCAACGAGGAGAGGCATGTAGTAATCCTCTCCCCCGCTCTTGGCGTTGGGGATCAATGCCACCGATGCGTCACGGCTATAGACAATGCCGCGCGCCCACGTGCGAGCGTCCACATCGTCATCGAAAACTTGACGATCAGTGACGATCTCCTGGTTGTCGTTGATGATGACCGAGGCCATGACCGAGCCAGGCGACGTGTAGACCACCGCGCTCGAGGCCTTCCACGTGTGGTCTCCCGTGGCGGCGAAGTGGAGGAGGTCCTCAGTGGTGGGTAGTTCGGAATCGTCCGTCACGTGGACGGTCAGGAAAGCGATGCGTTCCATTGCCTCGAGCGACAGGGTGCCCACCCTCGGATTCGATCCGTCAGGGGCGACGGTGGCAACGTTGGAGTCATTCGGGCTGGAGGAGCTTGATCGGAGTCCGTCGCTGACGATCCAGCCATCCCTGCCGCGAATGATGGGTAGCTGAAATGTGTCTGGATGGACCAAGCGACACGTTGTCGTACCGTCGTAATCCTCCTTTTTCGCCGGGCCGCACGACTCCTCAATGGCGTCGATCCCCGTGCGTTCGCCCGTCTCCAGGTTCAAGAATCCGGCCAGGTCATACGTAACGGGTGGAAGAGTCTTGTCCGGCCACTTGCGCGCTGTCATCAGCGGCACCCAGCCGTTCACCGGGGCAACGATGTCAGGGAACGCATCCGAGGATGCGTCGAAGTCCCACACGTGTGTTGCGGTCTTATCCCAGGCCTCACACTGTCCGGTGGAGAGATCGGGGCAGTAGAGGCGGATCGGGCCGATCGGGGCGCTTGACCATCCCGTAGAGGTGGGGCGTGCATATGCGTTCCCAGCCAGGGAATCACCCGACGACGGCCAGCCAGTTGTGACCTTCCCATCTGCTGGAGAGATCAGTGTATTGCCGACGAGGAGGTCCCCGTCCCACCAGTACACGCCGCGTTCGTCGTCGACGTTGACGCGCCACAGCTGGCGGGGGGTGGAATAGGAGGCGTCGTAGCCGATTGCGACCCGCTGGCTTCCCTTGTAGCCCACCAGGAAGAGGTAGCCGTCGCGTGCGATGTACGTGTTGATCATGTCCAAATCAGCAGCGTTTGCATCGATTTCCCAGGCCAGGCGCACACCGTTGACGTAGTCGCCAGAAAGAAAGCCAGTGTCTTGGGCGCGGCCGTGGTAGCCCCACGAGCCGTTCGCTGAATGCATGACGGCGAGCGCGCACAGGATCGACGTTGTCACCATCCACAGGCGTGCCCCGAAGGTGAAGGGGCAGATGATCCGGTACCAGAGGCGCTTGAGCGCCCCCGCCCACCTGTAGTCGTCTTCGTCTGGGAATCTCATGGACCCGATCGTAACTGCATCCGCTAGTAACTGGGTAATTTTGGTGGCGTCGCAGGCCAGACGAGGCCGGGGCCGGGTTGCGTGGGTCCGGTCCCGGCCTCGTGGATCGGTGCGCGTCCTGTGACTCAGTGCCGGCCTCGTGGGTCGGTGTCGGTCAGCGCACGTCCTGGGGGTCAGCCCGCCCGCTTCGGCGTGATCCCCATGAGCACCGTGTCCGGGTGGGGGTAGGCACCCAGATAGGAGCGTAGACGGGCGATCCGCGAATCGGGGCGCGCGGGGGACGCGATGAGTAGGTCGTCGTAGAAAGGTACCGCGTCGTGCAGGCCAACATCTTCCAGCGATGCCAGCTGGATGCCCGAGGGGGCGGCATACAGGTTCGTCGGCGGGTTTCTGTCCGTCGAGTCCTCATCCTCCGGGGGTTGGGAGAGCATGAGGGAGCCGTCCGTCGCGGGGATCATGGTGTCCGGGTAGCTGCCGTACTGGGAGCCGCCGTCCGCTTTCGTGGCATTCAGGCGGCGCCCGTTCATCATGGAGACCCCGCCAAATACGGTGGTGTCCTCACGACGCGTGCACAGGTGCGCCCAGGGGACCTCCCCCGTGGCGAGAGTGGATGCCACTTGCTCGCTCGTCGGTCGCGCGACACGCCCGTCTTCGTCCCAGCACTTCACAAAGTAGAGGTCTGACAGCTGCATGAGTGGATCGGCGAGGCGAGTGCGCGAGACCTCGGTTCCGTCAGGGGCCAGCGTGACGAGGGCGCGCTGCTGGGGGTCGTCCGGCACCGCTCCCTCCAGCACCCACCCGTCCGCGACGGGACGGAGAGTTTTGGCATTGTAGGTTGCGCTCTCGACGAGGACGCCGTCAGCCAGGTGGAGGAAGGCGCCGACCTGCTGATCCGCGTAGCCGAAATTCCGGGAGACGGGAACGTAGCCGTCGACCGCCGTCACGGGCAACGGGAGGCCGGGGCCCTGAAGGTCGTGCGGGGAGAGGTTCACCTTATATCTCCACGCTTCGGTTCCGTCTTTGTTCCATCCCAGGCACAGGTAGTCGAAATCCTGAACGGCATCAGGCTTGTCTCGCGGGTAACAGACGACAATGACCGGCGACGTCACGCGTGAGAAGCCCCCGTCTGCGGGATTGACCTCGTCGCCCCCCACGTTGATGAAGGCCTTCTTATTAAAATCGTCGAAGTACGAGCTAATGTGCGTGGGGATCGGTGTGGCCCAGGTTGCCGTGACCTCGCCGTCGGCGACGCGGATCGTCTGTCCCGCGACCACGACGGAGTCCCCCCACGCGAACATCGGCGAATCGACGTCCGGCACCTCGCGGCGCCACAGGACCGAGGGCTTCTCACCGCTCAGGTCGAGGCCGATGAGCGTGGGAGGCTGGTCCTGCCCTCCGAAGAAGGCGACGAGACGCCCGTCAACCTCCTTATAGGCCCACAGTGATCCGCCCACGCCGAGGTCCTCGCCCGTCAGCTCCCAGGCGACGTCGAAGCCCGAGGCGAAGTCCGGGGAGATCAGGGAGGATGTGTGCGCGTCGCCGGAGTACCCGACGGGCCTGTGCATGAGCCAGGAGGCACCGACGGCCAGCGCGCCGACGAGGGCAACACCGAGCGTGATGGCGAGGCGGCGTAGAACGGTCGGGAGGGCCTCACGCCAGGAGGCCAGCGTGTTGGAGAGGGTCATCGAACGCTCCTCATCGGTCCGGGTGCGGGGGTCAGGCCAACGATGCGCTCGCCGGGGGCTGCAGACAAGCCTGCAAGGCGCTTGTACCAGGGGGCTTGGGCAGGCGACGCAAAGCCGACGATCAGGTCGTCGAAGATGGGCGTCGCTGCAAGCATATGGAGGTTCTCCCACCCGGGGACAGCGTAGGAACTGATGGCGTACTTGTCTGAATCGGCTGCGTTGCTGGTGGCATCGGCGGCCGCATTCACGTCGACGAGAACCGGGATCCACTCGTACTTGGGGATAAAGGAGGTGGGGGCCACGTTGACGTGGGGGAGCAACACGACGGACTCATCCTTACTGAGCGCGGGGTTACCCAGCCACACACTGGGGTTGTCGGGGTCAGTTCCGTAGTACCCCATGCCCGTGTTGAACTTTGTGTGCTCGTTGATGGAGATCGGGGCGTCGTAGTTTCCCGGCAACACGGTGATCGAGGAGTCCCACGGCGCCTCGCCGGTGGCCGCAAAGTGCATGAACTCTTCGATCGTAGGGGTCTGCGCGGATCCCTGATCTGGGAATCTCCGCAGGAATATGAGGCGTCTCGAGGCTTGTGCATCCAGGTGCATCACCTGCGGATTCGAGCCGTCGGGGGCGACGGTCGCGATGTATCCAACGTCGTCGCCGACGATCCACCCGTCGGAGGCACGCAGGATGAGGTGCTGCTCTTTAAATTTCGCGGTGACGCGGCAATAGGGCTCGTCGGACGAACCGTCCAGCGTGGCGGGCCCGCACGCCTCCTCGATGGCATCCAGGCCGACACGCTCTCCGGTTTCCAGGTTGAGGAAGCCCGTAAGCTCGTCGAGCGTATATCCCATGGCCGGGCCGGCCGACGATGGCTCCCACGCGCGTAGGGGCACCCAGCCCTCCAGCGGGGTGACGGAGTCGGGGAAGGAGCCGGTGGAGGCATCGAAGTCCCACACGTGGGTCCCGGTCTTGTCCCAGGCCTGGCAGGGAGCGGACGAGGGGGTGGGGCAGTACAGGCGAACCGGTCCGATCGGCCCTGTGCTCGGTCCCTCTCCCGAGGGATGCTGATAGGGGGAGCCCACTAGACGAACGCCCGGGGTCGGCCAATCCGAGCGCGTCGACCCGTCAGCGGTCGACACCAGGGTGTTGCCCACGAGCAGGTCATCGCCCCACCAGGCCACCCCTTCCTCGTCGTCGTTGATGTCGGTGCGCCACAGCTCGCGCGGGGTGGAATAGGAGGCGTCGAAGGCGACGACGCTGCGCTGAGCCCCCTTATACCCGACCAGATAGATGTATTCGTCACTAACGCGGAAGGTATCGATGCGGTCCAGGCCCGCGTCGGCCGCGTCGATCTGCCATGCCAAGCGCACGCCGTTGACGAAGTTCCCGGAGAGAAATCCGGTGTCTTGGGCGCTGCCGTGGTAGCCGCTGGGGCCGTTTGCCGACTGGATGACTGCGAGGGCGCACAGGATCGATGTGGTGACTATCCACAGGCGTGCGCCGAAAGTGAAGGGGCAGATGATCCGGTACCAGAGGCGGGTGATGGCCCCGGCCTCGACGTAGGCGTCTTCGTCTGGGAATCTCATGGACCCGATCGTAACCGCATCCGCTAGTAACCGGGTAATTTTGCAGCCGTAGGACGACAGACGAGGCCGGTGCTTGTCCCTATGTATAGGTATCGCAACGTGCGCCCACCGCCGCTCCACCCGGTCGCGCACGCGCGCGAGAATCCGCCACGGCCTCGTCAATGTCAAACCCGAAGGGCGTGAGACGCGCGGAAGCGCCCCCGGTACCCAGATGTGGGCGGGACGCGGTAAGGTCCATCCCAGATGCCTCGACGCGTGCGCTCGCCGACGAGGTGCTACAAATACTGGGGAAGTGACGGGAAGGGACAGGCAATGTCAGCGACGAAGCTCGTGATCGTGGAGTCTCCTGCGAAAGCAGCCACCATCGAGGGATACCTGGGTCCCGACTACCACGTGACCGCCTCCATCGGCCACATCCGCGACCTCCCGCAACCCTCCGAGCTGCCCAAAGACATGAAAAAGGGGCCATTCGGCCGCTTCGCCGTCAACGTCGACGAGGGCTTCACGCCCTACTACGTGGTGAACCCGGACAAGAAGAAAAAGGTCACCGAACTCAAGAAACTCCTCAAGGAATCCGACGAACTCTTCCTCGCAACCGATGAGGACCGCGAGGGTGAGGCCATCGCGTGGCACCTCCTCCAGGTGCTCAAGCCGAAGGTGCCCGTTCGCCGCATGGTCTTCCACGAAATCACGAAGGAAGCGATCCAGCGCGCCCTAGAGAACACGCGCGACCTGGACACCGACCTCGTCGACGCGCAGGAGACCCGCCGCATCCTCGACCGCCTCTACGGCTACGAGGTCTCGCCCCTCCTGTGGCGCAAGATCCGCCCGTCCCTGTCGGCCGGCCGCGTGCAGTCGGTGGCCACGCGCCTCGTGGTCGCCAAGGAACGCGACCGCATGGCCCACGTGAGCGCCCAGTACTGGTCGATCGACACGGCCTTCACGTCGGCGGGCCAGGCCTTCGGCGCGCGCGTGGCCTCCGTGGACGGCCACGCCATCGCGACCGGCTCCGACTTTTCCGAGAAGGGCGAGCTGAGCGCGAAGGCCGCCAAGGCCGGCGTCCTCCACCTGGACGAGGCCACGGCCCGAGCCTACGCCCGGGCGCTGTCGGACGCCCCGGCCTCGGTCATCGACTCGGTGACCCGCAAGCCCTACCGCCGCCGCCCGGCCGCCCCCTTCACGACGTCGACCCTCCAGCAGGAGGCGTCGCGCAAGCTGCACTGGAACGCGTCCTCGACGATGCGCACCGCCCAGTCCCTCTACGAGTCCGGTTACATCACCTACATGCGTACCGACTCCACGGCCCTGTCCAGCCAGGCAATCCACGCCGCCCGCGAGCAGGCCACCCAGCTTTATGGTGCCGAGGCCGTGGCCGACTCCCCGCGCCTGTACGGCACCACGTCGAAGGGCGCGCAGGAGGCGCACGAGGCGATCCGCCCCGCCGGCGACCACTTCCGCACGCCCGGCGAAGTCGCGGGCTCCCTGTCCAAGCAGCAGCTCGCCCTGTACGACCTGATCTGGAAGCGCACGGTCGCCTCGCAGATGGCCGACGCTCTTGGCTACACGGCGACGATCCGCGTGCTCACCGGCATTGAGGTCGACGGCGCGCGTCACGACGTGATCTCCTCGGCCTCGGGCACAGTCATCACCTCCCCGGGCTTCCGCCTGGCCTACCAGGAGGGGCGCGACCAGGGGCGCTACGACTCGGAAAAGAACGACGCGGAGAAGACCCTGCCCGACGTCGCCGAGGGGGATCCCGCGACGCTGACCGAGGCCACCCCCGACGGCCACGAAACCCAGCCCCCGGGCCGCTACACGGAGGCCACGCTGGTCAAGACCATGGAGGAGCTCGGCATCGGCCGACCCTCCACCTACGCGGCCACCATCCAGACGATCGGGGACCGTGGGTACGTCACGCATCGCGGCCAGTACCTGGTGCCCACGTGGCTCGCGTTCTCCGTCACGCGCCTCCTCGAGGAGAACCTCGCGAACCTGGTCGACTACGACTTCACGGCCTCGATGGAGGGCGACCTGGACCGTATCGCCGCGGGCCAGGAGAACGGCACGGACTTCCTGACTGGCTTCTTCTTCGGCCCCGACGGCACGGGCGAGAATGGCGGCCTGCGCCACGACGTCGCCTCCCTGGGCGACGATATCGACGCGCGCGCCGTCAACTCGATCGACCTGGGCCGCAGCGTGACGCTGCGCGTGGGCCGCTACGGACCCTACATGGAAAAGGCCGACGGGACGCGCGCGAACGTGCCGCCGGAGGTTGCCCCCGACGAGCTGACGGACGAACTCATCGACCAGCTTTTCGCCCGCGCCGCCGACGACGGCCGCGAGCTCGGCGTCGACCCCGCAACCGGCCACACGATCATTGTCAAGGACGGCCGCTACGGCCCCTACGTCACCGAGATCCTCCCCGAGTCGGCCGAAGGGGACCAGGCCGGCGCGAAGAAGGCGAAGAAGAGCGCCGCCAAGCCGCGCACCGCCTCCCTGTTCAAGACCATGGACATCGCGACCGTCACCCTCGAGGACGCCCTGAGTCTGCTGTCCCTGCCGCGCGAGGTGGGCACGGACCCGGCCTCGGGCGAGGTCATC
>ERZ1674201.57-NODE-57-length-16575-cov-9.674092_pt1 | contig 16575 bp, 14 predicted proteins | sample MGYA00581114_ERZ1674201 | MGnify/ENA primary metagenome ERZ1674201 (study PRJEB41354, sample SAMEA4873309) | human saliva metagenome | biome: human-associated habitat [ENVO:00009003]; feature: mouth environment [ENVO:08000002]; material: saliva material...
CCTGCGGGCACGTCGTCCCCGAGCGCATCGCCTCCATCGTCACCGGCATCGCGCGGGCCTGCGAGGCCACGGGCACGCCCCTGATCGGCGGCGAGACCGCCGAGCATCCGGGCGTCATGGAGCCCGACGACTACGACATTGCGGGCGCGGCGACCGGCGTCGTGGACGCCTCCAAGCTGCTGGGGCCCGAGCGCGTGACGGGCGGCGACGTCGTCATCGCCATGGCGTCCTCGGGCCTGCATTCCAACGGCTACTCGCTGGTGCGTTCGGTCGTGGCCCGCGTCGGCACCTCGCTGGAGTCCCACGTGGCCGAGTTCGGCCGCACCCTCGGCGAGGAGCTCCTGGAGCCCACGCGTCTGTACACGCGCCTGTGCCTGGACCTGGTCGAGCGCTTCGGTGTCGAGGGGATTCACGCCTACTCGCACGTGACCGGCGGCGGCCTGGCCGCGAACCTGTCGCGCGTCCTGCCCGTTGGCGCCGTCGCCACCGTGGACCGCTCCACGTGGACCGTGCCCGCCGTGTTCGACTGGGTGCGCCGCGGCGGCGACGTCACCTGGGTCGGCATGGAGGACTCCCTGAACCTGGGTGTCGGCATGGTCGCCGTCGTTTCCGAGTCCGTCGCCTCCGAGGTCCTGGCCGCCATCAACGCGGCCGGGGTGGCCGCGTGGGTCCTGGGCTCCGTCACGTCGGCTGGCGCCGACGGTACCGTGGCCGGCTTCGGGTCGGTCACTGACCTGGGCGCTGATTCCTCCGGCGTGCGCCTCATCTCCGGCACGAAGGGCGTTCAAGCGGGCGCAGTGCTGCTGCACGGTGAGTACCGCGTGGGCTGAGCGGGCGCGCCTGGCGTCTACTGACTGTACGAGAAGGGGTCGAGGCCTGCGGGCCCCGACCCCCTCTCGCGTGCGCGCGTCAGAAATAGCGGTGTGGGTACGCCAAAGCGGCGGACCGGTGGCCGGTCCGCCGTGTGGCTGAGCCGTTACTTGGTGGAGGAACTGCCCGTCCAGAAGGACTCATCGAGCTGCTTCGGATCGATGTCGTCGTCTTCTGCGGGCATCTCGGCGAAGTCGGCGTATTTCGAGTAGAGGTCGTCGTCGATTGCATCGTCCTCTTCGGGCTCGTCCACCGCATCATTCGCCGTGTACGAGTCCTCATCCGCCAGCTCTCGCTGGAGTGCGTGTAGGTCGGTGTCGGGGCTGAAGTACTTCAGCTTCCGAGCGACTTTCATCTGCTTAGCCTTTTGACGGCCGCGCCCCATGGCGTCGACCCCCTCCGCGTCGTTCGGGTCCGCGTGAAGCGGTTCCCTGGGTGTTCAAAATGTTTCGTGGGACCATCATAGCTAAAGACGGGCCTTGACCTCACCTTGGACCGTGTTTTGCGCGCACAGCGGAGAAAGGGGAACGCCGCGCAGGCGCGCGGGGGCGCGGAAATGCGCTCGCGGCGGGCGATGATGTGAACGCCGTTACGGAATGCGGGCGAGGGCGGATACGCGCATTCCCCCCGCGCGGGCGCGACGCCCGGGCGAGGGGAACGGAAGGAAAAGCGCTGGCGTCAGGCCTCCGTGGCCTGGTCGGCGGCGGCCAGGGCGGCGAGCGTCTGAGCGGCTGCCTCACGGCCGATGCGGCGGGCCCGGCGGCGCGCGCGGCGGGACTTGCGCGTGGCGAGAAGGACGATGACAGTGAGGGCGCCGACCGTGGACAGGGCCACGATGCCGACCTTCTTCAGGGCGTCCGTGTTGCCGCCGGCCGCGTCCTGCAGGGCCAGCGACGCGGACTCCTTGATGGCCGCGAAGCGGGCGGTGGCCTCGTCCTTCGCTTCCTGGGCGAGAGCCGCGGGCTGCACGCGCTGGTACAGCTCGTCGATGGTGGCGGCCAGCTCGGCGCGCTGACGCTCGAGGTCCGCGGCGATCTGCTCTTCGGTGCGCGGGCCGGAGGGGCGTGCGGCGGCGGAATCGCCGACGGTCACGTTGTGCGGGTCGACAGACTTGCTCACTTGCCCAGTCCCTTCTCGATGGCTTCCTTGGTGGCGGCGACAGAGGCGGCCGGGTCCGGGCGGTGCTTCTGCGCGCTCTGGAGGGAGCTCTTGCCGGCGAGCGCCAGCACGAGCACGATCACGAGGAGGATGCCGACGACGATCAGCGACGCGGCCCACGCGGGGAGCACCAGGGCGAGGAGCACCTCGACCGTGTGGAGCGACCAGCCCAGGAGGAACAGGGCGAACACGGCGGCCGTCGCGAGGAGGCCCGCGCCCTTGCCGCTCTTCTTTGCGAAGGAGCGGGCCTTCGACTTGTTGAGCTCGATCTCATCGCGCAGGATGCCCGACAGCTGGCCGGTGACGGACGCGATGAGGGTGCCGATGGTGGGGCGCGCCTCGGGGGCGGCCTGCTCGGGTGCGGCGGGCGGCGGGTATTGCCCGGGCTGGGGGATAGACTGGGTCATAGGGGCTCCTGCGCGTGCGGGGGTAACGAGGCGTCGCCTCGCCTGATAAACCTAGTCTCTCACGAAGAAAGGCGGCTCGCAGTGACCCGTGCGCTACTCGTCGCGTTACTCCTTGGGGGCGATCGAGCCGGGCAGATCGGAGAGGATCTTGCGGGCACGAACGACCAGGTCGGAGACCTCCGGCTCGGCGAGCGCCGGGTCGTCGGCGTCGACCGTGGGGATGTCGCGCGCGGCGGCGTCGGCGCGGTCCTGGTCCGAGGCCTGGGCTGTGTCCGTGGAGATCGGCGCCATCAGGGCGGTCTCGTCCGCCGCGGGGTCACCGAAGGCCGGGACCGGGGTGGGGGCGGGCGCGGAGGAACCGGCCACGACCTCGTCGAAGGGGGAGGGCGCGGCCGCGGGGATCGGGCCGAGGAGGGCCTTGGGGTCCTCGGGGTTGGCCTCCAGGGAGGCGGCGATGATCGCCTGCGAGGGGCCGGGCGCGTCGAGGGCGACGCGACCGTTCGTGAGGAGAATCGCACGGTCCGTGGAGGCGGCGAGCTCGACGGAGGGGGTCGAGACGACGACCGCGCAGCCCGCGTTGGCCAGGGAGCGCAGGAGGGGTTCGAGCTCGGCGCGCGCGTCGGCGGGCAGCGAGACGGGGTCTTCGATGAGGAAGACGTCGGCGCCGGAGACGATGGAGCGGGCGATGAGGGCCTTGAAGCGTTCCCATTCCGTCAGCTCACTGGGGTGCAGGTCCACGCGCTGGGCGAGGCCCGTCACCTGGAGGGCGCCCACGAGGTTGTCCCAGTCGGCGACGGAGCCCGTGGCCGACAGGGGAGCGAGGATGTTCTGGCGGATCGTCAGCGTGTTGTCGAGCGGCGAATCCGTGCGGATCAGGGCGACCGAGCCGATGCGGCCCGCCAGGCGCGCCGCCCACGAGCGCGAGGGTGCGGCGACGATGCGGCCGGCGTGAGGCTCCTCGAGGCCCGCGAGGATGAGGAAGAGGGCGCGCGCGCGGCGGCCCGTCGCATCCAGGATCGCGCTGAGCGTGCGCGCGCGGAAGCCCATGTCGACGTCGGCCAGGAGGACCGCGCCCGTGACACTGTCCGTGTAGGTCAGGCCCAGGCCGGCGACCAGGACCTTGCCGCCGTGGCCCTTCGCGGCGAAGGAACGGCGCGACCGGTACCAGGGGCGGGGCTCGGTGGTGGGCAGGTGCGCGGGCAGCGGCGCGATGACGACCTCGCCCTGCGTGGGCTGGGGCGCCTGCTGTTGCGGTTGCTGTTGCTGCGGTTGCTGCGGTTGCTGCTGTTGCTGCGCCGGGGTGTCGTTCGTTGACGAGGCCGTGGCCCCCTCGACGGCAGCGTCGACCGCGGCGGCGGCCGGTTCCGAGATGGCCTGCCCGGTGGTGGCCGACTCCTTGACGGTCTGCCCGGTGGTGGCCGGCTCCGGGGTGGTCTGCCCAGCGGCGGCCGTCAGGTCGGCCACGTCCTGGCCATCCGTACCCTGCAGGTTTTCACGCGACTCGTTCGACATACCCCCATTCTTTCAGGATCATGCCGATTGTGCCGTCAAGGCGCGCGGGGGTTGGGTGGGTGATACGTTTGTGAGGTCCTGCGAGTGTGTGTGGTGGCTGTGGCTGCCGTGTTCCCTGTATAGGGATGAACCTATGCGATGCATCAGGAGGACGTCTTCCCCGCGAAAGCGGGGATTTTTCTATGTTTGGGCTCTTTCCTTCGCGCAGCGGAGACATTATGCTGAACATGCGTTGCATAAGACAAATTTTAATGTTATCGTGTACCTATCAACCCCTCGGGGTGATGGCTGCCCCGTCGGGGCTGCTGGGCTCAACAATTTCAGAGTAACCAGACTCACTCATCGTAGCGTGTTTTGGTTGCGTAGGAAGCGAAATCGACTCGAGGTGGAGTGATGGCCCGAAAGAAAGTAGATGGCAGGGCGAGTATCCCTCGCCCTGTTGTGGCGCCGCCTGTTTTTCCTGCCGCGCAGCCTGCCCTCACGGCTTCGGATCTGTCCGACCTTGCCCGTTGCTTGTGGGCCAAGACAGGGAGCGGCGCGTCCGCCTGGTTGTCCGTTGTTCAGCACCTCATGGACGCTGCAGACGTCGCGGGGTACCTCTTCGACGAGTACTTGAGTGAACACCACCGCAGGATCATGGCCTCCGTGTGGGAAGGGGACCAGGCGAAGGCGCGGGCGACCTTCGTGTTCCTGGCGGGGATCCATGACGTCGGTAAGGTGAGCCCTCAATTTGCGTGTCAGTCAGCGGAGCTCGCACCTTTCATTCGCGCCCAGGGACTCGGCATTATGCGAAAGGCAGATTATCCGGAACGCAAATTTTTGCCCCACGGCCTCGTCAGTCAGTTCGCGTTTCAGGAGGCAATTGTACGCGGCGGAGGCGACGCTGCGCGCGCCGTTCATTGGGCGGTCCTCGTAGGAATTCACCACGGGCGTTACCCGGATGCGGGTGCGGTCAACGTCGCGCGCCAGCAATACAGGACACAAGAGGGGTCGGAGCAGGACGACCCTCGATGGGGGCAGGCTCGCGCGGAGATTCTTCGGTGGATGGCGAGGCGCAGCGGCTTTCCGCTCGAGGCGCCAGGAACTGCGCTGCCCGAGCTCCCCATTGCCGTCGCCTCCGCCTATGCCTCGGCACTCGTCATCGCGGACTGGCTCGCCTCAAATGAGGACTACTTTCCGCTGCGCCCCCGCCCCGACAAGGGAGATGAGGAATGCGCGATTCGGTTCTACCCGGAGCTGGATGCCGGGCAACAGCGCAAACGGGCAGCGCGCGGATGGAAGCGAGCAGCGTTTCCTGCCCCGATGCGTCTACCCGCCACTCTCGAGGAGCCAATCGCAGACTTCTACCGTCACCGCTTTGGGTGGCCGGCCTCGTACCGGCCGACCTGCGCCCAGCGCGAGGCCGTGGAGATCGCCTCTACTGAGGACCCGGATCTCATGATCGTTGAGGCACCGCCCGGGTCCGGGAAGACCGAGCTGGCTTTTGCAGCCGCAGAGGTGCTGATGCGCGCCCGGGGATTGCAAGGTGTGTTCGTCGCTCTGCCCACGCAGGCCACGACCAACGCTATGTTTGAGCGCGTCACCTCGTGGCTCACGAGCATCCTGGGCGATGAGCCGCAGCGGCTGGGCATCCAGCTGGCGCATGGGAAGAACAGCTTGAACGAGTCTTTCATGCGTCTGCTCGAGAGTGGTCAGAGCCCTCTCGAAGTGCATGACGACGAGGAGGACCTGGGCCTTCATGCGAGTCGGTGGATGGGGCAGCGCTGGCGCTCGACGCTCTCGCCCGTCGTGGTCGGCACGATCGATCAGGTGTTGCTCGCGGCTCTCAAGTCGCGCCACGTGCTGGTGCGCCACCTCGGACTCATGGGCAAGGTGGTCGTCATCGATGAGGTGCACGCCGCCGACGAGTACATGGAGACCTACCTGGAAGCCGCCCTCACGTGGCTCGGCATGTACGAGATCCCCGTCGTCCTGCTGTCCGCGACCCTGCCGCCCGCGCGTCGCCGTGCGCTTCTAGACGCCTATCGACGAGGCCGTGGCTCATCGGGCGAAGGCGCTCAGTTGGTCGAGGGCATGATCGGATATCCGGTCATCTCGACGGTGTCAGCTACGGGCGTGCACGTCCACGAGATTGACGGCGAGGCAGAGGTAGCCAAGCGGATCATCCCGACATCGGTGGGATCCCCCCAGGAGATCGCGGAACTGCTGGACTGCGAGCTAGCTGATGGCGGATGCGCTGTCGTTATTCGCAATACCGTCCGCGAGGCGCAGGAGACCTATGACGCGGTGAAGGTCGTGTTTGGGCGCGAGCAGACGACCCTGCTGCACTCGCGCTTCCTGGCAGCTGAGCGTGCGGCGCGTGACCGCCGGATGCTCGAACTCTTTGGCAAGGGGGCCACACAGCGTCCCCAGCGTCACGTCGTCGTCGCAACGCAGGTGATTGAGCAGAGCCTCGACGTCGATTTCGACCTCATGCTCACGGACCCCGCGCCAATGGACCTGATCCTGCAACGCATCGGGCGACTGCATCGACATGAGCGAGCGGATCGTCCTGTGGGGCTGCGCGAGGCCCGATGCCTGGTGCTGGTGGAGGACCTCTTTGCTGTGCCGTGGGCCTACTCGACAGGGACAGACCACGTCTACCCGCGACACGCGGTTCTGCGCACCCTCGGAATCCTCTCGGATCGCGGCGAGATTACGGTCCGTGAACCCGTCGACTACGCGCAGCTCACCGAGCTGGCTTACTCCAACGTAGAAGCCGTCGGACCTGCTCAATGGGCCGATGCTTTCGACACCGCGCTCGACGAACGAGAACGAAGTACCGCGCAATCACGGATGCGGGCCAGCACGTGGTGCCTCGACGGCGCGAATCTTCCACGATGGCAGGCACCCGAGCTCGAAGAGAAGCTCCAAGGAAACGCCGCCACGGGGGAGGAGACCAAGGGACCGGGAGTTGTCGCAGCTCGCGCCGCGGTGCGAGACGGCGAAGACCAGATACCCGTCCTCGTCGTCGCGATTGATCCCGAGCTGGGCAATACCCCGGTGCCGCCACCCCTCACCGGAGAGGCCACCGACGATGAAGAACTCGAGGTCAGTGAATACAACGCTCGAGGGCGCGTCGCCGACATCTGCTCGTGGAGCGTGTCCTTGCCACCGTGGGCGTTGCGCGCTCGCGGGCAGAGCGTCGACCAGGCGGTGGACGCAGTTGCAGGTGCCATCTGGGATGATCCCATTACGGCGGAATGGGCGTGTCGCGAGCACCCGTTCCTGGCGGGAGAACTGATCCTCGCGATGTACAAAACCCCCGGCGGGGAGCGCCTCACGCGCGACCTGTGCGGACACACATTCACATACTCCACAGAAAAAGGAATGGAGGTGCAGGGTCAATGAAGAACCCTGAGTACAACCTGCTCGACGAGCCGTGGATACCCGTCCGGCTCCTCGACGGGACCATCGCCGACGTCGGGCTGCTGGAGCTTCTTCGGCGCACGACAGAGATTGCCGATCTCGCGTGTGAGCTACCGACGCAGAGCATCGCGATCCAGCGACTCGTTTTGGCCATCGCGTATCGTGTGGCGCCACCGCGCGATGCACGCGACTGGGTCAGGCAGTGGGACGAAGGCGCTCCGACGGAACAGATGATCGAGTATCTCGAACGGTGGAGAGACCGCTTCTTCCTGTTCGGCGGTCGTTTTCCTTTCATGCAGGTTGCGGATTTGCGGACCGCGAAGGACGCGGTGTCCGGGCTTGAAAAACTGATTGCCGATGTTCCCAACGGCGAGCAGTTTTTCACCACGCGACATGGGCGTGCTCTCGCGTGTATTCCCCCGTCGGAAGCTGCTCGGTGGCTGGTTCACGCGCAGGCGTATGATCCGTCGGGCATCCGTTCAGGTGCAGTCAGTGATTCTCAAGTCAAGGGAGGGAAAGGATATCCGATCGGCCCATCGTGGTGCGGTCACCTTGGACTCGTGTGGCTCAAGGGCAAGGATCTGGACGAGACGCTGGTCCTGAATTTGGTCCCCACCGATGCCGCACAATTGCGTGGCGTCGAAAGCTCAACCGAGTGGGGAGCATGCAGCTGGGAGGTCTCCGAAGCGGAGAGCGCGGTGCGCGGAGACTACTCGCTGCTCGATCCGTCAGGCACCCCCCGAGACATCAGCATTCCGCGCCTGCTCACGTGGCATTCGCGCCGCGTCAGGCTCGTGGGGAACCGCGAAGGTGTCACGGGAGTCGTCCTTGCTCAGGGAGACAAACTAGCGCCGCAGCAGATGTATCGTTATGAGCCGCAGAGTTTGTGGCGTTACTCGACACCGCAGTCCAAGAAGTTCAAGCAGGACGTCTACATGCCTCGTAAATACGAGGCGGGCCGCGCGCTCTGGCGCAATCTGCCCGGAACCCTTCCCACCGTGACGACCGTGCAGGGCGTGGACAAGCAGCCGAAACAGGAGTTCCTCCCCTCGGCGACGCTTTCCTTCCACTACCAGCTCGACAACGCCTCGATCGAGACCACCTATCCCAAGGTGATGCGGATTCAGGCTGTTGGCGTCACCTACGGGCCGCAGGAAGCGACGTTCGAAGATATCTACTCGGATGAGCTGACGCTGTCGGTCGCTGTCATGCGAGTTGAACACGAGGATCTGTCAGCCGAAATCGACCGACAGGTGCGCCTGACCGAAGAGATTGCCAGAGACGTGGGGAATCTTGCGGCGAATCTCGCGCGTGCGGCGGGCGAGAGCGGAGAGGGTGCCGGTGACGGGGCCCGAGACCGCGCCAAGGAACTCTTCTTCAGCGCAGTCGACACCGACTTTAGGACCTGGCTGACCCAGGTTGATGGCCGCGAAGGTGCGCGGGACGCTGGACGTCGGTGGGAATGTTCCCTGCGTCAGCACGCCGTTGGCATCCAGGGGGCGCTTGTGAGGGGCGCGTCGTCGTCGGCAATCATCGGCCGGGATACCGGCAGGGGGTACATGAACGTCGGTATCGCTGAAAACTACTTTCGGGCGGCGCTCAACAAGCATCTCCCGTTACAGAAAACCAATCAGGAAGGAACGAAATGACCAGCAATGATGCTGCTCCGGAGACCCCTCCGGATGGCGGTGTGAAAGGTCTGTCGACGCGCGGCGCGGTGTATGGCCGCGTCGGTGGGTTGATCGTGAATCGACTCTGGAAGGAGACTCCGTCGGCACGCGCTCTTCGCGCGCAGCTGAGGGGAGCGCTTTCACGAGAAGCTGGAACGGTGCCCGAGCTGTGGGACCTCACGCTCGATGGCCGCCCCGGCTATCTGGGCGACGAGCCGACCAGAGGCGAGAAGGCTGTCCATGGTGCTCTTACTCTCTGGGCGCTTCACCAGGGATCGAATACGAGGCCGATGCACGACACGTCGGATCGTCCGCGCAGCTTCGCTTCCGCGATCCGAGTCGTAGCCGAGGGACAAAGCGGCGACAAGCGGGCCGAGGAGACCCCAATCTATCGGCGTTTTTCCGCGGCTGTTCAGGCCCCTACCTTCGAGGGGCTTCTCGTGCATCTGCGTTCGCTCGTCTCTCAGCTCGAGGCTGCCGAGATCCCCTGTGATTACGCGCAGCTGGCAGCCGATCTTTACACGTGGCAGGACCCGCGTCATCGCACGTCCGTCATGCGCAACTGGGGGCGTCAGTTTGCTCGTCCCGCTGAAACTATCCAGACCGACTCTGCCTCTGACGAGTGACGTCGAGGCGCCGCAATCAAACAAGCTTCATTTGTGAAAGGAAAGACAATGTCCGTCTTCGTTGATATCCACGTTCTGCAGACCCTCCCTCCCTCGAACCCGAACCGTGATGATACGGGTGCTCCGAAGACCGCCACCTTCGGCGGAGTCCAGCGTATGCGCATGTCGTCGCAGGCCATCAAGCGTGCGACGCGTGAGGACTTCGAGGGAAAGATTGCCGATGGAAATTACGGTGTGCGCACGAAGAAGATTGTCGAGCTAGTTGCGCGTTCAATCGTCGATAAGCGTCCGGACCTCGACTCGCAGTCTGTCGACCTCGCCGAGATGGGGCTGAAGGCCATCGGTTTCAAGCTTGCTAAGCCGAACAAGAATAAGAGCGACAAGGAGCTGGAGGAAGCCGGATTCCTCGTGTTCCTGTCGGCCAAGCAGATCGAGCACGTCGCAGATGCGTTGATTTCGGTTGCTCACGAGGATGATCCTGCGGCAGCGTTCAAGGAGCTGAAGCCGCGTAGCCTCGTGAATACGGATCACTCTATCGATATTGCTCTGTTCGGCCGTATGGTCGCCGAACCGAATGCTCTGAACGTGGATGCTGCCTGCCAGGTTTCCCACGCGATCGGTGTCGGAGCGGTTGAGCGCGAGTACGACTACTACACGGCCGTCGACGACGAGAAGAAGCGCAACGACGAGGCCGACGAGGGTGCGGGCATGATCGGTACCATCGAGTTCGCATCCGCGACGGTGTACCGTTACGCGACGATCAACGTCGACATGCTCCGCGAAAACCTGGGAGACGATGCGGTTGTGGATCGTGCCATTGAGCTCTTCGTGGATAGTTTTGTTCGGTCGATGCCGACCGGTAAGATCACGACGTTCGCGAACCGTACCCTGCCCGACGCTGTCCTGGTTCAGGTGCGCAACGATCAGCCGATCAACATGGCGGGCGCCTTCGAAGACCCGATCGTCGCGGGGCAGCGCGGTTTCGCCGAGCCTGCCGTCAAGCGTTTCGTCGAGTTCGAGTCCAAGCTGCGCGACCTCACCGGCCTCGAGCCCGTCGCCTCTCTCGCCACGTGGACCACGCCTCGGGGCGAGGGTTTCTCCGCACTGGGTGCCCAGGTTCGCCTGGTCGATCTGGGCAGTGCGACGGTGGACGCTGTGCGAGGCGAGCGATGAGTTCGGTACTCGTCTTGCGACTGGCTGGGCCCATGCAGTCGTGGGGCTCATCCAGTCGATTCACGCGCAGGTCGACGGAGGCTTTTCCCACGAAAAGCGCGCTGGTCGGTCTGCTCGCGGCGGCGCAGGGACGCAGGCGCAGCGATCCGATCGAGGACCTGGCCGAGCTTCGTTTCGCCGTGCGGGTCGACCAGCCGGGGCAGTTGCTCCGCGACTTTCATACGGCGCATCGGGGTGATACATCGATGCCTCTTTCCGACCGCTTCTATTGGGCGGATGCGACGTTCGGCGCCTTCGTTGAGGGACCGGATGACGTGATCGAGGGGTTGTCGCAGGCGATCCTCCGACCGGTGTTCCCTCTGTACCTCGGTCGTCGCTCGTGTCCGCCAACCATGCCCTTGCGCCTCGCCGTGCGTCGAGGGGAGGCATGGGAGGCCGTGCGGGAAACACCGTGGATGGCATCCGCGTACTACCAAAAGAAGCAGCGCTACGAGCACTACGTGTCCGTCCGCGTCGTTGCCGATCAGGGGATTATCCCTTCCGACGTGGGTGTCTCGTTCGAGCACACCATCCAGGACGTGCCGATCAGCTTTGACTCCGAACGCCGTACCTACACTCTCAGAACCGTCGAGGAGGCGCGCGTCGATCTGGAAAATCCGCAGTACGTGGAGGTGCGGCCGAACGCCGGCCCCGGCCTCGTCCATGACCCGATGGAGGTGCTCTGATGTATTTGACACGCATCTACCTCAACCCGCACCGCAGGGGTGCTCGGCAGCTCATGCGGAGCCGTCAGATTCTGCATGCGGCCATCATGAATTGTTTCCCGCCGGGCGTCTTGGAGGGTGCTGGAACGCCGCGGGTGCTGTGGCGCCTGGATCGTCCGTCACCCCCGAGAAGTGGGCTTTCTCGGCAGGGGAGCCCCTCGTGTGCACTCTTCATCTCGAGCCCGGTTCCCCCGGATCCCTCGCACATCGTCGAGGAAGCCGGATACTCAACCGATGGTGGAGTGCTCGTCCGCGACATGGGTGATTTCCTCGATCGACTTGAGGCCGGCCAGAGGTGGGGGTTCCGTCTCTGTGTGAATCCGACGTTCCGTGAGGCGAGTCAGGTCAATGCGCGGGGACGCAAGAGGGTTCTCGCTCACGTGACCCAGGATCAGCAGACGCAGTGGGTGCTGGATCGCTCTGAGCGGCTCGGATTCCGTGTGTTGACTTCTGCCGAGTACGGTGGTGATTTGCCAGTCCTGGAGGATCGGGATGGTCGCCGCGTCGACGGGGCGAACCTCTTGATTAATGGGGTTGAACGTAGCATTGCCGAGTTCAAGCGGCAGGGCGCGCGAGTGACGCTCGCTGTCGCGACTTTCGAGGGAGTGCTCGAGGTGACGGATCCGGATGCACTGCGCCACGGCCTCGTCCATGGGGTAGGCCGAGGTAAAGCATACGGCTGTGGACTGCTGACCCTCGCCCGATCATGAGACCGATCCCCGGGGCGAGGCCTCCTGAGCCGAAGGACTTGGTGCGCGTTCGGGACCGGTTGACGTTCTTGTACGTTGAGCGGTGCACGATTAACCGGGACTCGAACGCGATTACTGTAGCCGACGGACACGGAATCGCCCACGTCCCAGCAGCAGCGCTGTCGGTGCTGCTGCTGGGACCCGGGGTTCGGATCACGCACTCGGCGGTATCGGTGCTGTCAGAGAGTGGTTCGACCATCGTGTGGGTGGGCGAGAACGGGGTGCGATACTACGCGCACGGCACCCCGCCCTCGCGCTCCTCACGGTTGCTCGAGGCACAGGCGCGGGCGGTCAGCGATCCGTCGATGCGGCTGACCGTTGCTCGCAACATGTACTTGATGCGTTTTGCGGGCGAGGACGTGTCGAAGCTGAGTCTCCAGCAGTTGCGCGGACGCGAGGGTGCCCGCGTGCGTCGCTTGTATCGTGAGCACTCGCAGCGCACGGGCGTGCCCTGGGATAGACGCGAGTACGACCCGGACAACTTCGACGACGGGTCGGTCGTGAACCAGGCGTTGTCTGCGGCAAACTCTGCGATATACGGGGTTGTTCATGCTGTGATTGTCGCGCTTGGCTGTAGCCCGGGGCTGGGGTTCATACACAACGGGACCTACCGTTCTTTTGTGTATGACATCGCGGACCTGTACAAGGCCGACCTGACGATCCCAATCGCGTTCGACGTTGCAGCATCGCCGACGGACGAGGCTGTGGGTAGTGCCGCGCGAAAGGCTGTCCGTGACGCAGTTCGGGAGTTTCGGCTCCTGGAGCGGTGCGTCGCCGACATAAAGAATCTTCTGTCGGTGTCCGGGGCCTTGGATGTTGAAGACGACGAGGACCTCATCGTGGACGACCTACGCCTGTGGGATGACCATGAAGGGACAGTCGCGGCGGGTGTGTCCTACGAAGAGGGCGACTTCTCGTGATCGTTCTCGTCTTATCTGCGGTTCCCGAGGGCCTGCGGGGTCACGTGACGCGGTGGCTCATGGAGATTTCTCCCGGAGTTTTCGTTGGGACTCTCAGTGCCCGTGTGCGCGAGCGTCTGTGGGAGATTGTCACAGAGAACATGAAGACAGGGCGGGCGGTCCTGGTCTATCGGGCGCGCAACGAGCAGGGTCTTGCCTTTTTGACCTGGGGCGATCCATGGAAGCCCGTCGACTTTGACGGACTGACCCTCATGATGCGGCCCTACTACTCGGAAGGGCGAGGCCAGTATTCCGAGCCTGATCCTGCGGCGCGTCAGTTGCGTAAACGTCGCACAATGAGTAACTTCCAGAGGAGACGGCAAGCTCAAGGGTTTCCAAGATCTGACCGATCCGCTCGATAAAAGCGCAGGTCAGAAAGTGTTTTCCCCGCCTACGCGGGGATGAGCCTGGGGGGTGTGCATTCATCGCAGACACGCTTAAGTTTTCCCCGCCTACGCGGGGATGAGCCGTAGGGGGGTAAAAGTCGCTCAGAATGGCTTAGGTTTTCCCCGCCTACGCGGGGATGAGCCCGACGGTAGGGAGGTGGGCGGCGACAGCGGCGTGTTTTCCCCGCCTACGCGGGGATGAGCCCAATCAAACCAGAATTCTGGCGCAGCAACGACAGTTTTCCCCGCCTACGCGGGGATGAGCCCCGACCACCGTCGAGTATGTGGACGCATCCCACGTTTTCCCCGCCTACGCGGGGATGAGCCCGCGAGACCGAACAGATTACCGTCGTAGGAGCCGTTTTCCCCGCCTACGCGGGGATGAGCCGTAGTCATAAGTACGCATGGTGGTTCACTTTCTGTTTTCCCCGCCTACGCGGGGATGAGCCTAAGCAACTAAAAAATCAATTGCTTAGTAACTGGTTTTCCCCGCCTACGCGGGGATGAGCCTCAGTGCTGTGCGGTCAAAGTTACCCGCATAGTGTTTTCCCCGCCTACGCGGGGATGAGCCCCGTCACCAGGAACGGATCAGACTGCAGGCCAAGTTTTCCCCGCCTACGCGGGGATGAGCCGGCACCGAGCCATTCAGGGAGGCCATGGCGGTAGTTTTCCCCGCCTACGCGGGGATGAGCCGTCGGCGAGCGCGTCAGGCACGTGCATGTTGTGGTTTTCCCCGCCTACGCGGGGATGAGCCGCATTTCGTCAACGCCGGGAGCGTGGACCGCGCGTTTTCCCCGCCTACGCGGGGATGAGCCCCCGGAGGGGAAGGCGAAGGTCTGCCCGTTAACGTTTTCCCCGCCTACGCGGGGATGAGCCGAACGTAGACGGCGACATTCTGATCACGTGGGAGTTTTCCCCGCCTACGCGGGGATGAGCCCAGTCGGTCTCGCCACCAACGCGGAGGTCCCAGGTTTTCCCCGCCTACGCGGGGATGAGCCGCAGGACGTGTCCGGCACGTTCCACGCCCGCGCGTTTTCCCCGCCTACGCGGGGATGAGCCCTTCGGCTTCACCGTCCCGCTGCGGTGGGACCCGTTTTCCCCGCCCGCGCGGGGATGAGCCCGGTGGCTGGCCGGCGGTGGCCCCGCGCGTGACGTTCTCCCCGCCCGCGTGGGGATGAACCACTGGGGATCAAACATCAGTCCCTGTGGTACACGTATTCCCCGCAACCGCGGGGTTCTCCGGTGCGCCGTTGGCGCGCATACCCACCGGAATAGAAGATAACGACCCTTGCGCTCCCCCTTCCTGTCGTATTCTGCTCGGCTATCCGCAATCGGATAAAGGAGAGAATGAAATAATGGACGCGGCAACGGTGGCGCAATTGGGCTCTGGTGAGCCGACGGTGATGCACGGTGAGGCGGACACGGTACAGGCGACGAAGCAGGGAGTGGGCGAGACAGCGAAGACGCGGTTCCGCGCCCGCATCGCGCACGTGGGCAGCGAGTATCGCCGTGACGTGACCTCGGGTACCTGCGAGCTGTGCATCGCAGAGTGGACCGCCCGCATCCGCGACATCACCTTCGAATTCGCTGCCACAGACGGCAGTGCCACATGGAAGACCGTCACCCCGATCCTCCACGTCGGCCCCTGGAACGACAACTGGGAAGTCTGGGTCAACCCCTTCGCGCTCTCCACGACGCTCCCGCACGTCATCCTCACCGTCGATGCGCGGCGCCACGCCGACGCGCACGACCGCACCCGCATCGCCCTCGAAATCCTCGAGGCCGTAGAGAGGCTTGATCGTGCCTCCGCGATGGTCGACCGCCTCGATGGCGCCTACATTCACGACGACGACTGGGACGAGGAACAATTCATCCTCGTGCCCTAGCGCATCGCGGATGACTCCGACGAAGGCTAGAAGTCCTTTCGTTGCAGCTCGGGCGGACCCTAGTGGCCGCGCGAAAAGCGAAGTGAGAATACGTCGAAAAACGATCATCCGAACGTGCCCGCGATAACTCGTTGCCTGTTACGCTAGTCACTGTTTCTTCTGAGTATTGCTCTCTGTTGAAACGTTCTGTGTAAACGGACGCGCCCACGCGACCGCGCGCCGCCGGTCTCCGCCTCACTCTCCCGGCGATCACGAGCTCTGCGCGTTCGCGTTCGCGTTCCTCGAGTTGTCTGAGCGATAAAGCTCATAGGACCTGCTTTGCCCTGGGCATTGCAACGTTTTTGGGTGTGCTCAAAATAGCAGTCCGAAATGGCGTGCGACATTTGTCTGGGCTGGGCGCTGTGGTGCGTGGGTCCCACGGCCTGCGCGCAAGGATCGCTTGATGCATCGGCATTGAGGGGGTTTTGCACCACTAGACGCACCGCCACGGCGTGTCGCCGGCGTGTCGTGCCCCTAATGGTGCAATTCCCCCCGATTGATGGCAGTGACGCCGCGACTTGAGGTGGCGCGGCGCCCAAAACGCAGACCACCTTGGTGAAAAACGCTGAAAACGGACTGTTATGGGCGAAGTGGTCTGCGTTTTGGGTGTAGCGGTGTTCTGGCATGGGTTTTGTTCGCAGGTGGGCCCGCTATTGCGAGTGCTAACCCGCTATTTGGAGTGTGGGCGAGGCTGCCCAGGCTCGCATTAGCGGGTTAACGTGCGGAATGGCGGGTTAACGTGCGCAGAAGAGGGGGTGTGCACATGAGAGGGAGCTGCTCTAGATGTTGCCGTGCGCGCCGATGTTGTCCGCGCTGCCGCATTGGTTGGGCAGTTGCAACTATGCCACAGGCAGTGGAAGGCGCGCAGTAGCCGACAAGCACAACAAAATCCCCGAAGCAAATGCTTCGGGGATTGCTGGTGGCTCCGACCGGCGTCGATCCGGTGACCTTTCGATTTTCAGTCGAAC
>ERZ1674201.65-NODE-65-length-15990-cov-11.332162_pt1 | contig 15990 bp, 17 predicted proteins | sample MGYA00581114_ERZ1674201 | MGnify/ENA primary metagenome ERZ1674201 (study PRJEB41354, sample SAMEA4873309) | human saliva metagenome | biome: human-associated habitat [ENVO:00009003]; feature: mouth environment [ENVO:08000002]; material: saliva material...
CCATCGAGTACACGAGGACGACGACGTAGGCGATGAACTTGGGGTTGCGGCACAGTTTGATGAAAGCGGGGCGTTCGATGATGGAGGCGCCGACGGCGCGCGAGGCGAGGGTGGCGTGCGAGGCGGTGGAGAGCGTGTCGAGGCCGGCCATGGCGACCCGCATGAAGGCGCGTTGCTCGTCGGTGCCATCCGCCCACGCCTCGAGCAGCGCGAGGGGGGACAGCGCGATGGGCGTGTAACCGCCGGAGGGGGCGCCGGCCTCGTGAATGACGTCGGAGCCGAGGGCCTCGCGCAGGCGCGGCAGCTGGTCGGTGGGGATGTCCGCAATCCACAGGCGCACGCGGCGTTGGATGGCGTCGTGGAGCTCATGGGAGAGCGCGTGGCCGGCGGCGGAGTGAGGGGAGAATCCTTCGGCGGCGATGTCGGTGAGGGCGCCGGGCTGCTCGACGATGCGCGTCGTCAGGTCGCCGGCGCGGTCGACGCCGGAGACGGAGATGATGGTGGCGGCATCCCACTGGTAGGTGCGCGCGATCTCGATGTCGAGGATCGAGCGCAGCGTGATGAGGGATGCTGTCTCGCTCACGGTTGGCCTCTCGGTAGGGGGTTGTCCACTCAATTGTGCCTGACTGAGCGGTCGGAATGCGCGCCCACGCGGGAATCGTTGCGGCCGTAGAATCGACGCATGGCGAAACGACGGATTGACACGGCCCGTGGGATGGAGGCGCTGCGCGCGTGGCGCGAGGCGGTTGAGCGGGGCGGGGAGGCGCCGCGCCCCGTGGTCCTGACGGCCGTGCGCTTCACGCTCGAGGAGCTGGGGGCGCTGCACCCGGGCCGGTCGGTGGAGGTGCGCGTGCCGCCCGCGGGCGCGGTGCAGATCCTGCCCGGGACGACGCATCGTCGTGGGACGCCGCCCGCCGTCGTGGAGACGGACGCGCGCACGTGGCTGTCGCTGGCGTGCGGGCTTCTCACGTGGGACGAGGCCGTGGCGGGCTCGCTGGTGAGCGCCTCGGGTGAGCGCACGGACCTGGGGCCCCTCCTGCCGCTCGTGTGAGGGCAGGGGAGGGGGCCAGGGTCTCAGGCCTCCAGCTGGGGTGCGCCGAAGCGCGCGGCGAGCTTGGGAGCCAGGTACTTCTGGGAGCCCTTGTAGGCGTAGCGCTGGGCGACGGCGGCGAGGGCGGCGGAGGTGGCCGCGAAGATGACCAGCGAGGTCAGGGTGACGTCGTCGGCGTCTTCGGCGGGAACGGGGCGCTTGGTGGTGATCTTCCAGCCGGTTTCAAAGATCTTGGAGGCCAAGAAGGCTGCTCCGGCGATGACGGCGGTCGTGGCGACCTTTTCGATGATGGCGGAATCCATGGATGTCTCCTGGCGTCAGTCTGATTGTCCCCGCGCGTGCGCGCGTGCTTCCATGATGCCCCACACGGCCCTCTTGTGCGAGGCCCACGGGTCCACTGCCCTATGCTTGAGAGGTAGTGTCCCCGTCCGAAGGATTCCTCATGGCTCGCGCCCGCCTACTTTTCGCGCTCTCGGCCCTCGTGGCTGCCTCCACGACCGTCGCGGCCTGCTCGCCGTCGGTGTCGCCGAGCGCCCCGCAGGATCCTTTCGCGGCCCCGATCGTGCCCGGCCAGAGCGCGCGCGCCTCGGCGGCCTCCGGCGGGGGGCACGGAACGATTGACGCCCCAACCCCGCGCAGCGGGTCCGGCACGGTGACGGTGGCGCTCGTGGGCGGCGCCCAGTTGCCCACCGAGACGGCGCAGGAGTTCACGAAGGCCACGGGCTTCACGGTCGCCGTCGTCCCCGTCGACGGCGTGAACGCGGTGGCGAAGGCCGAGGCGGATGTCGTGCTGGGCCTGGACGGCGCGGACGCGCTGCAGGCGAGCGCGGCGGGCACGGTCGCGGACGCCGCGCCCCAGGACACGACGACGCTGGCGGGGACGGCGGTCGACGGGGCCCCCGCGGCGGTGGCTTACGGCCGCGACGACGTGTGCGTCATCGCGGACAAGTCGTGGATGAGCGCCAACAACCGCCCGCTGCCGACGTCCTTCGCGGATCTGTCGTCCCCGCGCGTTCGCGCCCTCCTCGCGGTGCCCGACCCGGCCTCGTCGTCGGTGGGCCGCGCCTTCGTGCAGGAGGCGGCCGCGCAGACCGGCGAGGGCCTTGGAACCTTCGTGCAGTCCATGAGCCCGCGCGTGGACGCCACCCTGGGGGCGGCGATCGGCGCGTGGACGGCAGGCGACCGCGTCTCCGATGCCTACCTGTCCGAGGTCGTGGGTAGCGCGTCGGGCGCGTCGGGCGCCTACCCGCTCGTGGTCGCGCCCAGGTCCCTGGCCGCGGCGGCCGCGACGAATACGGGCGCCGATTCGTTCGGGGCGCCGGTGTCCTCCACCTGCATCGCCCGCATCATGTATGCGGCCGCGACGAAGGCGCCCGCCAGCGACGGCGCCGAGTCCCTCATCGCGTGGCTCCAGGGCGAGACCGCGCAGCGTTCCCTGGCGACCACGGGCGCCGCGTACCCTATCGACGGGGTCCTCGCGGCAGACACGAAGGCCTCGTGGCTCATGGGCATCACCGGCGAGGCCGTCGTCGCGGACGAGACGATGGGCTCCCTGGACGCGATGAACGCGTGGCTGGCGACGTGGGGCTCGGCCCTCGCCGCCCCCGCTCCGGCGCCCACGACCGACCCGACGCCGGAACCCACGACCGAACCGCAGGCGAGCCCCGCCGCCGACACCGCGGAGGCCGAGGCGACGGGCGACGGTGCCGCGGACTCCGACGACGAGGAGTAGGCACCGCGCTGACGAGGCAATGAAGGGCGGGGACGCGGCATTGCTGCGTCCCCGCCCTGCGCGTCTGCCCATCCGTTCGCGGGCGTGCGGCGCCCGCCTAGTCGCGCAGCATCGAGGGGCTGACCCGGCACTCGTCGCCGAGGCGCATGGGCGCGATGAGGCCCCTGTCGCGCAGCTCGCGCAGGCGGGGGACCGTGCGTTCGACGACCTTCCACGGGTCGATCGTGTTGAGGTAGATGCGGGTGCCGCCCTCGAAGCCTGCCAGGGTGGAGATGCGCCACTTGAGGAGGATCCTCCAGCGCATGGGCGTGGACACGGTCGGCGGGCGGTGGTACCACTCCTCGTTGGCGGGCACCTCCGCCCCGGTCGCGGCGTGCGCGGCGTGCAGGATGTCCGAGATGCCGGCCATGGCCTCGTCGCTAACCTCCCACGGGTTGCGCGGCGAATGCAGCGGCCAGATCGCGATTCCCGGGAAGCGGTGGCCGAATCCGGCCAGGGCGACGGCGTGCTCGTTCTGGGCGATCAGGAGCTTGCGGGTAGCGGCGACCGTGAAAATCTGGTCGTAGATGTCGGGCTGTGCGCGCAGGCGCTCGAGCTCGGCCTCCGTCTGGACTGCCAGGTCGTCAATGGCGACCAGCTGCTTGTGGAGGTGATCGAAGGAGGCGCCGGCGGGGCGCAGCCAGTTCTGGAACGTCGCCACGTAGCGCACGGCGGGATTGAGGTCGTACAGGTCGCGCATGGAACGCGCCGTGTAGGCGGTGTACTGCGCGTGTTCCTCGGGCGTGAGGGTGCCCGACCCAGCGAGCTGGTGTGCCTCGGTGGCGCCGTCGACGAAGTGGCGCTTCGCGACGATCAGGTCGTGCCCTCCGGAGAAGAAACCGTTGGCGGCCTGGAGGCGCGCGGTTTCGCTGGTGGCGGCGAACTCGCCTTCGCTCATGCCCGAGGCCAGCATGCGGGCTCGCACGACGTTCATGACGTGCTCGTAGCCGGCGTCCGAGGCCAGGTAGCGGGCCATGCGGTGGCGGTCGTTCTCGGAGGGGATGTGCCCGTGGTTGAGGTGCCAGTAGTTGTAGGAGACGATCTCGAAGAGGTTGGGGATGCGCCGAAACTCGGCGACCGTGTCGCTCAGCTTGTCGGCGCCAAGGGCGTCCAGCTGCTCCCACGTCCCGTCGTCGTGGCGCACGAGGCGGGACTTTTCGGGCGGTGTCTCCAGGTAGCGTTTGGAACAGAATGCGCAGTGGCGCCCGTGCGCCTCGTGGTCGATGGGGTCGTGGTCGGCGCGGGGCGCGGCGAGCGGGCGGTTTCCGCGCCCCGGGACGGTCCAGACTTCCGTGCCGGTGAGCAGGTTCTGCTGTTTGACGGTGCCGTCGGCGAGTCGCACGATGGCGCGGTCGGCGCGGGTGAGCTTCGATGCCATGTCTTCATCGTACCTATCGTCAGAGTCTGTTCATGGTTGCGGGGTGCGATCCGGTGCGCCCGGCCTCTCCCTGGTCGAGCGCGTCGATGCGGGCTCGTTGGTCGGGGCTCAGGGTGAAGGAGAAGGCGTCGATGTTGGTGGCCATGCGCTGGCGGCTCAGGGTCTTGGGGAAGACGACGTGGCCGCGGTCGATGGCCCAGCGCAGCGCGACCTGGGCGGCGCTGACGCCGAGCTGCGCGCCGATGTCGATGAGGGTTGGGTCGGTGGTGGCCCGTCCTCGCGCCAGGGGAGACCATGCCTCGAAGACCATGCCGAGCCCGTGCGCGTAGGCGCGCAGGTCGGCGTTGGGCAGGAAGGGGTGGGCCTCGACCTGGAGGACGTGGGGGGTGACGGTGGCGATGGCGCGGACGGCGTCCACGTGCTCGCGCTCGTAGTTCGACAGGCCGATCGCGCGTGCGCCGCCGGCGTTGAATGCGTCTTCGAGGGCAGGCCAGGGCAGGGTGACGTCGCCCCCGTAGAGGGTGGGCAGGGGCCAGTGGACGAGGAGGAGGTCGACGTAGTCGGTGCGCAGCTCCTCCAGCGAGCGGGTGATGGAGGCGGCGGCGCGCTCGGGCTCGTGGTTGGAGTTGTCGACCTTGGTGGTGAGGAAGATCTGGTCGCGCGCGATGCCGGAGGCGTCGAGGGCGGCTCCGACCTCGGCCTCGTTGCCGTACATTTGCGCGGTGTCGATGTGGCGGTATCCGACGTCGAGCGCACGGTGAACGGCGTCGTAGGTGTCTTCGGGCGCGACTTTGTAGGTGCCGAAGCCGAGGACTGGGATGGGGGATCCCGTGGGGAGAGTGAGGGTGGGGATGGGGGACGAGGCTGGGGCTGGGTCGGCGGGGAAAGGAACGTTCATCGGTGAATCCTCCTGATCGTCTCCAGTGTAGCGTCCTGGGAGGTCGGCGCGTTTTCTCGTTCGGGCTGTTCGCAGGGCGGTGGGGATGGAGGCGCGTCAATGCCGACATGTCTGGTGGGGCACGCGGATTGTCCGCCGCGTGAGAGCAAAGTCTCAGTTAGTGAGATTTTGTGCTGTCAAATATCGCGGTCTCGATTGTTGAAATTGTGGGGAGGGGTCGAATTTAGCGGTTTTGAGTGTGTCGTGGCGGCGAGTGTGAGGACTCTGACCGCTTGACTGATAAGACATTGCAATATGACTGAAAAACTGCCCTCTGTCGTCTGCAACATGGTTGGCACTTTTATTGCACCGTCGGTCGGTAGTGTCGATATTTCCCGGAATGACAAGGGGTCTGACCTAACCAGCCGGTAGGGTTTTTGTTAGGTAACCCACCGCGATTTGTCCGCTCCACGTGGCACTTTGGCGTAGGATAGATACCGTTCAACCACGATCGCCACCACGTCACGACAACGAACGGAGAGTTATGTCGGTTCGCAATGCACTGCTGGCACTCGTCGCGCAGCAGCCCGCGGGTGTCTACCGTCTGAAGCAGATGTTCGAGGAGCAGACGTGTGGAGCCTGGCCGCTCAACATCGGCCAGGTCTACCAGACGATGCAGCGCCTCGAGCGCGACGGCCAGGTCGTGTCTCACGCCGAGACCAACGCAGGCCGCGATTCTGAAGTCTTTGAGCTGACCGATGCCGGTCGCGATGTTCTCACCGCCTGGTGGTCCACTCCGGTCCCGCGTGAGCATCCCGAGCGCGATGAGCTCGTCATGAAGCTCGCTGTGGCCGCCGCCGATCCGACGGTCGACGTTGAGGCCATGATCCAGACCCAGCGTCGCTCCACCCTGGGCTCCCTGCGCGACGTCACCCGCTTGAAGGCCTCTGCCGACGAGGGCGAGCTAGCGTGGAAGCTCATCCTTGAGCGTCACATCTTCGACCTCGAGGCCGAGCTCAACTGGCTTGACCACATCGAGTCCGGCGCGGTCTCCGAGGCCGCTCGCCGTGCGGCCTTCGCCGCGGCGAAGGGTCGCGCAATGAACTGGGCCCAGGCTGAGGCTGGTATTTCGGAGCGCGCCGGGGTGCGATGAGCCAGCCTGCGCCGCTACCGATCAGGATGACCGGCGTCGGACATGAGTTCGGCGCAAACGGCGTCCGAGTGAGAGCGCTCGACGGGATCGACCTTGAGGTCGCGCCCGGCGAGCTTCTCGCTGTTATGGGTCCGTCCGGATCCGGTAAGTCGACGCTGCTGTCGATCGCCGGCGGGCTCGAGCGCCCCACGCACGGGAGCGTCTACGTCAACGGCGTCGACCTGGCGACGCTCGATAGCGTGCACCGCGCGGAGGTGCGTCGCCGCTCGATCGGGTACGTCTTCCAGGACTACAACCTGATTCCCTCGCTGTCGGCACTCGAAAACGTTGAAATGCCGCTCCAGCTCGACGGAGTGAGCCCCTCGAAGGTGCGCGAGGCCGCCATGGCCGCCCTCGAAGAGGTCGGCGTCGCCGAACTTGCTGACCGCTTCCCAGAAAGACTCTCGGGAGGCCAGCGTCAGCGCGTCGCCATCGCGCGCGGATTGGTCGGTAACCGCTCGGTCATTCTTGCCGACGAGCCTACCGGCGCGTTGGATTCTCACACTGGCGAACAGATCATGTTGGTGTTGCGTGACCACATTGATGCGGGTGCAGCCGGTATCCTCGTGACTCATGAGGCCAGAATGGCCGCATGGGCAGACCGGACAGTCTTCCTGCGTGACGGTCGCATCGTCGACCGCTCGCACGGGGACTCACTGAGGGACCTGCTGGCAGACACAGCACCAGGGATTTAATGAGTCGACTCAACACACGGATGAGGCGATGGGGAGTGGTACTCCGCATCGCCTCTCGTGATGCGCGCCAGAGTTTCGGGCGGACTCTCACCGCTGTCATCCTCATCTCCCTGCCGATCATCGTCGCGATCGGCTCGATCACCTTCTGGGATGTCACGACCTCCCAGCGGTACCAGGCCTCGTCCTGGCTGGGCCACACCTCCGACGTTCAGGCGGTGACCCTCCGTCGCTCCTCGACCGCCCTCGATCAGGACATCACCGCCGACGTACTCTCGAAGACGGCCTCGGACGACGAAATCGACGTCACCATGGAGACCCTCACGAACTGGGTCCCCGACGGCGACCATCTTATCGCCGTCGATACCCTCTATCAGCTGCACCTCACCGCCCCCGATGGGACAGGCTTCACGGTTGACTCGGGCACTCAGACAGCATCTCTGGACGCTCCCCGAGTCGCGGCGGGCGGACAACACGGCGGCCTCGCCGCCAACCATGCCGTCCTCTCCGACGACGCCGCGCGCTCCCTCGGCGTGCAGGTCGGGGACACCGTCAGCCTGACGCTCACGGTCGCCAAGGAACGAACAACGCAGGAACTCGAAGGCTCCGCCGTCATCGACGCCATCATCGGCGGCAGCAGCCGGGCGATCATAGGCGACGGCACGCTCGACATCGATCGCCTCGCGGTGGCCGGGCGCACCCAGACGGCCTGGTACGTGACGGGTCCCGTCCCCGTCTCGTGGGACAAGGTCCGCGAGATCAACGCCTCCGGCTTCTCGGTCGTCTCGCGCGATGTCCTGGCCAGCCCGCCGGACGCCTCTGCCCTGCCCGCACAGATCGCCCAATACGAGCTACCTCAGCCCCCGCTGACCTCGAACCCGTGGCAGTACCTGCTCCTGGTCGCCGGGATCCTCCTCATCCTCACCGAGATGATCCTGCTCATCTCGCCCCTGTACACGGTCGCCCAGCGCTCCGTCATGCGTACCGCCGCGATGATCGTCGCCAACGGTGGCGACCGCTCGGATGGGCGTCGCCTGACGATCGCCCACGGCCTCGTTATCGGCGCGTATTCCGCCGTGTTCTCGGTCGTCCTGTCCGCCGCCGTCATGGTCGGCGTCGGCCTGTGGTCCGGCCTCGGCATCGGTATCGTCCCCTGGTGGCCCCTCGGGCTGTCGGTGCTGCTGCCGATCCTCCTGTCCCTCATGGCTTCCGTCTCCCCGGCGCACACCTCCTCCCACATCGACACCTCCGCCGTGATCGGCGGGCGCGTGTGGGAACCCTCCCGGCTGGTTCGCCGCCGCATGATCTACCCGATCTCGCTCCTGGCGGGTCTCCCGCTGCTGGGCGTGGCCGCGTGGCGCGGCTCGGTGCTCGCGCTCGTGCTCGGCGTCGCCCTCCTAGAAATCGGTCTCATCGGCTCGATTCCCTACATCTTCACCCGCTGGCGCGCCCCCAACCGTCGGGCCTCGATGAGCATGCGCCTGGCGCTGCGCGACGCGGTCCGCAACGGGCACCGCACGTTCCCCGCCATGGCCTCGATCCTGACGACCGTCTTCGTCGCCTGCGCCCTGCTGATTACGCTCTCCTCCTCGAACGAGGCCGGCTGGAACTCGCGCCCCCACGTGGGCCAGCGCGGACAGATCTTCGTCTCGACGCTGGACAAGACGGACTCGGTGACCCGCTCGAACACCCTCATGCGCTCCGCGACCCAGGCCGTCGACGCCGAACGGACCGTCACCTCGGAGGCGACCCTGCGCGGCATGGCGTGGAATAGCGGCCCAGGCGGCCCTGAGACGATGGTTGAGGCCGTGTCCCCGATTACCGGCAAGACATTCACGCAGCTGCCAGATATGGCCCCGATGGCGGAGCTGGACGTCGCCTACATCGTCGACGACGGCACCTACCTGCGTCAGGCCGGCTACCTCAACGAGGCCGACATGGTGCGTGCGCTGGCCACCCTCAACGCCGGCGGCGTGCTCGTCCCCGACCCCGCTCTGATCAACGGCGCGGGGCAGGTGCAGCTGCGAAGCCTCGACATGGCGGACATTGCCGCGGCCAGGGCTCAGGGCGTCAGTGAGAGCGCCCTGCCTGACGCGCGCGTCCTACGTTCCCAGACTTTCGCGGCCTCCCCGCTCACCCGCGTCAACGTCATGGTCCTGTCCCCGGCCGCGGCCACGGCTCTCAGGCTCAACTCGGTGCCCCTGGGCCAGCTCCTCACGGTCAACAAGCCCGTGAACACGGTGGATGCGCCGGCCTTCCAGGCGACCATCGCCCGTCAGGTCCCGGGGGCCTCGGCCCAGGTCATCACGCCGACCATGCGCTCCATCGTGTTGCCCTACGTCGCGGCCCTGATCGCGATCGTCGCTGCGGCGGCCACGGTCGCCCTCGTCGTGGCGCTCTCGGCCTCCGACATGCGCCCCGACCTCGACACCCTGGACGCGATCGGTGCGGCCCCCGCCATGCGCCGCCACGTCACGACGTGGCAGGGCGTCGTCTTGGCCCTCAACGCGATCCCCACAGCGGTCCTCTCCGGCCTGATCGTCGGCGTTCTCGCCGTGATCACCCTCGCCCGTTCGGGCATTTTTGGGACCCTGGTGACCCTCACGCCGGTCATTCCGTGGGGTGCCCTCCTCGGCATGCTGATCGGGATGCCGCTCCTGTGCGCGCTCGTCGCGATCGTCCTGACCCCCCGGCACCAGAATCGTATCCGCCGCATCAACTAGGCAGCGCCGATGAGTGAAGCACCCGACACGGTCGTCATCCCGCCCGGCGCCCTGGCCTCGGCCAGCGTGCGCGTCGACACGTGGCTGTGGGCGACCCGCCAGCTCAAGTCCCGCTCGCAGGCCACCGCCGCCGTGCGCGCCGGGCACGTGCGTGTCAACGGTGAGCCCGTGAAGGCCGCCTACAAAGTGCGCGTGGGCGACGAGGTGCGCCTGCGCATCGAGGGTTTTGATCGAGTCCTTGGCGTCGTCCTGCTGCTGGCTAAGCGCGTGTCCTACCCCCAGGCGCGCACCGCCTACGATGATCGCACGCCCGAGCGGCCCCGCGTGCACGTCCCCGTCGCGATGCGCGAGAAGGGGAGCGGGCGCCCCACGAAGAAGGAGCGCCGGGAGCTGGATCGGCTGCGCGGCTACGACTCACACGAGCACTACTGATGTCCTCCGGCCCCTCTCGGCCTACACGTTCGGGTAGTATTCGCTGATCGACAGGGCGTAGTTTGCGCCCCAGCTGCTCTGGTACTTCGTCTGAAACTCGGCGGTGCCGCGGCCCTGTGCGTCGAAGGTCATGGTGACGGTTTCGGTCGTTGTGAAATCCGGCGACAAGTAGGGGGTGCCCTCGTCTTTCTTAAAGTATATGGTGATGGTCATATCGAACGAGCTGAACTCGGGGAGCCTCTTGATGAGGTCTTCGTTCACGATGGCCACGTCGATGGTGCACGCGAACGCGGTGCTGTCCGCGGTGGGGCTGCAGGAGTAGTCGCTGAATTCGATGTTCTTGAAGATCTTGAACTGCGCGATGACGGAGGCGGTCGCGACGTTGCCCGGGCACGTCGCGTCGACGGCGGAGCGCTGCTCGGGTGTGGCCCGCAGGTATTCCTTGTAGTGGCGGGCGATGCGCTCCCTCATCGTCGGTGCGATCAGATTGCACCAGTGCGTCGCGTAGAAGTCGTTGGCCTCCTGGCGCGTCTGCACGGCCTCGGAGCGCACGGCGTTCACCTCCGTGGCTCGCCTGACAGCGAGTGTCGTCATCGTGGCGGCAACGAGCCCCAGGACGATGGTGATGACGAGAAGGATCACGTGGGCGGGCCCGAGACGCTTCTTCGCGGCGGCGCGCGGCGTCGCCGCTTTCTTCCGGGCGTTCATCGGAAGAGCTCCTTGACTTTCTGGAGGTAGGTCTGTGCGTCTGCGACCTCTTGCTCGGCGCGCTGGTATTCCGTTCCGAGCGTGGAATACGTCTGCGCGGCGATGATCGCGCTGACGGCGAAGATCAGGGACAGAACCATCAGGACGACCGACAGGCGCGTGAGCCTCCTGGGGGTGGGCGGCTGAGGGACGGGGGGTTGAGCGGCGCCCTCGGCCCGGGGCCGGGGGGACGAGGCCGTGGCCGCGATGGGAGGCGCCGGGATGGGGGCGGCAGCCTCGTGGGCCGCCCTCCGACTCGTGGCGATGGCCGCGGGCGGGCCGGGAATCGGAGCGCCGAGGCCGCCCGGGTGTCGATACTGCTCGGTCCACCGGGTGCCGTCCCACCAGCGTTGGCGGGGGCGACCCTGCGGGTCCGGGTACCAGCCGGGCGCGGGAGTAGTCACGGAAGCTCCTTGCGGGGTCTAGTCGTTGGGGAAGAAGGAGGTTACCGGAACCTTGTAGAAATCGCCCCACGCGCTGTCGTAACTCGTTTCGAACTCGACGGTGGTGCTGCCCGATGGGGGAACCGTTACCGTGACGACGTCCGGGGTCGAATGCTGGGGGAGTATGAAGCTCTGTGAGGTGCCAACGTCGAGGGAGAGCTTCACCGTCGTATTCGAGTAGTTGGCCAGGGAGGGGACCTTCTCGGTCTTCGTGGTCACCGTTCCCGTGCAGGAGACCGCGGTGTTGTCCTTGATGGTCTTGCACTCGATTGAGGCGGTGAACATGTCCGCGGCCCGGTAGGTGCTCATCATGTAGGCGGCGTTGACGCGCCCGGGGCATTCGGCGTCGACCGCGTCGCGCATCTCTTGCTCGAACGCACGGTACTCCCCGTAGACCTCATCGATGCGGGGGATGCTGTCCGGCGTGACCTTGGCGCACCATGAGGAGATGCGAATGGAAGTGGCCTGGGCGGTGACGCGCTCGGCTTCCGTGTTCATCTGCCGGGCCTGGTAGAAGCGCAGCCCCGCCAGCGCGCCGAAGATGGCCGTGATGGCTGCCATGGCGATGGCAATGATGGCGAGGACCTTGTTCAGGGGCGTCATGCCCTTTTTGGCGGCCGCGTTGGCGGAATTCACGGTGCTCACTTCGACTCTCCCTGTACCGTTTGCAGGTCCTCATTCGCCTGGTTCAGCGTCTGTTCAGCCTGCTTGTACTCCTTGTTGGCGGAGAGGAACAGGCTGGTTGTCGCGATCGCGCCGACGGTGAAGGCCACGATGAGCAGCGACAGGATGACGGTGGTTGCGAGTTGCTTGGCCGGGGCCTTGGGCCGCGCCTGGGGAACCGAGTCGTCGGTGGGCGCCGCGTCCCGGTATCCCGCGTCGTAGGTGGGCGCCGCGTCCTGGAACCCCGTGTACGCCTGGTCCGCCTCGCTGTAGGAGTCGGCGCCGTAGTCCTGCACGGTGTCGTCGGGGAGGTAGTCGTCGGTCCAGGAGTATCCGTCCCACCAGCGCAGCTGGGCGGTTCCGGCGGGGTCTGGGTACCATCCTTCGACGGGGTTACTCACGGTGGACTCCTTTCGCGCTATCCCGCCATTTTAGGGGAATTCTCGTGCGGACGGGAGGGATGGGGTGATTGTTTGGGGGTCACATGTTGGAGGGCCACCAGGAGACCATGGAGGCGCCGCATTCGGTCTTATCCGACATGTTCGGATCGTAGGGAACCGAGATCGTGAAGGTGGAGGGCGCGCCGGGGGTCAGCGTCGTGTTGGTGGTTGCCTGGTAGGGGGTGGAGGAGTTGAAAGCGGTGTTCTTCTCGAGGGTGTATCCGACGATGGTGACGTCCAGGGGGCCCAGGGAGTTGACGGCGCTGGAGGACTTGACGGTCAGCGTGCCGGTGACCGTGGTCGTGACCTTGTCGGTCGTGCACTCCCCGATCGCGATGGCGAAGTCAGCGTCCGAGAGGGCGCGCTGGGCGTTGGCGAGCGTCTCCTTCTCGGCGCACTCGGTGTGGATGGTGTCCTTGACGGCCTGCGTCGCGGAGTCGTAAGACTTGATCGCGTCGCGGATCGATGAGGAGGACTCGCGCGTCACGGAATTGCACCATTCTTTGGCTTCACGCTGGACGTTGGCTGCGTCGAGTCGCGTCTTGGCCTCGGTGATCTGCTTGTCGAGCGCGGCCTTGTCGGACTGAGCCTGGGCGGCCTGCTCGTCGTAGCCTGCCGCCGAGTGGGTGCGCCAGACGTTGATACCGCCCACGACCGCGGAGAGGATGATGAAGATGACGGCGAGGATGGCGCCGGCGACGGTCGCTGCGCGCAGGGGGGCGGGGGCGGCGCTCACTTCTGGGCCTCCTCGATCTGTCGGTTGATGTCGTCGAGCGTGGACTGGGCAGTGTCGAGCTCCTGCTGCGCGATGCGGGCGCGTTCCTTCGCCTCGTCGTGGACGCGGCCGCTGGCCCCCAGGTGGGACCATGCGACGACGAGGACGACGATGAAGATGACGACGAGCGACCACGAGGCGACCGCGCCGAGGGTCCACGTGAGGGTACCCGAGCGCGCGGGTTCGTCCCGCGTGGGCTGAGGTTCCACGCGGGCGGGGGACGAGGCGTGGGTGGCCTCGTCGCCTGCCGCGGGCGTCGGTGCGGGGGTTTGTTCCAGCTGGTCGGTCTCTCCCGGCGAGGCCAGGGCCTCGCCGGGAGTGGGATCCGGGGCAGCGTGGGCCGAGGGGGTCGGCTCCACGTAGGGTTCGACGTAGTCGGTCCAGGCCTGTCCGTCCCACCAGCGCAGGTGTGGGGCGCCGTTCGGGTCCGGGTACCAGCCTTCCGCGGGCTCACTCATCGCGGCTCTCTTTCCCTGGTCGAATAAAACCGTTTGCTCGGTCAGGAATTCTAGTCGCCCGACGGATGGTGGGCAACTATCGGGTCAGAGGCCCTTGGGCCAGAGGTTGGTGGCTCGGAACGAGCACGAACCTGTTGTCAGTCCGCCGGAGGGCACGGTCTGCGTGAATGTCCCCTTGCCCCCGGCCGGAATGGTGAAGGACGCGGAGCCGACGGGGGTATCGGAGTTGCTCGCCTCGCCCGGCGTGAGGAAGATGTCGACCGTGACGTTCATCGGCCCGAGGTTGCTCAGCGTCGTGTCGGTGATGGTCAGCTCTCCCGTCATCGTCACGTTGCCGCCCGAGAGGGTGCAATCCGTCACCTTGCCATCGAATGCGGGGCGCGCCGAGTCGCGGAACGCCTCGGCGAACTCCTTCTTCTTCGGGCATGCCTTCGCGATCGCCGCGAGCTCGTCGTCGGGCTTGAAGTTCAGGGCAGCGGCATTGTCGATCAGGTTCATGAACTCGGAGTCGGCCTCGGTGAAGCCGTCGCACCACTTGCTGGCTGCCTTGTTGCTCTTCGCGGCCGTGATCTGCGTGCGCACGCTCGCCGTTTCGGTGTCGGTGTCCTTCTTCTGGGTACGCAGCGACTCGGCGTTGGAGCGGGCTTCCTCAGCCTGGGCGGAACGCGAATGCGCGCCGAAGCCCATGAGGACGCTGGCAAGCAGGAGACACACGGCCAAGGCCGCGCCGACGAAGGTCATGATCTTGAATGCCATGGAGGACGAGCCGGTCTTGGCTGCCGGCATCGGAACGTAGCTCACTTCTGTGCCTCCTCAAGTTCCTTCTTTGCCTGATCAAGGTCGGACTTGGCCTGATCGAGTTCTTGCTGCGCGCTCGTCTGCTCGGATTCGGCATCGGAGAGATCGCTTCCCGCCCTCGCGAAGAGCGTTCCGGTGTACACGGCGGTCACGGCGAAGACGACGGTGAGCGCCCACGCGACGGCCGTCCCGATGCGCCACCCCTTTCCGGAGCTCGAGCTCGTGGAAGCCGCGGGCGTCGTCGCGCCGGACATGCCGGTGTCCGACTGTCCGAAGGTCGGGGTCGTCCCCGAAGCGTGGTATGGGTCGGCGGACACGGTCGGTGCTTGCTGGGCGGAGGGCATGTGCGGGCCGGGAGCGGGGGCCGCCTGCTGGGCGGGGAAGCCCTGCTGAGCCGCCGCATGGTGCTGGGTGGGCAGGCCCTGCTGCGGCGCGGCGCCGGGCATGGGCTGGTACTGGTCGAGCCACATGCCGCCGTTCCACCAGCGCAAACGCTGGGTACCTGCGGGATCTGGATACCATCCGGGTGCTGGTTGAGACATGACCATCCTTTCAGTTTCTGGTTGCAGTCTATACCTATCCCGTGAGGCTTATAACGTGTTGATTGCTCCGGTCCTCACGCCCGCAGATGTGGGTGACAGGTACCCTGAAAGGTATGGCTGCTCTCTTCTCGTCTTCGCCCCTCCTCGCGCTGTTTGTCGTTGTCGCGTTGGGGGCGGCGATCGGGGCGATCAGGATTGGGCCGCTACGTTTTGGGGCAGCCGGTGCGCTGTTTGTCGGCCTCGCGGTGTCGGCCATTCACCCCGAGGTCGTCAGCACCCACATGTCGATCGTCCAGCCGATGGGCCTGGCCTTCTTCGTGTACTGCGTCGGCATCTCGGCGGGTGCCACATTCTTCCAGGACCTTCGCAAGCAGACGAACCTCCTAGCCCTCACCACGGTCGTGTGCATCGTCGGCGCGGTCATCGCGCTCGCGGGAGGCCGCCTCCTCGGCCTGTCGTCCGGCCTTGCGTCGGGTCTCTTCACGGGCGCCCTGACGGCCGCCCCCGCCCTCGACACGGCCACCCGCCTGACGGGGGATCCGAACGCGGCGGTCGGCTACGCCTTCGGGTATCCGATCGGCGTCATCGGGGGCATCCTCATCGTGACCATCACGGTGACGAGGAAGTGGTTGGGTCCCAAGGACACGCCCTCCCTCGCGGGTGCCTCTCTCGAAGCTGTCAGCGTGCACGTGTCCAAGCACATCAACACGCGCGACATCGGCGCGTGGCGCGACCAGCGCGTGCGCCTGTCCTACCTGCGTCGCGACGGCCGTACCCGCGTCACAGCTCCCGGCGAGGACCTGTTGCCGGGTGACCACGTCGTCATGGTCGGGGACCCCGAGTCCATCAAGGGGGCAGCGCCCCTCCTCGGCGAGATCCTCGACCACAACCTCGAGGACGACCGTTCCGACCTCGCCTTCGAGCGTATCGTCGTGTCCAACCCCGACGTCGCCGGCCGCAGCGTCTGCGAACTCAATGTCACCAAGCGATTCGGTGCCGTCATCACGC
>ERZ1674201.67-NODE-67-length-15810-cov-9.735766_pt1 | contig 15810 bp, 12 predicted proteins | sample MGYA00581114_ERZ1674201 | MGnify/ENA primary metagenome ERZ1674201 (study PRJEB41354, sample SAMEA4873309) | human saliva metagenome | biome: human-associated habitat [ENVO:00009003]; feature: mouth environment [ENVO:08000002]; material: saliva material...
CAATACTGGTTAGACTGGGAACTATGCTGCACCGACTTTTTCCCCACGCTAACGAATCCCTCGCCTCCCTCGCTGAAATTTCAGCGCAGGTCGGTGAGGCAGCCGCGTTGCTCTCTGAAATGGTCGGCTCCCCCGTCGCGGAGTACCCCGAACTCTTCGAACGCATGCTCACCCACGAGGCGGACTCCACGAACCTGCTGTTCCGCACCCTCACCGAGGTGCGTAGCTCCTTCTCCCCACCGATCCCGCGTGAAGACCTGTACACGCTGGCACGCAAGCTCACCAACGCCGTTGAGAAGCTCACCAGCGCCGCGCACGTGCTGTCCCTGCACAGCATTGACGGCTTCGCTACGCACATCACCTCGATCCTGGACATTATTCAGCGTCAGGCGGTGCTGACCGCCGCCGTCATCCCCAAACTCGCCGACATTCGCGGCCTCGACAACTACTGGATGGACATGCTGCGCATCTCCCGCCAGGCGCTGCGCACCGCCGAAGAATACGACGCGTACATTGCCGAACGCTACACCCCCGAACGGTACCGCCGCTACGCCACCTTCCTGGCGCAGCTGACCGCCGCCTCCAACGCTATGCGTGATGTGTCCGCCGAAATCGGCCGCATCATCGTTCAGGAATCCTAATGCTCCTGGGTCTTCTCGCCTGCTGCGCCTTTATTGCCGCGGTCTACGTCACCGGTGTGCATGACGCCTCAAACGCCGTCGCTGTTCCGGTGCGTACCCGCGCCCTCGGCGAGCGCTCCGCCCTGTACCTTGCCGCGCTCTTCAACGTGCTCGGCGTGGTCGGTGCGTTCCTGCTGCTCGGTGAGTATTCCGCCTCGTGGGTGAGCGCCCCGGACGGCGTCACCGGCCTGAACGGTATTGTTGCGGCGCTGCTGGTCTGCGCTATCTGGGGTGTGCTCACCTGGTTCCTGCGGTTGCCGTCTTCCTCAACCCACGCGCTGGTTGGCGCCCTCGCCGGCGTGAGCTGGTGGACCCAGACGAAACTCGAGGACGGTGCTGAAGCCTTCGGTTCACTCGCCTTCCTGCCGCATATTTTTGGGGCGACCCTGCTACCGCTCTTCTACCTGCCGCCGCTCATTTTTCTGCTGTCCTGGCTGATGGTGGTGCCGTTCTACCGGCTCGTGGTGGGGCATAACCCGCGCCTGGTGAATCAGCACGCCCGCGAGGTGCTGGCGGTGTCCGCCTCCGCAATTTCGCTGTTGCACGGCCTGCAGACCGGCTACCTGTACCTGCTGCTGTGGGCGCTGCTGAGCGAACGCATCATGGATCCGGCGCTGATTCAGTCCCTCACCCGAGGCGGGATGCTGCTGGGCGCCCTCATCATTGCCCTCAGCCTGGGTGCGGGCACGCTGACCGGTGGCCGCCGCATCGGCTACACCTTCGCCTACAAGATGGTGCGTCTGGACCCGTTCCGCGGCGCGGTTGCCCAGGGTACGACCGCCGTGGTTCAGGTACTCGGCTACTTCCTGCTGCAGGTGCCGTTCTCCTCCTCGCACCTGGCGACCGCCTCGGCGCTCGGCGCGGGCGTGAACCAGCGTTTTAATGCGTTGAAGTCCAGGATTGTTCTGCAGATTCTTCTGGTGTGGCTGGTAACCATTCCGGCGTGCTTTGTGCTCGGAGTGCTCGCAATGGTGGCGCTACAGTCCATCCACTAGATTTTGGGGACGCTGCATGCCCCACCGTGTCCACTGCCGCGGGATAGCCGGGCGGCGGGTTGAGTCTGAACAGTGCACACCTTCATAATGGGTTGAGTTCTTGGGCTGGCACGCGCCCACTCACCCTCGACTGATTGTGGTTATGTCTTCTCCCACCGTAGCTATTCTGGTCCGCACGAAGGACCGCCCCCGCTTCTTGAGCCGCGCCCTGGAGAATATTGCGCAGCAGACCTTCACCGACTACACGGTCTGCGTGATCAACGACGGTGGCGACGAGCAGGCAACCCGCACCGTTATTGAGGCATCCCCGCTGGGCTTGCAGGGCTCTGATGCGCAGGGTTCCGGCCGCGTGCAGCTGCTGACCACCGCCGGCGACAACATGGAGGCGGCATCCAACGCCGGTTTGGCGGCGACCACCTCCAAATACGTGGCGATTCACGATGACGACGACCTGTGGGCACCCGAATTCCTGGAACGCACCGTCGCCGCGCTGGAAGAGAGCGGCGCGCTCATGTGTACCACCCGCATTGTGGAGCGGTACGAACGCGAAAACGCCGAGGGCGAGTTCGAGGTGTACGAGGAACGTATTTTCCACGACGGTCTGCCAGGCGTAGGTTTGCAGTTCCTGTTCCGCACGAACCGCGCCGTGCCGATTGGCATTCTCTACCGCCGTAGCCTGCACGAACTGGTCGGCTTCTATGACGAGTCCCTGCCGGTGGTCGGCGACTGGGAGTTCAACATGCGTGCCGCCTCTGTGGCGGATATTCTGCTGGTGGATGAGCCGCTGGCGTACTGGTCGCTGCGCCCCGACGCGGAGGGTGCCGAGGCGAATAGCGTGAAGCGCCAGGCGGATCACGCCCGCTTCGATTCGATGGTGCGTGCCCGCGCTATCCGCGAGGACCTGCAGGCGGGTGCCCGACCGGGTGCGTACCTGTATCAGGCGCATTTGGCGGCTGACCTGGAGCGCCGCGTGATTGACGGGCACGATCTGACCCGCGAATCCCTAGATATTCTGCGCTCTATTGAGAGCCGCCTGGAACGTATTGAGGCCCGTCAGCAGGCTATTGAGTCCCGCCAGCAGAGCATCGAGGAGCGCCTACGGGTACTAAAGCACCTGCGCGCGCCCGGCCGTGCACTGCGTTCCTTTGCGCAGCGTTCCCTCAATCAGCGTTCTCAGGCTCGTCGCGGTACTGAGACTGGTTCTACCGGTGAGAAGGACGCATAGCCGTGGCAGAGAACAATCATTCTTCTACAGCGCTGCCCGCTACTGAAGCACCGCACTTTAATGAAGCACCGCGCGTGCTCGTCATTGGCGATATCGGCCAGCACACCTACCACGTAGGCGACGAAGCCATGACTATTGCGAGCGCTCAGGCGCTTTCCGAAGGCGGCGCGGCGGTCACCCTCATGACCCGCGATGTGGACCATTCGGCGCGCTATATTGGCGCGGCGGTGAATCATGAGGCGGCACAGCATGAGGCGGGCGCACCCTACGAGTACCTGCCGTTTCTCCTCTTCCCATGGGCGCCGGCTGAACGCGAGCTGACCCTCGCGGCGCTCGAGTGCATCCTGACGGAGCTGCACGCCGACCGGGAGCGACCCTCCGTTACCGAGCTGGTGGTGCTACCGCAGGTGCAGGCGCTGCCGGAGGTGCTGCATCCGCTGGCGCAGACCGTTGAGCGCATGGTGGAGTTCGCGGACTCTATTGCAGCTATGGACGCAGTTGTGGTCTCCGGCGGCGGCAACCTCAACTCCCGCTACGGCTGGCTGCTCTACGAACGCGCCGCCGCGGTGAGTGCCGCCGAACATGCGGGCGTGCCCGTGTACGTGACCGGCCAGTCCCTGGGCCCGGTGCTCAATCCTGAGGATGCGCAGGTTCTGGAGCGTATGCTGCGCACCGCCCGTTCGGTGACGGTGCGCGAACATTCTTCCCTCGCCTGGTGCCGTGAGCGGGGTATTGACGCGCGCCTGAGCGTGGACGATGCCACCGACTATCTGGTGGACTCCCCGGCACGCACCCTGCACTATGCGGAAGGTGTTTCCGCAGGTCAGGCGCTGGATGAGCTGCCCGAACGCTACGTGTGCGTGACCGTCAACGAGTGCACCGAACAGCAGGCGCAGCAGCTCGCGCGTCTGCTCGATAACATGTGGCGCGAGCACGGCTACGCCTCCGTGTTCCTGAGCCACTACGGTGACCCGCAGAACCCCGAAAGCGGCGATATTCAGGTGCACCAGCGCATCGCCGCGCAGCTCAGCGCCTCCACCCCGGCGACCCTGCTGCCGATTCTGCACGCCGACCAGAGCGTCACCGTGCATCGTGGGGCGGCGTTCACCCTGACCAGCCGCTACCACCCGGCGGTGTTCTCCGCCGCGGCAGGTATTCCCGTGCTCGCCCTCATTCCGGACGCCTTCACGCAGATGCGCGTGGGCGGCGCCCTGAGCCTGTACGGGCTGGGCGAGTTCACCCTGCCGTTGGGCATGCTCGCCGGTGGGGTTCCCGAGCTGATGGTTGCCGCCGCCCTGCGGCACGTGGCGGTGGCATCGGATGCGCGCCGCACCGAACTGCTGGAGGTTCTGCACGCCGAGCGCGCCTACCTGCTGACGCAGATTCTTGCATCCGGCGCAGAAAAGCTAGACGAAGTAGAGGCACCTGCGCCCTTCCCCGCCGTGGAGCAGGTTCCGGCGCTCCCCGAACCGCTGGGCGCGACCGTCCGCGCCGCCCGCGAGCTCTTCACCGAAACCTCCCTCACCGCGGGGTTCGAGTGGGCAATGTCTGACCGGGCGCACTCCTGGGATGCCGAGCACCGCCGGCAGCTCGAACGTGCCCGCGCAATTGGTGGCGGGTACAGCACGCACGGTATTCACAGCGCACACGGCGCCGAAGAAACGCGCCCCGTCACGGTTGAGGCTGATTCTGAAGCACCCGCCGAGGCGCATCCCGCCCAGCCGGGTCTGCTGGCGAGGGTGGCGCGCCGCCTCCGCGGCTAGATTCGCGGCTAAGCCCCTTGCACTGAGGTTTCGGCACGCAAAACCGCCCAAGCCGGGGCGCTAAGCGGGGTTCGGGGCGCGGGGTCTCTCACACTTCAACCCAACACTCCCCTACCCCCTTGTGCGCCGGTATGATGGTGCCCATGGCACGATTCGCAGACATTCTACGCACTACTGAACAGAACACCCGACAGTTCATCCGTGAGGGTGTTCATCGAGTCCGAGCAGACTTCTTTCAGTCTGTGCAGATTGTTGCGGCGTCTATGGGCGCTTGGCTTTTCGCTGAGCACATCCTGGGCCACCACGAGCCCATTTTCGCGCCGGTCGCTGCCCTCGTATCCCTCGGCTATGTAAGCGGTGCTAAGCATTCCCGCCGAATCCTTGAGGTTTCCTTCGGCGTGACCCTCGGCATTCTCATTGGCGACCTTCTGCTGATCCTGCTCGGTCACGGTACCTGGCAGGCGGCAGTGGTGCTTTTCTTGACCGTGATTATTGCCCGATTTATTGATAAGGGCATTATTTTTACGATTCAGCTCAGCTTCCAGGCCTGTTTCACGTTGCTGCTACCCGTACCTGACGATGCGTTCACCCGCAGTTTTGACGGCATTGTCGGTGGCGCGTTCGCGTTCCTCGCGATGTATCTGATGCCGCGCGACCCGCGTAAGAACCCGCGTGCCCGCGCACAGGCCCTCATGGATGCGTTCGCGAAGGTTTTCCAGCTCTCCTCCGAGGCAATCCGCTACTACGATTACAACAAGGCGTACCAGAGCCTGCTCGATGCGCGCGCCCTGCAGCCGCTCTACGATGCGTGCCGCGGCGACCTGATTACCGCGCAGGGCATGAGCGAGCTGTCGTGGAATAGCCGCAAGAGCAAGGGCGAGCTGGCGCGCATGGCGAAGACCCTCGCCGCGGTGGATTTGGCGATTCGTAACGACCGCGTGCTCAACCGCCGCATGGCGTCCACGATTCACCACGTGCAGCTGCGTACTGCCGCACAGCTTTCGCTCAGTGACGCGCTGAACGAGCTGTCGTTGGCAGCGCAGAGCCTCGGCCTGGGCATGTCTGCACCGACGGAAGGCGAACGCGAGCACTACATGATGGAGGCACGCGAACGCATGATCAAGCTTGCCGGCACCCTCGAGCCGCGCACCATGGGTGTGGCGACCTTTGAGGGCGAGTCGCTGGTGCTGATGCTCCGCCTAATTGTGGTCGACTTTTTGGAGGCGACCGGTATGTCCCACAAGGACGCCGTGGCGGTTCTGGTGCCCCTCGGCGAGGCGGTCACGAAGCATGCACCGCGCACCTCGGCAATCCCGATTGTTGACGCTGACATGGACGACTCCACGGTGGTTGATGACGTGACCGATAGCGCGGTGAACACCCACCACACGAACAAGCTCAACACCCGCTCGATCAACATTATGTTGCACGAGAACGAGGAGGAGAGCCGCTCCTCCTAACAGGTTTCTGGAGGGTTTCTAGCTGGGTTCTAGCTGGGTTCTAGCTCGGCTCTAGCGGGGCCAGCGGCAACCCACCAAGACGCACAACGGAGGGGGCTCCCGGCGGCATTCACGCCAGCTGGGAGCCCCCTCTACTGTGTTCTTAAAGGTTTTACTTCTGCGGGAAGAGGAGCGCGAGCGCCTCACCCAGGGTGGTTACCTCACGCACGGTCACGCCCTCGGGCACGTCCCCCACACCGGTCGGGGATGCGGGTACCAGCACGTGCGTGAATCCCAGGCGGCCCACCTCCGCGATACGCTGGCGGATGCCCGGCACGGCGCGAACCTCACCCGCCAGGCCGACCTCGCCAAAGACCGCGAGCTTGCGCGGAAGCGGCTTATTCTGCGCCGCCGAGGCGAGCGCCATGACGCACGCCAGGTCGGCGGCGGGCTCAGCAATTTTCGCGCCGCCCACCGTGGAGACGTAGCAGTCGAGCTTGCCCACGTTCAGCCCGGCGCGGCGTTGCAGCACCGCCAATAGCATCTGAATACGCGCTGAATCCAGGCCCGAGACGGTGCGGCGCGGGGCGGGCGCCACCGCCTGGTCCAGCAGTGCCTGCACCTCCGCGAGCAGGGGGCGGCGGCCCTCCATCGTGACGGTCACGCAGGTGCCCGCCACCGGGTGCGGGGTGCTCGAAACAAACATGCCGGAGGGGTCCAGCACGGGCGCGATGCCGTCCTCGTGCATGTCGAAGCAGCCCACCTCATCGGTGGGGCCGAAGCGATTCTTAATAGCGCGCAGCATGCGGATATTTGAGTGCTTATCGCCCTCGAACTGGCAGACCACGTCCACCAGGTGCTCGAGCAGACGCGGGCCCGCGATGGTGCCCTCCTTGGTCACGTGGCCCACGAGCAGGGTGCACATATTGCGTTCCTTCGCGGCGGCAATCACGGAGGCGGCGACCTCACGCACCTGGGTCACGCCGCCGGCGCTGCCCTCAACTTCCGCGGAGGCGAGGGTCTGCACGGAGTCAATGACCAGCAGGGAGGGGTTGACCTGCTCAATGTGCGCCAGGGCGGTGCCGAGGTCGGTTTCGCTGGTCAGGTAGAGGGTGTCCGCGATGGCGCCGATGCGGTCGGCACGGAGTTTAACCTGCGCGGCGGATTCCTCGCCGGTAATGTACAGCACCGGGCGCGGCGGCTGGGGTGCGCTATTCTGCGCCGGGGTGGCGCGGTTCTGCACGCCCTTCTGCCCCGTAATCCCGGCGGTGCCGCGCGCGAAGGTGGCGGCAACATCCAGCAGCAGGGTGGACTTACCCACGCCGGGTTCGCCCGCCATGAGGATGACCGCGCCGGGTACGAGTCCGCCGCCGAGCACGCGGTCAAATTCGGGGTTTCCGGTGCTCATGTAGGCGGCTACGCGCGAGTCGACCTCGGCGATGGGCTGGGCGGGTTTCTGCACGCTGGATGCGGCGCGGGTGCGCGCGCGGGTGCCCCCGGCGGCTTCTTCGACGGTGCCCCAGGTTTGGCATTCGCCGCAGCGGCCTACCCATTTGGCGGTGGTCCAGCCGCATTCGGTGCAGCGGTAGGCGGGTGCGGTTTTGGTGTTTTTCGTGCGCGCGGTCATGGGTCTATTTTAGGGTCTGGGGCGATATGGTGCGCGGTGTTTGGTCACGGCGAAATGGGGTGCCACAGAACGCATTTTTACTCTTAACCGCAGATAGTTTAGCCCGGTGCACTCCCGTATAAATATCGAGAATATCCATTCGCTTTTGAGGCACTTTAGCCCGCCGTTCCGCCCCTGACCTGGCTCAATAACCACCCTTACGGGTACAATGTTTTTTGTGCAGATGAATTATAGTGACCTATTGCTTAAAACTATCGCCCGAATCGCCCCCGGCACCGAGCTCCGCGAGGGCCTGGAACGCATCATGCGTGGCCGTACGGGCGCGCTCATCGTACTCGGATCCGACCGCACCGTATCCTCCCTGTCGTCGGGCGGTTTCAACATCGACACCGAGTTCTCGGCAACCCGCCTGCGCGAGCTGGCGAAGATGGATGGCGCTATCATCTGCGACCGCGACGCCACCCGTCTGTTGCACGCCGGCGTGCAGCTCATGCCGGACGCCTCCATTGAGACGAACGAGTCCGGCACCCGCCACCGCACCGCCGAACGCACCGCGATTCAGACCGGTTTCCCGGTGATTTCGGTGAGCGCGTCGATGTCCGTGATTTCGGTGTACGTTGACGGCACCCGCTACATGGTTGAGGACAGCCAGTACCTGATGGCTCGCGCAAACCAGGCGATTCAGACCCTTGAAAGCTATAAGAAGCGTCTGCGTTCGGTGCTCTCCAACCTCTCCTCCCAGGAGATTGAGTCGAACGTTTCCCTGGGCGACGTGGCGATGACCCTGCAGCGCATGGAGATGGTGAACCGTATTATCCGCGAGGTCAGCCACTACGTGCTGGAGCTCGGCGTGCACGGCCGCCTGATTGCCCTGCAACTGGAGGAGCTGCGCGCCCCCGAGATGACCGCCAGCGATCTGATTCTGCGCGACTACCTGCCCGAGGTGAACGACGAGCTGATTACCGCCGGCGTTGAGGCGCTACAGAACCTGGACGATATGGACATCGTGGATCTGCGCACGATTGCCCGCACTGTCGGCTTTGGTGAGAACCCCGACCTGGAGCTGCCCCTGCAGCCTCGCGGTTTCCGTCTGCTCGCCGGTATTCCGAGCATCCCGAACGCTATTTCTGAGCGTCTGGTGGAGCGCTTCGGCAGCCTGCAGGCTCTCATGGCGGCGTCCCTTGAGGACCTGCGCGCCGTGGACGGTGTGGGTGAGGCTCGTGCCCGCACGGTGCGTGAGCAGCTGTCCCGCATGGCGGAGAGCAGCCTGGAGAAGTACCTCTAGGGAACTGATTATCCACCCCTCAAAACTAGTTTTACGATATGATGCAGTGACAGCGGAGTTTTCTCCGCACCTTGACACCCCAAGGAGGTCACAATGTCGTACTCACGCACCAAGCGCCCCACCCCGTTCTTCGTGTGGGCGTCCCCCATTCTGTTCCTGATTTACCTGCCGCTGCTGTGGTTCAAGGTCATCCCCAATTCCTTTGAGGTGACCGATCTGTCCACCCTGCTGCTGGCGGCACTGCAATGGACCGCATTCGGTAGCCTGCTCGGGTACCTGGGCGAGCGCCGCTTCGCCAAGCCCCGCGCTTCCAAATAGCGCGGCACAATAACCCCATACGAAAAGCCCCCGTGCCGGAGTGAACTGCGCCCCGAAACTTGGACGCTTTAAATACTAGCCGTTATGCGGCCTCCTGCAGGGCCTGATCCCGGTACTCTACCGGAGTCAGGCCCCTAAGCTTTACCTGACGCCTTACCGTATTCCAATGCGTAATATAGGCATCAAGATCAGCTTTGAAACTCTCAAAAGTCTGCCAGTCCTGCCCGCGAAAGAACTCGTCCTTGAGATGTCCGAAGACCTGTTCAGTGGCGCCGTTGTCGATACAGTTGCCTTTGCGTGACATGCTCTGGATGAAACCATTATCAGCAAGCGTTCTGATGTAGGTCTCGTGCTGGTACTGCCAACCCATATCCGAGTGCAAGATCGGCTCGGCCCCTTCCGGTTTGGCATCCATGAGTATCCGGAGCATCTCTTGCTGCTGGGCAAGATTAGGGAACATCGAGATGGAGTGGGCAACAATCTCCTTGCTGGCAAAGTCATAGACCGGAGCGAGGTAGGCCTTACCAAAGGAGAGCTTAAACTCGGTAACATCGGTGCCCAACTTCTGCCAGGGACCAGTCGCCGTGAAGTTGCGACCGATGATGTTGGCGAAACTTTGCCCCACAGACCCCTTGTAGGAGTTGTACCTGCGGTAGGGCCTCTCACGGCGTATACCGCAGCGCAGCCCCATCTGGCGCATCATCTTCAAGACCGTCTTATCAGCGATACGCACCCCTTCCTCAGCGCGCAGGCACATGGCCACCTGCCTGTGACCGCACCCGTTGGGCGTCCGCGAAAAGATCTGGGCGACCTTGGGACGTAGCTGCACTCTGGTTGGCTGCTGGGGGTGAGCCAGTGCGTAGTAGTAGCTCGATTTGGCAAGACCAGCAGCTTCGAGAAGATCACGCACCGAGTGTCCGCGCCCTGAAAGCTCAGCGGCCACTAGGGCTTTGTCCCGGTTTGGGAGCGCTTCTGCGCCTTCAGGGCAATCGATTTTTTTAGGTACGCCACCTGCGCCTCAAGCTTGCGCACACGCTCTTCGAGTTCCTCCTCACGCGTTGGCGGCACCGCCCGCACCGACCCCTTCGGCCTGCCCTTAGGCTTAGGCTTAAGCGCCTGCGCGCCGCCCTCGCGGTACAGCCTGCACCACTGCTTCAACGGTGTCGTGCTCGCAATACCGAAGCGCACCATCGCTTCAGGCTTACTCATCCCACCATCAACCACGGCCCTCGCTGCGGCGACCTTGGTCTCGTAGTCGTATTTGGTGTGTTTTACTCCCATGGCAAGAAGCCGGCCCTTCCCGATGACGTGGTACATCTTCTGCCACTCTCTCACAGTCGCGGCAGATATACCAAGGCTTTTGGCGGTTACACCATAGCCGAATCCCTTCTCAAACATCTGTGCTGCCTGTTTCCGAAGCAGACGATCATGTCTCATTCCCAGATGCACGGACATGAAAAGCCTCCTGTTTCTTGGACTTTAGTTTTGTTGTCCAAGAAACGGGAGGCAGTTCAGAGAATATCCAGCACGGGGGCTTTGGCGTGCCCATTCACGGGCGAAAACTATAGAAGTGAACTACTGAATCACAAAGTTCACCTGAGCCGAAGTCACACCATTCACCGTGGCAGTCGCCCAGTAAGAGCCCTTCTGAGCGGTCGAAGCGGAGGAGCAACCCAGGACGTTGATCTTACGATCCCACGCCAGGTCGGCTGCACCCTCAGCACCTGCGGCTACCTCAGACTTCTGAACGGCGGTCGCCGCGCACAGGCTACGGGTGTACACCTGAGCTGCACCGGAGGTGATCTTCAGGTCCACGCCGGTGTTTGCACCCTCGCCGCCCACAGCGCAGGGGGTCTTCGAGGAATTCGTGTAGGTCACGTGGAAGGACACCTGCTCACCGGCTGCGAAGGTACGCTTCGCGGGGGTGACGGTCACCTTCAGGTCGTTCGCGGTGCACGCCGCAACAACAGCCGCAGTGGTCACGCTCGGAGTCGGCGCGGGCGTGGTCGGGGTTGCTACGGGGGTAGCGGTGGTCGCGCTTGCAGTGGGTGCTGCAGATGCAGTCACCGAAGGGGTTACCGAAGCGCTAGCCGAGGCACTTGCGGTAGCCGAGGCAGTCGCGCTAGCGGACGGGGTAGCCGAAGCAGTTTCGGAGGGGCGAGCACTGAAGCTCTGGAAGGGCGCGCCGGAAGCCGTCGCGGTGGAGGCTACAGTGGCGTCCTTCTTGCCGTTAATCATGCCGACCATGGAGGTCACGCCGGCGACCAGCAGCAGAATGACAGCGAGCAGAGCAATAACCGCCACGATACGACGGCGGCGGTACACTTCGGGAGGCAGAACGGGACCATTTTCAGACATACCTCAAGGATACCGGGTTTAACCCTGAGATTCACAGTGAACTCTGTTCATGCGGTTTTGGGAATATATGCCCCGTGGCGTAGGCTTTTCGGATGACCACAGAAGCATCCACCCCTACCCAACACCTCCCTGAAGGAACTAATGTTGAAGCGCTTCACCAGCGCATCAACCAGTGGTTCCTCGACCAGGCACGCGACCTTCCGTGGCGCCGCGACGAGTGCACCCCCTGGGGTGTGATGGTCAGCGAGTTCATGCTACAGCAGACCCCCGTCAAGCGCGTGCTGCCCGTGTGGGAGGAGTGGATGCGCCGCTGGCCCGCCCCCGCTGACCTTGCCGCCGAGCCCACCTCGGAGGCGGTGCGCGCCTGGGGCCGCCTGGGTTACCCGCGCCGCGCGCAGCGTCTGCACGGTGCCGCTGTAGCGATTGTGGAGCAGCACGGCGGCGAGGTTCCCGCCGACTACGATGCGCTACTGGCGCTGCCGGGCGTGGGTTCCTACACGGCGGCGGCGATTAGCGTGTTCGCGTTTGGTCTGCGCGCGACGGTGATTGATACGAATATCCGCCGCGTGCATGCGCGCGCTGTATCCGGCAAGGCGTTGCCCTCGCGTTCGTTGACGGCTGCTGAGACTCGCCTGGCGGAGGCGCTCATGCCCGCCGACGCCCCCACCTCCTGCCTGTGGAATGCGGCAACCATGGAGCTTGGTGCGCTGGTCTGCACGGCAAAGTCCCCGACCTGTCAGCTGTGCCCGGTGGAGGATCTGTGTGCCTGGGTTGCGGCAGGCAAGCCGGAGGCGGACTACACCCCCAAGGGTCAGAGCTGGCACGGCACGGACCGTCAGGTGCGCGGCGCGGTGATGGCGGTGCTACGTGCGGCGCATGAGCCGGTGGAGCGCGACCTCATCCTGGGTGCGTCTTCAGGCGCAGACTCAGCCAGCGGCACGACCTCACCCGACCTGGCGTTCCCAGCGAATGCACCTGCCGCGGTGCACCGCCCGCTCAAGGCGCTGTACGCCCTCTCCCCCGCCACCGAGCAGCTGCAGCGCTGCTACGCGGGGCTTCTGGCGGACTCTCTCGCCCGCGAAGTCGCCCAGGGCGGTACTGTGCTCGTCTCGCTCTAGTACCCGCCACAGAGAGGCTCCTAGAGGCTTCTGGGGCCTTTAGAAGACAGAAAACGCCTGTGGGGCGGCACCGGAATTATCCGGCACCGCCCCACAGGCGTTTAGTGCGCTAAAACTTAGCTACCTAGGGCTTAGTCCCCACCCTGACCCTCTCGAGCCTCAGCGGGAGCCTCGGAGGAATCACCCTCGTTCAGCTCCTGCACCGAATCCAGAGCCAGCTCCTTCATCGGCTGAGACGAGAAGACGAACTTCGCGGAGTCGCCCTCACCTTCAACGTCCACGGTAATCTTCTCACCGGGCTTGATGTCGCCGAAGAGGATCTTCTCGGACAGGGCGTCCTCGATGTTGCGCTGCATCTCGCGGCGCAGAGGACGGGCACCCATGGACGGGTCGTAACCCTTAGCCGCCATGAGAACCTTCGCAGCATTAGTCAGCTCAATGGACATATCCTGCTCCGCCAGGCGCTTAGCCAGGCGGCCCACGAACAGGTCCACAATCTGCAGAATCTCAGACTCGGAGAGCTGCGGGAAGACGATAATGTCGTCCACACGGTTCAGGAACTCGGGGCGGAAGTGCTCCTTGAGGTTCTCCATCACGCGTGCCTGCATGCGCTCGTAGTCGGCTGCGGTGTCATCCATCGCCTGGAAACCAACCGGGATGCGGCGGTTCACGTCACGCGAACCCAGGTTGGTGGTCATGATGATGACGGTGTTCTTGAAGTCCACCACGCGACCCTGCGAGTCGGTCAGGCGACCGTCTTCCAGAATCTGCAGCAGCGAGTTGAACAGGTCGGCGTGAGCCTTCTCCACCTCGTCGAACAGGACCACGGAGAAGGGCTTGCGGCGGACCTTCTCGGTCAGCTGGCCGCCCTCATCGTAGCCAACGTAGCCGGGAGGCGCACCGAACAGACGCGAGACGGTGTGCTTCTCCTGGTACTCGGACATATCCAGGGTGATGAGCGAATCCTCATCGCCGAACAGGAACTCCGCCAGAGCCTTGGCAAGCTCGGTCTTACCCACACCAGTCGGGCCGGCGAAGATGAACGAACCACCGGGACGGCGCGGATCCTTCAGGCCTGCACGAGTACGGCGGATAGCGCGGGACAGTGCCGCAATAGCGTGCTCCTGGCCGATGACGCGCTTGTGGAGCTCCTGCTCCATGGTCAGCAGGCGGGTCGACTCTTCCTCGGTGATCTTGTAGACCGGAACACCGGTGGAAGCAGCAAGAACCTCAGAAATAACCTCGGGGGTCACGGTGCCGAATGCGTCGCCGCCTTCGCGCCATGCCTTCTCAGCTTCTTCCTTCTCAGCCAGGACCTTCTGCTCCTGATCACGCAGGCCTGCGGCCTTCTCGTAATCCTGGGAGTTGATGGCGTCTTCCTTCTGCTGGCGCAGCTTGGCGGCCTTCTCGTCGAGCAGCTTGATTTCCGGGGGTGCGGTCATGCGCTTGATGCGCAGGCGTGCTCCCGCCTCGTCAATCAGGTCGACAGCCTTATCCGGCAGGAAGCGGTCAGAGATGTAGCGTGCCGCAAGGTTCACGGCGGTCTCGATAGCCTCGTCGGTAATGGTGACGCGGTGGTGTGCCTCGTACTTGTCGCGCACGCCCTTGAGGATCTGCACGGCGAGCTCCTGGGAGGGCTCCTCAACCTGAATCGGCTGGAAGCGGCGCTCCAGGGCGGCATCCTTCTCAATGTGCTTGCGGTACTCGTCCAGGGTGGTGGCACCGATGGTCTGCAGTTCGCCTCGAGCCAGCATGGGCTTGAGGATGGAGGCAGCGTCAATCGCGCCCTCAGCTGCACCCGCACCGACGAGGGTGTGAATCTCGTCGATGAACAGGATGATGTCGCCGCGGGAGCGGATTTCCTTCAGGACCTTCTTCAGGCGTTCCTCGAAGTCACCGCGGTAACGGGAACCTGCAACCAGGGAACCGAGGTCCAGGGTGTACAGGTGCTTGTCTTTGAGGGTCTCGGGGACGTCACCGTGCACGATAGCCTGTGCCAGGCCCTCCACGACGGCGGTCTTACCGACGCCGGGCTCACCGATCAGCACGGGGTTGTTCTTGGTACGGCGGGAGAGGACCTGCATAACGCGTTCCATCTCCTTGTGGCGACCAATAACCGGGTCCAGCTCGCCCTCACGCGCTGCGGCGGTGAGGTTGCGGCCGAACTGATCCAGGATGGTCGAACCCGCGGGAGTGCCTTCGCGAGAGTTACCTGCACCCACGCCGGCGGTTTCCTTCTCACCGGAGTTGTTGCCGGGGTAGCCGGAAATCAGGTCCATGACAGCCTGGCGCACGGCGGCAGGCTCAGCACCCAGCTTGACCAGCACCTGGTTTGCCACGCCCTCGTTCGCGCGCACCATGCCCAGCAGGATGTGTTCGGTGCCGATGTAGCCGTGGTTCAGCTGAATAGCCTCGCGCATGGACAGTTCGAGAACCTTCTTCGCGCGGGGGGTGAAGGGGATGTGACCGTTAGGCGCCTGGGGGCCGGGGCCGACGATGTCCTGAACCTGTTCACGTACTGCGTTCAGGGTAACGCCCAATGATTCCAGGGCGCGGGCACCGATGCCTTCGCCCTCGTGAATCAGACCGAGCAGAAGGTGTTCGGTACCGATGTAGTTGTGGTTGAGCATGCGTGCCTCTTCCTGGGCAAGCACCACAACGCGCCGAGCTCGATCGGTAAAGCGTTCAAACATTTACGCACTCCTTGCATTTTCCTATTGATACAAGAGTACGTTGAGCTGCGGGTTTATGCCCCGCGTGTGGGCGCCTGTTCGCCATCAAGAGAACAGATGAGCTGTTCGGGGCGTTTTGAGCGTGTTTTCGGGCGCCTAGGAGGGGGTTCTGCGGGATTTTGGGGAGGTTCCAAGGAGTAGCTCCCACAGGTGAGGGAGAGGCCAGAAAGCAGGTGCGGAGGCTCTGCAAGTGGGCTCTGAGGGGCGGTAGCGCCGATACGAGGGTACCCGGGAGAACAGAACCCACAAGAAACCATATAGACCCACACT
>ERZ1674201.73-NODE-73-length-15340-cov-12.606150_pt1 | contig 15340 bp, 11 predicted proteins | sample MGYA00581114_ERZ1674201 | MGnify/ENA primary metagenome ERZ1674201 (study PRJEB41354, sample SAMEA4873309) | human saliva metagenome | biome: human-associated habitat [ENVO:00009003]; feature: mouth environment [ENVO:08000002]; material: saliva material...
GGGCGACGTGCACGCCGTCGGCCGTGTGCGGGTCGAGGAGGTAGCCGCTTTCCTTCTCCGTGCGCGCGATCTCGGCGAGGCGGTCGGCGTGCGTGGAGGTGCCGGAGATGAAGCCGTAGGTGTCGCGCAGGGAGGCGAACTCGGGCGTGCCGGACAGGTCGAAGTAGCCGTCGCGGGCCAGGGCCTCGTTGAAGAGGGCACGGGTGGCGTCCCCGTCGCGGCCCAGCAGGTCGAAGATGAAGCGCTCGAAGTTCGAGGCCTTGGAGATGTCCATGGACGGGCTGGAGGTGGCCAGCGTGTCCGCGGAGGAGCGGGGGCGGTAGACGCCGGTGCGGAAGAACTCGTCGAGGACGTCGTTCTCGTTCGTGGCGACGACGAGGGTGCCCAGCGGCACGCCCATCTGGCGGGCGATGTGGGCGGCGCACACGTTGCCGAAGTTGCCCGAGGGCACGACGACGCTGACCGTGGACGAGGCGTCGGCCCCTTCCTCGGTGACGCGCAGCCAGGTGGCGACGTAGTAGCAGACCTGGGCGAGCAGGCGCGCCCAGTTGATGGAGTTGACGGCGCCCACGTGCCAGGTGGCTTTGAAGTCGGCGTCCATGTTGATGGCCTTGACCAGGTCCTGGCAGTCGTCAAAAACGCCGTCGACGGCGACGTTGACGATGTTGGAGTCGAGGAGGGAGAACATTTGGGCGCGCTGGAAGGCGGTCATGCGCCCGGCGGGGGTGAGCATGACGACGGAGAGGCCGCGTCGGCCGCGCAGCGCGTATTCGGCGGAGGAGCCGGTGTCGCCGGAGGTGGCGCCCACGATGGTGAGCCAGTCGCCGCGGCGGGTGAGCTCGTATTCGAAGAGTTCGCCGAGGAGCTGCATCGCCATGTCTTTGAAGGCGGCGGTGGGGCCGTTGGAGAGGTGGGCGATGTGCAGGTCGGTGCCTTCCAGGGCGGTGACGGGCACGATCTGCGGGTCGGAGAAGGCGGGGGTGGAGTAGGCGCGGGCCGTGATCGCGCACAGGTCGCTGGCGTCGATGTCGTCGACGAAGAGGGAGAGGATGCCGGCGGCCATCGCCGCGTAGCCCTCTTCGCGCAGGACGATGCGCAGTTCGTCCAGGTCGGAGCGAGACAGCGTCGGGTATTCCTCGGGCAGGTAGAGGCCGCCGTCGGGCGCCAGGCCCTCCAGCAGGATGTCGCTGAAGGAGCGGGTGGGCGTGGTGGGGCCTCGTCGGGTCGAAATGTAACGCACGGGCCGATCCTATCGGAGTGTGCGCGTGTGAAGCGAGGGGGTTCGTCCTTCGTCACGTTTTGACGAGGCCGGGGCGCGCTGGGCGGTGCGGGCGCGGCCAGGTGGTGTGTGATAGAAACGACGGGTGAGTATCGACGACGACAGGTGGGCACCCCCGGCCGATGGGGGCGGGGAGGCGAGGCCGTCACCGGCCAAGGCATCACCCCTGTCACACACGGCTGCCCCGCAAGCTGGCGGACCGGTCAGCGCTTCCCGTGAGGCGGCCCCGTCAAACGCTGTGCCCACAAAGGCTGACATGTCGGTCAGCTCGGGTGTGCGGGAGGATTTTCCTGTGCGTGAGCGCCCGGCTCCACCGACGCGCAAACGTGCCAGGTCTCGGCGCTCGGGTGCGGCCGGGGCGAGTAAGCCCAGCGCCGCGGCGGAGCCGGCGCAGACCTTTCGTTGGAGGGAAGGCGCGGAGAGGCGGCGGCCGCTGGTCGTGGCGGCCTTCATCCTCGGCGCTCTCATCGTCGTGGTCTTCGCTCACTCGATGCTCGCGTCGAACTCGGTGACGAGTGCGCGCACCCAGGGTTACGTGGGTGCGGCGACGAATACGGGCGTGCTGTCCCCGGATTGGGTGTCGGGCGTCGAGACGGCGTGGACGCTTCCCGGTTCGTCGGCGGACGGCGCGTATGTTCAGTCGGTGCTTGTCGAGGGTGCGACCATGTACGTGGCCGCTCCAGAGTTCGGCGGTTCGCTTGGGGTGAGTGCCTACGATATTTCGTCGGCGCAGCCGCGCCAGACGTGGGCGGTGCAGGCAGACAATCGTGCGGATCCCATGTCATTGGACGCGCCGAATATGGTGTCGGCCGGTGATTGGCTTGCCATTGATTCGATCCTCGTGTCTAAGGGGACGGGCAGCCAGCAGGAGGCACCGTGGGGCGAGGACACGCCGATGGCCTCCGTCGACGAGGTCGTGGTGACTTGCTCGTTTCTGGAGACCTGCTCGGGGTGGACAATTCAGTCCGGTTCGTGGACTCGACTGTGGCAGACCATCACATCGAGGCAGTCGCGTGACAGCAACGCGTGGAAGAACGGTGGGGGACGGGTGGTTGGCGCCGGCGAGGAGGCCTCTGTCCTCGTCCCCGTCGACTATCACTACAACCTGCAGCTCGTTAACGCTCACACGGGAGAGATCGTTACACTCGGCGATTCGGAGCGTGCGAACCTCTCGGCCATGTCCAAGTTCCGACTGGCGCTGGACGGAGTCGTCGTCATTCGTTCCTCCAAAGCAATGGAGGCCTACGACGTCACAGGGCGTCTCGTCGACACGTTCGAGGAGGGCAGCAGGGCACAAGGCGTGGTGCCGAGCGAGGATGGACGAACGCCAACGCTGGAGGAGCTGAAGGCCTTCTACTCGGACGGCACGGCGTCGTGGACGACGGGCACGGCGCGGGTCGAAGGGGATTACTGCACCACTCTTGCGCTCACCCCCACCGGCGACTACCCCCCTCGTTGGGTCGATAACGTCAAGCAGCTGTCGTCGAGCACTTCCTCCCCCTGTTCCTTCTCCCCGACCCAGCTGCGCGCCTCCCTTGACGGCAGCGCCGCGTTCGTGGGGACACATGAGGGGCAACATGATCGCATCGTCGCCCTCGACATGGTCAACAACACCCACCACGCCGTCACGCTGAGGGGCGCCAAGGAGATGACGTGGGCCTTCGACGACCTGTTCATCGTGGTGAGCAGCGAAGGGATCACGGCCTTCACACCCTCCTCGTCAGGTGCATGATTCATGAGCAACAACTATTCCAAGTGGGCTCCGCCGGGCACGAAGAGGCGGAGGAAGGGATGGCGTAAGCGCAGGCGTGAGCGTCGGGCGCGGCTCGCCCAGGAAGCTGCCGAGCGGCTCGCCGCGAGCGCTCCGACGGCCGCCCCCGACAAACGCTCAGCACCCACGCCCGCGCGGGCCGCACGCTCGACACCCGCACCCGGTCACGAAGCAGACGAGGGCGCCACGGCCTCGTCGACGCGCCGCGCTCCCGAGAAGCTGTGGAAGAATCCGTCTCTCGTCACCGGGGCGTTGACGCTCCTTGTCATCGTCGCCATCACGGCCCTGTGGGGATTCGCTTACGGGCGTCCCGCTGTGCGGTCTCAGGGCTACACGGGGACGGCGTCCAACACGGGTGTGCTCTCCGAAGCCTGGGCGTCGGGCGTCGACACGGCGTGGGTGATACCCAACGAGAAACGCAAGGACTCGACGGCAGTCACGCAGAACCTGCTCGCTCAGGGCACGACCCTGTACGTCGCCTCCGCCGAGCACACGAACGGCAATCTGACGCTCGCCGCCTACGACATCGCCTCGGACTCGCCGCGCCAACTGTGGGTGTCCAACGGGGGACAGGCGCACACGACGCTCAGATACCGGGCTGGTCAGATCATTCCCTACGGCACCAAGCTACTGGTCGGCGACGCCATCGTGGATGGGCGCACAGGCGAGCAAACGCAGGCGCCGTGGGTGAGCGACATCGCAATGGCAGCCGTGGACGACATTGTCGTCACCTGTGGGAGTGCGGCGACATGCTCCGGCTGGACACAAGACTCGGGGTCCTGGAGGTGCGTGTGGACGACACAGACGGGCTCAACGATAGGCCTGATCAACACGTGGCACCTGCACGGATCGCGCGTCGTGGGCACCGGGGCGCAGGCTTCCTTCATCTCGCTTGGCAGCATCAAGAGCGCCCCGTCGTTGATCAACATCCACACGGGTGCGCGCACACCTCTCGGAGAAGACCCGGGATCGCTCCACTCGCGGCCCGTCTACTATCGTGCGAGTGACGGCATCGCGGTCGTCGACACGAACAGCGAGGTGACGCTGCTTGATCCCAGCGGCGCGGTTATCGAACGCTTCACAGGGCGCGACGCGGACGCCGTCGCGACGGATGACGGCCCGCCCCCGACTCTGGAGGAGCTGCGCGCCTTCTTGCGCGACGGCAAGACGCCATGGACATCGGGCAAGGCTGGGCGCAGCGCACACAACTGCGAGGACGTGGTCTTCTCCCCTACCGCGGATGTCCCGCCCAGGACGCTGCCTCGCATCAACACGGTGCAGACCAACGCATTCCTGTGTTCCTTCCAGCCGAGCTCGATGCGGGCCAGCGCTAACGGTGCAGCGATGGTGCTCGAGATCAAGGAATGGCGGGAGCACTACGTCTACGTGCTTGACCTGGAGGGCTCCAGGGTCGTGACCCCTCCGGCGTTGAAGGACGCGACCAACCTGACGTGGGCCTTTGATGACCTGCTCATCGTGGTGACCTGGGAGGGAGTCGTGGCCTTCACGCCGCGCTCGTCGTGACGCTACCCTGGTTCCATGACTGATCTGCCTTTCCGCGTCGGCCAAGCGGTCGACGTCCACGCGTTCGCTGCACCCGATTCGCCGCGCCCGCTGATGGTCGCGTGCCTGGAGTGGCCGGGTGAACGCCCCCTCGAGGGTCATTCGGACGCGGACGTGGCCGCGCACGCACTGTGCGACGCGATGCTGCTGGCCACAGGCCTGGGCGAGCTCGGCACGGTCTTCGGCGTGGATCGCCCCGAGTGGGCGGGCGCGTCGGGGCGCGCGCTCCTTGAGGAGGTGCGCCGCATGGCCGCCGAGGCCGGCTGGGTGCTGGGCAACGCGACCGTGCAGGTCGTCGGCAACCGCCCGCGCATGGCGGCTCGCCTGCCCGAGGCCTGCTCCGTCATGAGCGAGATCGCGGGCGGCACGGTCACCGTGTCGGCAACGACCTCGGATCACCTGGGTTTCACGGGACGAGGCGAGGGCGTGGCCGCGCTGGCAAGCGTCCTCATGGTGCGCGCCGAGTAGGTCCCCCATTGTCGAATGCTCGGCACCGTCGAGGCTGCCGAGCGTGAGGCCTGCCCGCATTCCCGTTCACTGCCGCGAGTGCACTCCGGGCCCGGTTGCATGATAGAAACGTCTCATGAGCAACGACGACCCCCACCGCAGTCTCGACGGCGAGGCGCAGTCTCGACGGCGAGGCGCAGTCTCGCCCCTCCGATGGACGGGACGGGGAGCCGTTGGCCAATACCCCGGATTTCCCCGAGTTTGGTGACCTTCCGACCTTTACTCCGCTACCCGAGCTCGCCCCTCTGCCGGAGCTAGCGCCTCTGCCGGATTTCGATGATTTCTTCACTCTGACCCCGCCCGCCGATGAGGCGATCACCGAACAGGCACAACCAGAAGGTCCGCAGGAGATGGACCTGCTCGCGGGCGTCGCACCCCTGCCCGAGCTCGCGCCGCAGCCGGCCATCGCGCAACCCCTCACGGAAGAGCCGACAGCACCTGACGATGAGAAAGAGCCGATGGAGAGCGTCGTCGCCTGGCCCCAGGCCGAGGAAGCCCCGGCGAGGAACGTTCGCGGTGCCGCTGTGCTGGCCAGCACTTCCGTAAGCGCATTCGAGCTGCTGCCAGACGAGGCCACGTCGGAGGAGCCACAACCTGCCTCGCGTGACGTCGCGTCCATAGCGGCCGCCACGGCCTCGTCGCGAAGGACGTCCGAAGGCGACCGGACGCCGACTGCGCTGCGCGCCCCAGACCCCGAGCCCTCGCGGACGTGGGTGGACAAGACAGCCGTGAAGCGGAAGCCGTCTGTCGTCATGATCGTGTTCGGCTGTATCCTCGCGCTCAACGTCGCGGTTTTCCTCTTCTCCCCCAGTCGGAGCGGATCGTCGTCGACGCCTTCGTCCCATCAGACCTCGTCGCATTCCGCCGCACAGGCGAACTCCGAGGTACGCGAACATGCGGCGAACCTGCCGACCCGCGCGCCCGGGTACCGCGGGAGCGCCACGAACACGCATTCCATATCGCCGCAGTGGTCCTCGGGGGTGGCCACCGCGTGGACGCTCGAGCTGCCGCCAGAAATGACTCGATTGACACCGCATCTGTTTGTCGATGGTCAGGTCCTCTACATCGCCACCACAGCAAGGGGTACGGACCAAAGCGGCTCCACCCTCAGAGTCGTGGCCTACGACTTGTCCGGTGAGGAGCCCGCCCTCCTGTGGGACACGGTCGGACCCACGGAAAATTCAGCGGTCGTCACCTACGAGCCCGCGTTCCTGTCGAACGAGACCCAGCTCTTTTTCCACGACGTGGTCATCGACAAGGCCACCGGCGAACACTCGCAAGCCCCGTGGGGCATAGAGATTCCCCTCGCGCAGGCCGAGGGCATCGTGGTGACCTGCACGCCGCCATCCACCTGCAACGGATGGACGCAGGCATCCGGCGAATGGACGAACCTGTGGACGACGACCACTATTGCCCAGGCGTCCTACGCGTTGCGTGACCATGGTTTGGGCTACGCTCCCACGGGCACTACCCTCTCCGGCAGTGGCGCGCTCACATCCTTCCTGGTCCCCTCCCTCCACCAGGTATCCCCACAGATCATCAACATCCATACCGGCGAAACAACGACGCTGCCCATTCCTGATCAGTCAGGCCTCGGCCAATACGTCGAGGTGGCGACCGACGGCTTCATCATCGTCGACGTCAGCCAGCAAAATGGGCTCCTTCTCGACAGCTCGGGAGCCCTCCAATCCACGTTCTCCGCAGCCGGGTACCGCTATCTGCCCGCAGTCAGCCGTGACGGCAACAACCCGAGCACCGCGGACATCAAGACCTTCATGACGACGAAGACTGCGAATTGGGCGACGGGCACGGTAGGCCTCGTGGGCGAGAACGACTGTTCCATCGAGGTCACCCTCAGCTCCGACGGGTCGACTCATACGACCCCGGTCCCCGGCGCGCTGAGCCAGTACATGACCAGCTCGTGCTACTTCAGCCCGAAGGAGGTCCGCGTGAGCGCGGACGGTTCGGTTCTCTACGCCGATACCTTCACCTACCAGGACGAGAGACGGTACTTCATCGATACCGCCAACGGGCTCGCCTACACATCAAACCTTCTCAACCTGCCGAAACAGACCATGTGGGTCTTCGACGACATGCTGATCGGCATGAGCACAACGGGTATCACGGCCTTCGTTCCGGCTTCCTCCTGACGACGCCGAGGTGACCAACCGGTACGGCCCGGCGCGCCGGTGTGATAGAAACGTTGTATGAGCAACGACGATCATCAGAGCACGGGCAGCCCGATTACCCAGCCACCGGCCCCCCAGCCGACGACCCAGTCCCCGGCGCCCCAGCCGCCTCAGGACGCCCGCACCGCCTCTGCGGTGAACGCTCAGCAGGGCTTTTCCGCGCCGACAGTCGACGCTGCCGCCAGCCCGCGGCGCGCGCGCAAGTCCCTCCAGGTGCTCGGGATCGTCGCCGCTCTGGTCGCCTCGGCCGCCGTCGGTGGCATCAGCGGAACCATCGTCGGCGCAGCGACGGCGGGACGCCACATCCACCACGATGACCCCGACCCCACACCGTCCCCGACAGCCTCAGAGTCGTCAATGGATCCCACCCCGATCGGCTACCACGGGACGGCGACCAACACGAACGAGCTGTCTCCTCAGTGGGTGTCGGGCCTCGCGACGGCGTGGACGATCCCGCTGGACGACGATTCACCCGCGCCGCTGCTGATCACAGAGGGAACCACCCTGTACGCTGTGCTCGAGGGCGCGCAGGACGACGCCGACACGAGGGTGACCGCCTACGACATCTCCGGGAAGGAGCCCGTCACTGTCTGGACCACAACCGGGCCCCGCTCTCCCAGCGCCGGCGCCGTGAGGGCGCCCGGCCCCATCGCCACCGAGACCCAGCTCCTGATCGGCGGCATCATCGTCGACAAGTCGACCGGCGGCCAAAGCCTGGCCCCCTGGGGAGCCGACCTGCCCATCGGGGTCGTCGACGGCAACCTGGTCACCTGCGACACGGTCGCAACCTGCACCGGATGGGTGCTCGAATCGGGCACGTGGACGCAGCGCTGGAGCGCGGCGACTTCGCCGCAACAAGCCAGCGGCGTGCTGTTCTCGGAGGTATCACACCCATCGAACGGCGTCATTGGCGAGGGTTCGACGGCCGCCGTCATCGTGCCTGTTCGCCTAGCCGCCTTCGCCCCGCAGATCGTGGACCCTCGCACGGGAGCGGTCACGACCCTCGGGAAGAATCCCACGAACGACGTATCACAGCACCCGACGCTCATCCCCGCGAGCGACGGCCTCGTCGTGGCGAGGGAGACGAGCTTCAGCGTCTACGACACCACGGGACGCTTCGTGGAGACCGAGCAGATCATTCGCTACGGCGCACGCCCGACCTACGACGGTCATACCCCGACGCTGGAGGAGCTCACCGATTTTCTGCGGGACACATCCGTCCAAGCGCCGTGGACCACAGCCTCCGTCTATCTCAAGCACGATGACCTCTACTACGCGGGCCGCGCTCACGACGACACGACACTGCACGTGTACCCCACCGCGTCAGCGAACAAGCGCTCCGTCAATATGCCCGATTACGTCGGATCCAAGTATGGTAAGCACGATTTCAAGGTCTCGGACCTGCGCGCCGACTCCGGCGCTACGGTGGCCTACGTTCGCCTCGATGAGGGCTCCACGATGGCCTCCTACTTCGTCGATCTGGATGGCCTGACCCTCTACGTAGCCAGTGACCTGGATCGCGCGGAGAACCTCGTGTGGGCCTTCGACGACCTGCTCGTCGGCGTCTCGAACGGCCAGATCATCGCCTTCACGCCGCCAGAGGCATAACGCCGTTCACAGCGAAGGAGCGTCCCCGACGCCCGAGAGCATGCTCGGTCGCGTCGGGGACGATGTGTGTGCGCAGGACCCTCGGGGACGAGGCCGGGGCGCGCCTGGACGGCCTCGTGCCCCTGGGCGCTCAGCCCTCCATGTGGTGGAGCGTGGCGCGGTCCGCCTTCACGGGGATGGTCAGGCCCAGGCCCACGAGGAGGATCAGCATGATGCCGAGGATGCCCCAGTAGGTGTAGTCCTCGCCGGCGGGGGTCAGGCGCTTGCCGATCAGCAGGAAGAGGCCGTACATGGCGGGGGCCATGAAGGACACGGCGCGGCCGGTCGTCGCGTAGAGGCCGAAGACCTCGCCCTCGCGCCCGGCGGGGATGATGCGCGACAGGAAGGAGCGCGACGCGGACTGAGTGGGGCCCACGAAGACGCACAGGGCCAGGCCCAGGGTCCAGAACACGATGGGGCCGCGGGCGTGGAGGAAGAAGACGCCAAAGCCGGCGACGACCATGGCGGACAGCGACAGGATGATGACTCTCTTCGGGCCGATCTTGTCGTCCACCCAGCCGAAGGCGACGGTCGCCAGGCCGGCGACGATATTGGCGGCGATCGCGAAGATCATGACCTCGCCCGCGCTGAAACCGAAGGCCGTCTTGGCCAGAACCGCTCCGAAGGTGAAGACGCCGGCCAGGCCGTCGCGGAAGACGGCGGAGGCGATGAGGAAGAAGAGGGTGTGCGGGGCCTCGAAGCTCAGGGTGCGAACGGTGCGCCACAGCAGGACGTAGGAGTCGAAGATGGACTCGTGGTCGCCGCCGGTGTGCATCTTTTTGGGCAGCGGCGGGTGGAGGATGACGGGAATGGCGAAGCCGCCGAGCCACAGGGCGGCGATCACCATGGAGATGCGGATCGGCAGGTACTCGTCCGTGGGGACGCCGAGCAGATTGGTGCCGATGAGGCCCACGTAGAGGATGAGCAGCAGGACGATACCGCCGATGTAGCCGGACGCCCAGCCGAAGCCCGAAATCTTGCCGCGGTCCTCCTTCTCGCCCAGGTGGTTGAGCATCGCGTTGTAGTTCACGGAGGCGAACTCGAAGAACACGTTGCCCAGGCCCAGCAGGGCGATGCCGAGCATGAGGGCGCCCTTGGGTCCGAGCACCGATTCGGGGTGTACGAAGTACATGGCGAGCATGCAGGCGACGACCGCGCCAGTGAACCATCCGAGCCAGACCCCGCCCCGGCCTCGTCGATCGGCGCGCTGACCCGTGATGGGTGCGAGGAGCGCGATGAACAGGCCCGCGATGGTCATGCCGTTGCTGAGCCAGCTTGAGGCGGTCCCAGCGTCGGTGAAGACGCCGTCGCTGGTCAGGTAGGTCGTGAAGACGAAGGTGGTGGCGACCGCGTTGAAGGCGGCGCTCCCCCAGTCCCAGGCCGCCCATTCGACGACTTGGCGCGTGATGACGCGGTTGCGGGGGGCGGGAGTGGTACTCATGTGATCGGGCTCCTTGGATGGGGAGTGCTCGGCGGCGCGCGTGCGCCCAGGGTGAAACTATCACGTTTCGCTTCCCCCGCTCTTCCGGGGGCGCGATGGGGACGAGGCCGTGGAGCCGCCAGGGCAACCTGACCGCATGTCATATGCTGGTATGTCACCCAGGAAGGAGGCCGATGATGGCAGACGGTGCACCACTCAGTGTTCCCGCTGCGGATAAGCGCCTGCGCAAGGTGATCTACGGGTTTCAGGCCGCATGTTGTTCCATTTTGCTAGGTGCCCTAGCACTTGTGACGGTGGGTCGCCTACCGCCCGGTATCGTCCTGTTTTTCGCGGGCTTCTTTATTCTCCTGGGGATCGCTTTCTTCCTCATTGGCCTCGTGGAGCTAGTGCGGCGCTCCATGGGCGTGAACGTGCACGTCGACGATCAAGGAATGGCGCTCTACCCCACGCTCGGCGCGCTTCGGGCACGCCAAGCCATGGCCACCCCGGGGATCGGCTGCGCGCCCATTGCACTCATCATCGAGTACGCATTGGGGGACTCGATCGTCGGCTTCATCGTGACTGCAATTGTCGGCTGCATTACCTCGGGTTTGTGTTTCGCAACATTCACGGCTTCTCCCTATCGCCGAGGAGTTACCCACCAGGGACCGCTCATGCGGCTCTCCCCCGAATATTTTGAGATTCACCCCCTCACCGACAAAGAGCCGACGCGCATCCCATGGGACCTGCATCCCATGATCACGGGCGGCCACGAAGACATCACCGCCGATGGCGCGTGCTTGTTCGTTCACGTGTCGCTTGACGGCCTCGACAACGACCTGGTCTTTAGCATGACGGGAACACCGATCAGTTTTAGTCAACTTGAGCGCCTCATCGACTAATTCGTCGACAAGCCGGAGGAACGCGCGAAGCTCGGCCAGCCGGAGGGCGCCCGACTCGTGCGTTCGCTCCTGACGGCCCCCTGACGCGCGCAGCCACTTGGAGATTTCACCAACCAGCCGATACCCTGACAGTGAACCCACGGGAGATTGAAGGAAGATGCTGCTTACCTACAAGTACCAGATAAGCCCGAATGGGGCATCGCTAGCAGTAACGCTCATCTCTGCTTTCTGCGTAAGCATCGTCGCGCTGGGCTGGATGACCGTTGCCTGGTTGGCACCCCTGAGCATCTTCGTGCTCGGTGTTGCTTGCTTCACCGGCATGGCGTTGTCATCGTTTTACTTCGCCGTCGCTTTGGCTCGCAGGATTCGTCGGGGCCCATCCCTCGCGCACTCCGACGGGGCCGTGTCCGTCGCCTATCTGAGGCTGCCCATCAACGTGAACACGTTGTTCTTCTGCACATATCTGTCTATGTTCCCCTTCGCCCTCATCGGATGTGCGCTGGAGCGAACCTCGACCTTCCCCTCCGGCTTCACTCCCCTGCTACCTGCCCTCGATGCCGTTACCATCGTGAGCGCCAGCATTATTACTGTGATTGCCGTGACAGTACGCAGCCGCTCCGCATACAAGCCCAGCACGATCCACGGCGGCCCAATTCTAACGTTCACCCCAACCTACCTAGAGTTCCACCCCCTACCCTCCCCCACACCGATCCGCATCCCCTGGGATCAGGCCCCCTACGTCACAGCCATCGACTACCCGACCGTGAGGGCCGACGTCATCCAAAGGGCGCACATCATGACCACGGCGAGCCCGGCACCCACGCTCATTGACATCACGTGCCTGGACTGGACGCAGGATCAACTCCAGCGAACCATCGGTTATTTCGTTTGCAACCCCGAGCGCCGTGGCATCCTGGCCACTGCGGGCGGCATCGATGTGGTGCGCGCGCTCCTGCGTGGGCAGGACCCAGACGCCTGAGGGTCGACGACCCACGTGTGGAGACGTGCCGGGGGTGCGATGGGGACGAGGCCGGGGAAGCTCGCTTGACTGGCGTCCCCGGACGGGTCAGGCTCGCGCGCGCTATCCTGACAGCGTCATGACCTGGGCAGGACGCTGTCTCACTGCACGACCACCGCCACCGATGACTCCAGAGAGTAGGCACTGATGCTGACCAACAAATACGACGGGCCCCTGAATTCAGCGGCGGTGTTTGCCCTGACTGTTTCCGCAGCCCTGTACAGCTTCATTGCACTGCTCAACCTCTTTCTCCTCTGGCTCTCCCCGTTTTCCATGCTCATCCTCGCGATTTTCATCTTCGCTAGCCACGCATCGACGCGTTTCTACTACGCCGCGGCGCTGTCTCGGAGGCTTCGCCGAGGCCCGGATCTCACGTTCTCCAACGGGGGCGTTGGCCTCACGCCGATGACGGCGCCCATCAAGCTGGTGACTGCGGACTTCATCCGGCTGGCAGCGGCGTTCCCCATCTCCCTGATCGCGTGCGCGCTCACGCACAGCACGGTCCTGTCGTCCGCCTCCACCACGACCGGCGGTGCTGTCAGCGCGGTGACCATCGGCCTGGATATAGTCACGGTCGTCTTTGGCCTGGCCGCGACTGGAGTCGCCCTGTTCATTCGGCGAGGCACCGCCTATCGCCTGAACACGATCCACCGCGGCCCGATCCTGACACTCACCCCAACCCACCTAGAGTTCCACCCCCTGCTGGAGGCCGAGCCGGTCACCATCGCCTGGGATCGGATGCCCTACCTCGCGGGCATCGACCTCGTCACCGTGAAGAGGGATTCCACGAAGAAGGCACGCATCACAACCACGGGCAACCCTGTTCCCACGACGATCGACATCACGTGCCTGGATCTCACATACCAGCAGCTCCAGCGCGTCATCGGCTGCTTCGCCTGCCGCCCCCAGTATCGCGGAGCCCTCGCCACTGACGGCGGGGTCACTCTCGTTCGGGCACTCATCGACGACAACCCCGCGGGCTGGCCGCGCTGAATCGCGAGCAGCGTACCGCAGGTGCGCACGGCCGGTCGGGGTTGGCCTCCGCCCCCTTGGCGCCCTTCCTGGCGCGCGTGGGGCGCTCTCGGAAGCACCCTGATCGCTTCAGTCCGCCTGCTCCTGGTCGGCGAGCAGCCGCGCGAGCGCCAGGTCAAGGGGGCGTGTGACCTTCAGGGAGCGTTCGTCGCCCGCGACGGTGTGCACGGCTACCCCGATCGCCTCGACGAGGCCAGCGTCGTCCGTGGCGGCCACGGCCTCGTCCGCACCCAGAGAAGCACCCGCCTCGTGCGCGCGCGTGAGCACATCCCAGCGGAAGCCCTGAGGGGTCTGCACGGCCGCCAAGTCGGCGCGCCGCGGCGTACCCGTGACAAGGCCCGAGGCGTCCACGGTCTTGAGCGTGTCGCTGACGGGCAGGACGGGGATGACGGCGCCCGCGCCGGCGCGCACCGCGTCGATGACGCGCGCGGTGACCTGCGGGGGCGTCAGGGGGCGAGCCGCGTCGTGCACGAGGACGACCGTATCCGCGCCTCGTTCCCCGAGGGCGGCCAAGCCCAGTGCGACGGAGGCCTGCCGCGAGCGGTCGGAGCCCGCGACGACGAGCACGTCGCCCAAGCCGTCGATCGCGGCGCGAAACTCAGCGATGCACGAGGCCGGGGCGGTGACGACGATCGTGCCCACTCCCCCGGCGCGTAGGCCGCGGGCCGCCCACCACAGCAGGGGGCGACCCGAGAGAGAGACGAGGGCCTTGGGGAGCTCACACCCGAGGCGCGAGCCGGAGCCTGCGGCCGTCAGGACCGCGCATACGTCACTGCTCGGCGGCATCGTCGTCGGCCTCGATACGGCCTTCGGCCAGGACGGCGTCGAGGCGCTCGGCGGCGGCCGCCTTTTCGATGTTGCGCGCCAGGGCCAGCTCCGAGGTGAGGATGGAACGGGCCTTCGTCAGCATGCGCTTCTCGCCCGTGGACAGCTTCTTCAGGTCGTCGCGGCGCGTCAGGTCACGCACGACCTCGGAGACCTTCACGATGTCGCCGGTCGCGATCTTTTCCTGGTTGGCCTTGAAGCGGCGCGACCAGTTGGTGGGCTCCTCCACGTAGGGGGCGCGCAGGACGGCGAGAACTTCCTCCAGGCCGTCTTCGTCAACGATGTCGCGCACGCCGACCAGGTCGACGTTCTCGGCGGGGACCTGAATCTCGAGATCGCCCTGATTCACGCGCAGCTTGAGGTAGGTTCGCTCTTCACCACGAATGGTGCGCGTCATGACCTCTTCGATCGTGGCTGCGCCGTGGTGCGGGTAGACGACCGTCTGACCGATTTCGAACGACATGGAATGACTCCTGGGTGCTCGCGTGGATAGCACACCTATTCTACCAGTTGACTGACGAATATCGCCGAGACAGTGTGAAAGCTCAACGTTACACGCATAAGAGGAATGACACAAACCAGCTTCAAGCACGACCACCATGCGACCCTCACTGCGACCCCGGTCACGATCAGGTGGTCAGATTTAGGGAATGCGCCACAGTCCGCGCGCCCCCTTGCACGCGCCCGCACCCGAGGGCATGACGAGGCCCCGGCCTCGTCCACACAGACGAAGCCGGGGCCCCGCGTTGCTCACTTGCCCTGGTTGGCGACCGCGGCGATCTTCGCCTCGGCCTCGGGATCCAGGTAGGTGCCGCCCTTCTTGATGGGCTTGAGGGTCTCCTCGTCGAGCTCGTACACCAGCGGGATGCCGGTGGGGATGTTAACGCCGGCGATATCCTCGTCGGAGATCTCATCCAGGTGCTTGACGATCGCGCGCAGCGAGTTACCGTGCGCGGCGATCATGACGGTCTTGCCGGTCTTGATCGCGGGAACGATGGCCTCGTCCCAGTAGGGCAGCAGACGCGCGATGACGTCCTTGAGGCACTCGCTCATGGGGACAGGCTCGCCAGCGTAGCGGGGATCCTGATCCTGCGAGAACTCCGAGCCGGCCTCGATGGCGGGCGGAGCCACGTCGAAGGAACGGCGCCACAGCATGAACTGCTCTTCGCCGTACTCGTCGCGGATTT
>ERZ1674201.74-NODE-74-length-15331-cov-10.234878_pt1 | contig 15331 bp, 22 predicted proteins | sample MGYA00581114_ERZ1674201 | MGnify/ENA primary metagenome ERZ1674201 (study PRJEB41354, sample SAMEA4873309) | human saliva metagenome | biome: human-associated habitat [ENVO:00009003]; feature: mouth environment [ENVO:08000002]; material: saliva material...
GAGATCGAGTAATGTGACTGGAGTTCAGACGTGTGCTCTTCCGATCTAAACGTATAAAGAGCTCGTCCATGACACCCAAAACCCCGCAAGCTATAACGCCGCAACCCTCTCCAGTATCAGCCTCATGGCACAGAAAAACGTCACCAAAATCCCTTACGAAGCCGTAGAAATCAGCAATCAGCACCTCACAGGCGGTGCTAAAATGGCTCTAGAAAACTACATTGATAACCACTTCCGCACCATCAAAGACGCAGAAGCAACCATCAACAAGATTAAAAACCTCACCTAGAGCAAGGAAAGCCCCTTTATGTGGAATGGAACCCTAGACGCATACTTCAACGAAGACGGAACCTTCGACCACACCCTCATCTGCGGAGACGACATCACCCAAATCACAGCCGTAGACAAACCCGCCAAAACCCGATGGCAACTCCCACTAGAACTACCCCCAGAACGATACAAAAAAGCCCTCGTCCACCTAGAACACCTCATCCTAACCAACTACGCCGGATACACATTCCCCCACAACGGAAGCTACTACAGCATCGTAGACATTGACGGTAACGCCTGGGACTCAACCGCCCTGGTCTGCAACGTAAAGCTAGAACGAGTAGAAGTACGCCGAGGAGACTGGGGATAAATTCAAAGACGAGCTCAAATATCGCGGCAAAATAAACCCCGCTACGAAAGGTAAAGCCCATGTCCACACTAGATAGGGAAACCGTAGAACGCACCCTAGCAATCATCATCGCAAGCAGTGCGCTCTATCCCTTAGCTACCAGCGCCCTGTACCACTGGCGTGCGAAAAGCCGGAATAAGCGCATCAATATCCCCTCATATAAGGTAAGAGGGGCGATACTAGCCTGTAGAGCAATCTTTGCCGGGTACGTCCTCGCAATCATTACTGCAAACATTATTCTGGTCGCGTTCTACAGGGAGCATGTTAGTCTGGGCGTGTTTATCCTAGCTATCTTTGGCATGAATCTGTGCTGTCTCACTTTCGGAGCCGCCGTAAATGTAACATTACTGCTACATTTCAATGATAAGAAATGGCACGTTGTAAACAAATTTAAGATTCAGGTGCGCGGTATAGAATCTGGAACCCCGCCCAGGTGCAGTTGGGTTATCCAGAGGCGGGTAGAAGAGGAACTAGAATACCCGGTAAGAACAGTAAAGAATAACACCCCCTAGTAGAGGAGCCAATAATGCTTACCCAATCTGTCGACATGGCTAATATTCTGTGGGAGCTTTATGAGAAAGTTTCCCCGGTAGCGTTTGGTGTAGCAATGGCAACCCCGTTCATTCTGGCGGCTATCCAAGCTTTAACGAGCTTCAACCTGACCAGGCTGTTCGTGCTTCTAAAGAAGTTCCCGGTGTGCAAAAACGAGGGGGAGAACGTGTACATGGTACTTCTTGTGCTGTTCATGTTTACGCACCCTATTGTGTGCGGTTTCCATGCGCACCCGAACGACCTTGTTAATGGCTCCAGCGCTATCATTGGCTTCTTCATCATGAACACCCTCGTAACAGGTTTCAGCTTCATAGGCGCGCTAATCCTTGCTACCCCAATCGTGATAACGCTCGCCCTCGTTGCACCGGCGCGGAACATCACGGGGGCGCAGAAAATCTTCAAGGAAAGCATGAACCGCATCCTCTAACCAAGAAAGGAAGGTACACAAACCGATGAACATTGTGCAACAGTTAGCGCAAACACACGCAGACGCTCTACAAGCCGCTTTCATCCCGACACCCCTCATTTGCGCCTGCATCAGCTGGTGTGCATGGGTGTTACTCACATACCTATGGGTTACCGTTCGGACAGTTTCCCACCTCAACACACCCAAACCGTACCCGACCTCCTGGAAACTATTAGGCGGCGCGACTGTTGTAGTAGCTATAGGTGCTCACCTGTACACCCTCACTACACTCACGATTAGCGGTGTGCAGTACGTCATTGAAGAAGGGGGTAAGGGGGAAGCCGTCTCCTGGAGCGTTAGCCTGCTCTTAGCGGAAGCAACCGCACAGAGTATGCTCATTGCCGCGACGTTTGTATTCTTTACGTTCATTGCGCGGGAATCCTTCACACATCTTAATGGCTTATACATTCGTAACGTGCATGTGAACGTTAGGAAGATTAACCGCGCCAACTCCCTCTACGCCCGACTAGAAAACAGCTCCGTACCTGACGCTGTAGTTAGGGAGCTGAATGTTATGGAAGTAGAGCGGCAACTACCCGCCAAAACAAACAGTAACGTAAACACGAGCGGAAACGCGGGTAATACGACTACGAACACGAGCGGTAGCGGGACACAAATCCTCATTGTTGCAAACCCTTAAAAACATGTGGTAGACTTACTGTAGAACGTAAGGCGGGAACACCCCGCACCACACACAACACCCCAAGAAAGGGAAACAACATGCCAAACACCACCGCACAGGAACTGCTGAACGCCGCAACCGAGCTCAACAAGCTAACCAACAAGCTCAACGACCTGGAACGCGAAATCAGCGGACTCATCTCCAGCACCTCCGACCGACTCGAAACCGACCTGCTCCGCCTCCAGAACGGCAACCTGAGCCTGACTACCCTGAATAACGGCAAGAAGCGAGAACGCCTTAGCAAGGCACGCAAGCTGAAGGTCGAGGTAGAACAGCACGCAGGCTACAATGAGTCCCTCGCCTGGGTCTACGCAGAAGGTGCATACGAAATCATGAGCGACACGGAAAACGCCCAGAACACCAGTGTCCGCGCTACCGTAGCCCAGAAGAACGTCAAGACCGCCCAGGGTGTTCTTGAACGTTTGCGAGGCGAATGGGAAAAGCTGGAAGACTGCGAATAACCCCCAGTTAAAACACTTAAAAGGTGAGATGTACGGTATCCTAGAAGCTAGGAAACCATCGCGTCTCACCTTTTTATTTTCCCCTAAACCCGAAAGGGGTAAAAGGTGCCCCTCGTGCTCTGAAAGGAACCCCGCAGATGCTCACCAGCGAAACATACGCCTCTACGGTGGAAGCTCGCACTCACGCCGTGCATACAGAGCTGAAACGCCAGAATCGTCTAAGGGTGTTTACGCGGGCTCCCCTCGTTAAAGAAGTTTACGACCTTGAGCTGGGTAACTATGCCTCAACGGTACTGTGCAATGTGAAAGCGCTCACCATCGCTATTATTAGGCGCTCCAGGCAGATAAAACTTAACGACGGGGAAACCCTGCGCGACCTACTCCATAAGAGAGGGACGAAGCAACACTACCAGGACACACTGGACGGTATCTATGCCGCCCACAAAAACAAAGAAATCATTAACAACTACTTCTACGGTGGAGGCATCGACTACGACAACCCTGCACGGGAACCCTATAAGCGCCTCTACTATCTGGAAGAGTTCGCGGCTGAGTTCGCAAAATGCTACCTAGAAATTTTAGGGATTAGCGGTGAAGAAATCGGTGGTAACCATCTCACGCAAGAGGAACAGGAAACCATGAAGCATCTAGTTAAAAATATTGGGCGAATCAACCTAAGTAAACATTAAAGACAGGAAGTAGAGGAGTTCAATCATGCTTGCACGTCACCTATGGATGCAAAAAATATGGGGCGACAAATACGCCGACTATGAGGAGCATGTGGAGGCGTTTAAGAAGGCAGTCATTGAGACGCTTAATACCCAGCCCGCATCTAAATATGAAGACCGCCCTATCCGTGAAGCGCTCACCTATTGGAATGTAAATTTTGCGGAATGGGTGCTGTTTCTGCTTCGGAAAGATGAGTTGTACACCGACTATAACTACATGAGTGACGAGCTTCTTACCCGAAATCTTGAGGAAGCATATATTAGGACGGATAAAGAGAACCGCCTATATGCGGCACACATTCAAACAGCTCAACACTCACAGGTGGGCGTGCTGGACGCGGTACGGGCATATATTGACGAGTGGGCTGAAGAGTTCACAATGCATTACTACTTTATTGCCGCCAATGGTGCCTGTTACACGCCAGATAAATACATGTCTGGTTACTGCACCCGCTACCCGCGCGCTGGTAAAATATGGGGTGTAGTCGCTTCCCATACAGGGAAATATATTAAGCGAATCAATAGGCGTAAATAACCGCACCCTAAATCCTGAAAGGAAAACAAGCAATGCAAAAGAACCGAACCATGACTGAGGACACTGAATGGTGGGAAAAGTTCAGGGCTGATAAGGGGTTTCGCGAGACTTTTGAAGCTCATGAGCGCGTCATTAGACAAGCACTCATGGGAGAAATGTGTGTAAACAAGGACAAGCTTAACGAAGACTATAGGTTACCAACCCTAATATTCCCGTCCACGAACCGTTACCCACAGGGTGTGTTTGAGTTCTACCCCATTTTTAAAGATTTACAAGAGTCGGAGACGAGAGGGCTCTATGAGCATGCGTCGTATCAGTCCTTGTTTCCTTATCTAGAGCAGGCGGCTTACCGAACAGACCCAGACGGGCACTTGTATTGGCAATACTGCCTCAGTAATAAGCCTTACAATCTGAACCCGAATGACGACCTGAGCCAGCAAAAGCTAGATAATCTAAGTGAGTATTTTCAGGAATATGCTGAGGAGTTCACCTACCACTTCCTGAAACTGGCGAGGTACGAGTCAGGTTATGAGTTTAACACGTACCTAACCAGGCATCCTCTCATGGGTAAGTACGGCAACCCCACAGATGCTACCCTAACCGACCTAAATATTGTCAGTAGCTCACCGGAGCTGGAAGCTCAAATAAAGGCTGTAGTGGGGCGCGTGGGGCGGTTCCAAGCGAAAGCAACCCCATAACCCAACCCCAATGTGGAAGAATAGCCTTGTTCAGCGGGTAAATTCTCACTAAACGCCGCCTGGATGTGGTAAGAGCGGTAGCAGGTATCATTAAGTAGATAACTGTTACCAAATAAAAATGCCCACCAAAGAAAGGACACTGTGATGAGCGGAAATCGTGCATGGTTACGCAAGCTACGGACGGATAGCCCGTATCCATCAAGTGACGAAATCGTGGAGGCAGTCCGGGACATCATTATTGATGTGCTCATTTCACGCGACCTCCTTGATTACGCCGACGTTCCCATTACCGTGTTTGCTAAAAGTACCGACCCGGCAGACAGCACACAGTTCGTTGAATCTGTGGTGCATTATATTGAAACGCGGGAATCCTTAAAGCCCACGTTTGGTCGGTGCGGGTGGGCTTTCCTCATGTCGGTAACGGAAGAAGCCGCCCGACGTGCCGACCCTGACGACCAACTGTACGATAAGCACATCCGTACCGCACGGAAAAACGGTACACGTATGCTGAGCGCGGTGTACAGCTATATTGACGAGTACGTCGAAGAGTTCCTGTGTCATTGGTTCTTTGCTGGAGAATACGGCAACGAATACATACCCGACCAGTACAGGCACCTATACGGCTCAGGTGAAGCGCCTGCTCACCTAAAGGATAAGGAAGCTCTACGTACCGCGCTTGGGCGTATCGGGCGGCTTGATACACGTACAGCCGCCAATAATAAGCAAGGAGAGTGATAACCCCATGATTAGGGACACAGCATGGCGTGAAGAACTACACGACGACCCATCACTACGGTCTTTTGTTAAGGGGCATGAGGATGCTTTCGGCAAAATTCTCAAGGAATGGGCACACAGTCGTTTAGAACACTTTGAGAAGCGCCGTAACTTAGGTGCTTTATCTGTAGAGTACATCTTTCAACAGCTACAGCGACCTGGTGGCACCTATAGCATATACGAATATATGCAACCAGAGGACATTATCCCCTATCTGCAAGAAGCGGCTTTCAGGACAGACCCAGACCACAAATTGCGCCGCCGCTACTATGCGGAGTTCCGCGATGATTATAAAAGTGAAGGTGGTTTCACAAACTATAATCTGAGTTACCTGATGAAGTATATGGAGGAGATGGCGGAAGAGTTCACCTACCATTACATTAAACTCATGCAGGGTGCCGAAGGATACGAGCTGGGTGCAACCTTACCTAAACATGCTGGTATCTTTAATGCCCATCTAGACCTCCAGCCCCCTAATGAAAGCACGCAGGAAGGGAAAGAGAACTTGAAAGCAATAGTGCGGCTTGTAGGGCGTTTTCAGACGCAAGTAGCCACCTAACCCCAACCCCTTACCGATAGGAACAGGACATGTTTGGTGAGAAATTTACTACGTACCGCCTGCGTAAGAAGCAGACACAAGAGGTAACCGACGCTTTGGAAGCTACCCTAATTAAGGCGTGGGAGCCGCGCCGTAAAAAGTTCTTTACCGCAATAGAGCCGACCATTCAAAGAATACTAGATACTGGCTATTTCGAGGATGTGAGCTGGTATGACGAAACACCCGAAACTATTAAAGCGCTCATAGAAGCTATCTATGAAGCAGGTATTCCCAAAACGCTTAACCTAACCCGTGGGGACGTAGAATTTACAACTCAGCGAACCTGGTTCAGAGACATTCTTAACGATGCGCTCCAGAAGAGCTACTACAGCTACAGCATCAAGAACGGCTTCTACGTAGATATAACCGACGGGATTCAAATCGTCATAAAATTTGATAACCCCGAGAACCTACAGAAAGCATATATACGTGCTGTAGCTAAAGCTATATGTGCAGAGTTTATAGAAATAGCGAGCTCTAAGAAAGAAACCCTCGATAAGAAGTACGCGTCCGAGAGGTCTAGTAGCAACAAGGAGCCACTAAAACAGGTGGGCAAGTTTAGCACCAGCGTATCTAAAACAGTATCCGATATGCTTTAAATAACCCAGCTACACCCCTAAAAACAGGTGGTACCCTAAAGGGACAGCAATAACCCTATAGATGTGATAAGGGCGGAACCCATGCAAGTACAGCGCCAATACGTTATCCCTAACCTCACTGTCGGAGACGGGCTACTTATCTACACTACCCAAACGAACTACGCCCGAGAGTATCAGACATTCACCCTGTATCAGGTAAGCGAAACTGACGGTACGACAGCTACCGCGCACCGTATCACCCGCACTGATAAAGAACCCGAAACAATCCAGGTACACCTCAATAACCCTAAAATAACTATCACACACCCCGCAACCCACACAGATGCACCCGTCATCCACGTCGGGCAACAGCAAAAAGTAGCGGACAGCCCCTTTGAGGAAACATTCTTCATCACCGACCTAGAAGAAGACAATCTCACAGCCGTACACGTGACACACGCCTTCACAACCGGGGTAGGATACGTATCAGCCCCGCTAGAAAAACTAGTCATCACTGATGACGCTACAGAAACTATCCACAACTACCTCAAAGACGTACACCAAATCGCCGGTGGGGTTACAACCGCCCTATATAGGGACGCAATCACAGACGACGAAACCTACAACGCCTTCCCGCCTGTAGCAACAGAAGCCCTGCAAGAATTTATCAGATACCCAGAACACGACACAATCTGGAAACTACTAGGCGAAGCGCACTACGCTGTAACACCCGAACAATGGGCTGACCCCACCGTAGAGCACGCCTGGGAATCCATCTATAACGCCGACGAGCGGCTCGTAGACTCCGCCCAAATCGATGACATCACCTGGTGGCACGATGATGCGGAAATGGTAACCAACACTGTAAGGTACCTTAAAGGTAAGCTTGCCGCTCTGAACATGCTAGGGGACATTAGCTTCACAGAGCGTGAGAAAGAAATAGTTAATGACTACACGGCGTTACTAAACCGGCTGATAGCCCGGCTTAAAGAATCCGGACTCTACTAATCCCAGGCTGATGCGCAACCCGGCTCTATATTTATGTATGAGTGTTAAAGGTCACCTCCCAATGTTTCAGGAGGTGACCTTTAACACTATTTAAAAGAAACTATATTACGGCGTATTCTTGCGGTTCCTACGCTCCGCCATAGAATGCGAGATGCTGAGGCACGCTTTAGCTAACAGTAACGCGGCAAAATATCCTGCTACAGCAAGGAGCGGCGGAATAAGAAGAGCGTACCCCTCAACATAACCTGCTTTATGGAAAGCGAGGGTGCGTAAACCAGCAGACATGCTCCAAGCACCGAACAGCAAACAGGGCACAATCGTTACACGTAACCGAATAGCTAAAGGCAAAACGTCATTCTCTAGGGTAATCTTACCGAGAACAAACGAGAATGCGGCAAAAATTAGCACCGCTACCGCCAGTTCAAACCACGAAGCAGAGGATACGCCTAGGAAGCACTCGGCTCCGAAGAACCCTCCGGTACACGTTGTTGAAGAAATCAAAAGAAAACAGTACCTTTCAAGAGAGAAGATAGTAACAAGAACGGCTAAAAAACCGCCTTTTTTGTTATACTGAAACGAGATAACTATAACATTACAGGAAAGTATGTATCATGCACTACACGGCAAGCCCTGAAATCATCACCCCCAGTAGGAGTACCTTTATAGACCTGCCCGCCCACCTATTAGTTACTCCTACACACAATCTTGAGCGCCCTTATGAGTTTTTCCTCTACCCTGAAATACTAGGGGTTGAGGAACCCCTGCCCCTGGCGCTAACTACCCCATACCCTAACGTGAAGCGTAACCTGCCCTGCACCCTCGACCCCGAAAATCTGCCCTCTGAGGTGGAACAGGTGCTTAACAACCCGAGTACCCGTTTTCAGGGAATCACACCCGGCGCGACTCATAACGCGCTACGATACGGAACCAGCGTTACCCGCAACCACAGTGAGCCTATCGAACTGGCAACAGTGAAGGGTTTGCAGGTGGTGGATAAGCTCAACGGTGAGGATGCGGAATATAAAGACGCTACCGTGCTAGATATTCCTTGCACCATGACCCTCGTAACCTATGACACTGTTGCTGAGTTAGGTAAGGGTGGCTTCTTTACCGATAAGACCGACACCCCTAAGCTCCCTGGCTGGTTTGCCTGGGAGATGGTGGAACCTGAAACTCTGCTTGTCCGCGTGTTCGCTGGCGACCCGGATAGCCCGTACACTGGGGAACTTATTCATACCGAGCGCTTGCATAGGGATTATCTTCGTGGGTACTCTTCTAAGGGGCGCATTGACTGGGGAGGCGTGTTTGCTTTCGACTTCATCATCAGGGGTAACACTTACGGTGGGCTTACCGTTGCCGGTTACATTACCGATAAGCCGGTACGTGACGGAGAAACCCGTTACCTCCCTATTGGTCTAGTACCTGATTACAATTAGGAATAACAAAAATGCGTAGTGTGCGAGCGCCTGTAACATGCCGGGCGCTTATGCTTTATACTTGTACATATACGACCACACCTTCTACCTACAGATTGAGGCTTACTCACCTTATGGTCAAAGTTAAACCAACCTCTGAGGCGCAACACCTCACAGAAACAGCCTACGATGTTCCGTTTACTCTGCTTATCCCGGCGGATGTGGAAACGGGTAACCCAGATATTGTACACAGCTGGCTTGTAGCGCCTGTGTCATTAACGGAAAACGTGTTTATTCCTGTTAGCCGGTATCTGGAAAACGTTGTGTTCCCAGGGTATGTACCTGAGAACCTTCTCGAAGCATATAACCTGTGTTACGAAATCCTTACAGAGCTCACTAAGGAAGCGGGAGCGTTAGGTCACACGTCTAGCCGTCTCGACTCGCCTGTGGTTGAAATTACTAGTGGTGAGAAGCCGTATGAGATGACGGTGCCGCTACCTTCCGCGCCCATGCCTCTACCTGAAAAGCTGACTAGCACGTTCAAGGATGCTGTAGCTAAGGGTGGCGTGTACACGCTCACGGGTACCTGTAACATCACTACGCATGTTGGTTACCCGCACCTGCGTGAAGACGGTCAAGCTCTCACATGGCTTACATGGAAGCAGAAAGACCTCAAGAACACAGACCCAGTGTTTAATATTGTTATCGGCAGGCTCGGGGAAACCCTCAAAGCCTCCCCTGTAGAGGGTGTTATCACGGTGGATGTTCCTTTACCTAAGAAATGGTGGCGACGTAAACCACCTATCGAAGAGGCAGGTAACGCGGTCTGCGACTTCCTGAAAGACGACCCGGAAGGTGTAGAGCGCGGCTTAACCGTTCCCGAACCAGGTGTGGTGTATATGCACCCTTCGGAGACAGACGGGCTACCCCGATACTATATGCCCATCATTCTTTCCGAAACACCCGAAGAGGTAAAGCGAGCATACGAGCTTCGCGCATCCCACCTCTACGCACCCATCACACCCCAGGAAGGAGAATCCTAAATGACCAACCGCAACGTAGCACCTGGTGACGCTTTCGTTGGAGTTCTTGCTTTTGAGAAATCCCCATACGTGCTAGAAGGCGTACTATTGGAAGTAGTAAAGGTAGACGGTGACACTCTCACCCTCAACACCATCCCCGTAACAGAGGGCGGTGAGCTTTTCCCGCAAACTGTAGAAGGAACACTACAGGGGAATGGCACCCTGAAAATCGGTACCCAAACCGGCGAACACGAACTTTTAGGCGCTATCCACCTTGGGAAGCCTGTACAGGAAGCTACCCTCACCGACGTTTGGAGTGACGACACGGGTATAGTGAACATTCACTACACTACGGGTTCCCCAGTAGCGACCCTCGCCCCCTCACCAGCACGGGGATACCATCTGAGGATGGCACCTATTGAAGCGCTCTATAATGGTGCTTTCACAGTAGAGGGAGACTCTAATATCTACCTCTCCAATGACCTGGCAGACACATTCGCTACCGAAGCAAACATTAGCCGGTGGAACATCTACAACGTGAACTGCTTCAAACAGGCATCACAAGCCACCCCAGTGACCGCAGAAGACGCACAGAGGTACAAAACCATCAACTCAGACCCGTACACGGCTGACGCGGCACTCAAAGCTGTAGGAACCGCACAGAGGCACATGTACCGGATTCTCACCACAGGGTTAGCAAGCACCTTATCCCTACACTCTTCCACCAGCTCTACCAGCGAATGGGAAGCTGAAGATAGCACCCCCATCATCCGTCAAAAGATGCAGGAAGCTGTAGCGGCTCTAGACGAAGCAATCCAGCACATGGAAACCCTAAAAACCCGCATCAACACAACCTATAACCCGAACGAAGGAGCCTAACCTATGGTTTTCCCACCCGGAATCGTCATCACTTTCCACATCGTCTTCATTGCTCTAAATACACTCATGTTTTTTGGGCACCTGAAGTTCGAGCCACACAAGAGTCAGCCGAGTAAAATCCGCATCATGCGCGCTATCTCAGACGCTACCGGCGCACTCGGATTCACAGCCGCCCTTATCGGGTACCTCAACTCAGGCAACGAGGTTCTAAGCGCAGTATGTGCCCTTGCGGTAGTTATTCTACTCGGAACCAGTCTGGCGCTCCTCATCCCTCTGTTCATCTACCACCGGAAGAACAAGAAGGAACTACAGGCGAAAACACCTGATAAAACGGACATGATGATTGATGAGCTCGAAAAGGCGGTCGGAAAGATTAACAATAAGATTGAAGACCTGCGCGAACAGAAGAAGAACAGCTCTAAAGAGTAACAAGTAGCGACTACACGAATACCCGCCTGCTTTATGTGTCGAAATGGTGCTAAAGCGGTCGGGTATTTTGCTTGTTTACTCTCAAGGTGGCTTTGCGATATAATTAACCTTTAGTAGAAACGTCACATTGACCAAAGGGACTAACCTGTGAGTACAGCAACCATTGTCGCTATCGTATTTAACGCCGTAATGCTCATCGTGAGCGCGGCTATGTTCTTCGTCCATTACAAAAAGGAACCGTGGAAGAGTGAACCCCGTAAATGGCGCACCATCATTACCATTACGGACGTTGCACTCACATTAGGTTTTGCCTCAGCTGTTGTAAGCAACCTGAGCGTCGGAAACGAGCCGCTACACACCATCAGTAGCTTAGCCGTCATTATCGTCCTTGGAATTGGTTTAGCGCTCCAGCTCACTATCATCATCCACTACTACCGACTAGGTAAGAAATACCAGCGCGAAACGGAAGAGCTACAAGCACAGACTTTCGCCACAATGATGGAAACAATAGCTCTACTAGAACAAACCGTAGCGCTAAACAAGCAAGCTACAGGGGAGCCGGGCGAACTGGAAACCCCGCAGGAAGAGCTGACCGGCACTAACGAGAAGCCGGAAGACGCTTCTAAATAATCCATAGAGAGTATGGAACACCCCTCTAACTTGAGCACATGAGATGCTAGAGTTAGAGGGGTGTTCTTTTTATCTATTTTAGAGAAAGGTTGCACAAATGGAGAATGGTATCAATTAAGGCTACATAGCCTACATCCGTAGGTCACGTTTCCTTGATTGAGTGCCGCCTTACTGGTCTCTGCAACACCGCATGTGAGGCAGTCCGCTAGAACCGTGGTCGTACTGACACTAGCGGGGCGCAGAGGAAGTTTCACCCCCTTAGAAGAACGTCGTTTCTTCCTCTTCGGGGTCGGATAATTCTTATTCCTACTACCGCCAGGGTGCTTTAACGTTTCCCTGGCGACAGGGGTTTTTAAGGAAGCCTTTTTCAGGAGCTTGCGGTTTTTCGCGCGGCTGTTCCTTGCCGTCTCCACATTTTTCACAGCACGTGCGGCAATGTTTGCGGCGGCATTAACATCCCTATCCATCACCCCACACTTCGGGCAGAGCGAAACCTTATGCTCAGGATGAGTAACTTTAGAGCCACACTTGTAACAGACCTGAGACGTGTTCGCCGCGTTCACTGCAACAACCCAGCCGCCATTCTGCTCAACGTAATGGGTCAGCCACTTAACAAGCGCACCCCTATTCCACCGCCCGTTCTGCATCGTATTTTTAACCCAGCTCAAGTCTTCCACCGCAACCACAGCATTATCATACTGGTGTGACAGGTCAGCAATTTCCTGCGCGGCGAGGATAGCCAGTTCCCTCTTTTTACGGGATGCGGCTTCACGGTGAAGTTGTGCCTCATCTAGTGCCGCCATTTTGTCCTGACGGTCATAAACAATAGGCTTTGCCTTCTTGCGAAGGGCGCGGACTTGTCGCTCGGACGCACGGACGGAGTTCCAGAGCGAATGGACACGCTGAGACAACGTGGTGCTGTAAGTAATTTCCCCCGTCTTGGTATTACGCACAACGACGGTGACATAGTTATTGATACCAACATCCACGCCGAGAACATATTCACCCGAGAATTGAACGACGGGGTTATCGGTCGCGACCGTGAAGATGAAAACGGGCTGATTATCCTGAATCTTAATGACAGGCAGGGTTACCTTACCCACGGGGAAACGGGAGTTATTAAAGGGGAAAATTAGGCGATACCAGTTGCCCTTAATCACCAGTTTGAGGACAATTTCACCATCCACAAAGGGAATATTCTCAATGACCGCATAGTTACGATTGACAGCGCCAAGATTGACAAAATCCTCGCCATACGACGGTGGGGAAGCGTTTACGGTGCGCTTCCAGCCCTGTGAAATATGCTTGTTACTTTCACCATTCGCCGCTTTGACGCGCTCATCCCAGGAACGATACTCAGTCACTACGCGGTGCTGAATCAGCATCTCTTTACGCGACTTGCCAGACTTACCAACAATCGGCTTGCCTTTCTTGTCTTTCACGAAGAACCAGGGCATAGTAACACCGGCGCGACGACCCGCTGTTGTAGGCTGAACAGCACCAGCCCGAGCCAGCTCGTCTGGCAGTTTAGTGTCATTGCGAACAACATAGGTAGCACAACCAGAGATACCCCGTACCTCTGCGACAAGCTGACCCATAATAGGGGCGCTATCTAGTAACACACCGTTCAAATCCATGATGACGTGAGAAGGGCGTGCTGTGAACGCTTTATACGTCTGATTACTAGCCATACACCCCTCCTTTATCAATGGTCATGGGTTATTGCTAATGCGCCTAATATTATTCATATTAAACCGTGTGCGCAATATTAGCAAACTTGGCAACTGTCTGCTAACGCTTGGAAGCTCTTTATTATCTTCTAAACGGTGCGCCTTACAGAGAAGAGTAGGGGAGTCTCGATGTTCTTGTTATGGATGTTGAGGCTCCTTGCTTTTTACCCAAAACTTGCAAACCATCAAAAACATGTGGTACACTTTAGGTACACCAAGGCGGAGAGGTAAACTCTTTGCATCAACATTGCATACCCATGAGGAGAAGATATGCAGTCCAGTATTGTCGTTAGCCCTGAACTTCTTGCTAAGCTTCACGAGGAAGCGCGCGCCCTGCGTAACGCCTCTGATGCTAAGACCCGCACCCTGTTTGTTACTAAGCGCGGTGCCCGCTTGGAGTTGAAGGCTATGAATGAGCTGATTGACCAGCTCACTAAGGCTCTCGCTAAGGAGCAGTCTACTAGTGTTTCTGTTCGCCGCTCTCTTATCCCTCTTACTGAGGCGGCTGAAATGCTGAATATGTCCCGCCCGGAGGTTGTAAAGCACGCCCGTAACGGCGACATTAAGTTTGTTCAGCGTGGTAAGTACATGCATCTTGCAACCCGTAGCGTGGAAGCTTTTAAGGCTAAGCGCGCTCAGGAGCCGGTTGCTACTAAGGTTGCAACTCCCGCCCCTATTCCTGTACCTGTAGAGGTTGTAGCTACCCGCTCTCTTTCCCGTAAGGTTGTTGCTATGAGTAAGCGAGCGCGTAAGGCAACTCTCTCTTACTTTTGGGGCGTAACCGAATAGGCGTAACACCCCAAAGCGAGGGCTCCGGTTTATTTACTGTTTCACGTGAGTAAGCCGGAGCCCTTTTGCAATTAGTAAAAACATGTGGTAGAATATTTATAGAACGTCAGGCGGGACAAAAACCACCACCACACAAATCCATGAAAGGGGCACCATATGTCGTATCCAGCTTTCGCAGTGGCGAACACCCTTATCGAAAGGTCTAAGATGACCGGCGTGCCGCTCACCCCTTTGAAGTTGCAGAAGGTTATGTATTTCTTGACCTCTGAGTATGCAAAGGTGACTGGCGGCGAGAACCTCATGCTGGATAATTTCCAAGCGTGGGCGTATGGTCCTGTCGTTCCGGCAATTTATCAAAAGTTTAAGCCGTTTCGCGCTAACCCGATTACTAGCTACGCGACTGATAGCCAGGGTTATATCCTCAAGGTGACGGTTGCAGAAAATCCTGCTTTTGAGCGAACCCTGAACCGCGTATGGGATGCTACGGCTAATAAGACCCCTACTCAGCTTGTGACTATCTCTCAAGCTGACGGCTCAGCATGGTCTCAAACTTGGAATGATGAAGCCGGGGACGGTGACCCGATTCCGTTCGAAGCAGTCAAGAATGATTCCACGTATAAAGAGCACTTGGGTCTGTAATCGAGGATATTACCACATTTTCTTTGCAATTAGCAAAAA
>ERZ1674201.76-NODE-76-length-15295-cov-7.426247_pt1 | contig 15295 bp, 8 predicted proteins | sample MGYA00581114_ERZ1674201 | MGnify/ENA primary metagenome ERZ1674201 (study PRJEB41354, sample SAMEA4873309) | human saliva metagenome | biome: human-associated habitat [ENVO:00009003]; feature: mouth environment [ENVO:08000002]; material: saliva material...
AACTGCACTTGCCGCATTGCCCCCATCCAGGACTTGATACGGCGGGTTACCGATAATTGCGTGGGAACCGAAGCATTTGGGCAAAAAGCCGTAACTTACCGATCGGAAAATCTCATCAACCTTCTACTCCTATGCGCAAGAACATCGATCCCCATGCCAGTCTGCCGGCATTTGAGCAAAGCCTCATCGACGACAACCTCGCCCCCAACACCGTGCGCGCCTATGTCAAGGCGGTGCGCGACTTCTTGGCGCGCTTCCCGACGCTCAACAAGGAGAATCTGCTCCGACATCGCAGCGCCCTCATGGAGCACTATTCGCCCAAGACCGTGAACCAGCGGGTGATGGCCATCAATCGTTGGCTCCTCGCGCTGCGGCGGCCACAATGGCGGCTCAAAGGCGTGCGCCTCGGGCGGCGTTCGTTCGTCGAAAACGTCATCAGCCAAGCCGACTATCTCTACCTCTCGCGGCGACTGCGAGAGTTGGGCGAACTGCGTTGGCACTTCGTGGTGCGCTTTCTCGCCGCCACCGGTGCGCGGGTGAGCGAGTTGGTGCAACTTCGTGTGGAGCATGTGCGCCGCGGCTTCGTCGATCTCTACACCAAAGGCAACAAACAGCGGCGCATCTACATCCCCCTCACGCTGCGCAACGAGGCGCTGGCGTGGATCGCGCAACGCGGCGCAGACATCATCGGGCCGCTCTTTGTCAACTACCGCGGTCGCTGCATCACCCCGCGGGGCATCGGCGCCATGCTCCGCGTTTGGGCGCAAAGGCTGCACCTCGATCCCGCCCTGGTGCACCCCCACGCCTTCCGCCACCGCTTTGCCAAAAACTTCTTGGCCGTTCACACCGATTTGAGTCTGCTGGCCGACCTCTTGGGGCACGAGAGCATCGAGACCACGCGCATCTATCTCCGCCAGTCGAGCGGTGAACAACACGCACTGGTGGATCGCGTGGTGACGTGGTGAGGGGCGCCGGCGAGGAGGGCAGCCGGCGGGTCAGCGCACGGCTACCTCGGTGCCACTCCCGCCTCCGCAACGCCGGCCTCGCCCCCCCATTCACCAAGGCCGCGGCTTTTTTCGATGCGTCGCACTCGACTATTCGGCAAGATTGCGTATATTTGCACAGGCGCGCACGGCGCAGGCGGGAAAACCATCGCGTTTTTGCGCCGAAACGGGGAAGCTCCGCTCAATAACAGGGGCCTTTCGGCTCGCTCCCCCGCCTTTCGCCCCTCGCAGTCGCCCCGTCGCCCCACCCTCCCACAGTCCACCGCCTATGAACTCCCTCTTAGCCCGGTTGCGCCGCTACTTCGTTCGTCGTCAAGACGACCGTCGCAACGAACGCGCCGAAGACTTCCTCAAAGCCCTGCTCGAAGCCGGCGGCACCCTGCCGCGCTCGGCATGGGACGGGCTGTTTGCCCAGCTTGCCCTCGAGTCCGACACGGCCGCCCAGACGTTGGGTCGGCTCGCCCTCGAGGGGCGTGTCGACATCACGGCCGAAGGCGTCGCCCTCACCCCCGCGGGTCGTCGCGACGCCCTGGCACTGATGCGCGCCCACCGCATCTATGAGCAGTATCTGGCCGAACACTCGGGCTATGCGCCCGCCGAGTGGCACGAACGTGCCCACCACATGGAGCACCGCCTCGATGCGCGCGAACGCGAGCGCATGGCCTCGCTCCTGGGCAACCCCCTTTTCGACCCCCACGGCGACCCCATTCCCACCGCCGGGCTCACCCTGCCCGCCCTGCCCGCCGGTGCGCGCGACACGGCGGCCGAGGGCCTGCCCGAAGCGGGGACGTTACTACGCGTGGTGCACATCGAAGACGACGACGCGCGGCGCTTTGCGCGCATTGCCGCCACGGGTTTGGCCAAAGACGCCGTGTTGCGCGTGGCTGCGAGCGCAGAGGGCAGCTTTGCCTTCGACTATGAGGGCGAACACTTCGCGCTGCCCGCCGCCGACCTCGCCGCCATCGACCTCCGCCCCCTCACGCCGGACGAAGCCGCCGAGGTGCCCGCCGACGCCTTCCGCATGAGTCGGCTCGCCGAGGGACAAACCGCCGTGGTGGCAGGACTTTCGCCCTCGTGCCGCGGTGCCTTGCGCCGCCGACTGATGGATCTCGGTTTCGTACGCGGCTCGCGCGTGTCGGTCGGCATGCGCAGTCCGCTGGGCAACCCCGTGGCCTATGTGGTGCGCGGCACTGCCATCGCGTTGCGCCGCGAACAAGCGCGCCAAATCATCGTCACTCCGTTATGAAATCCCCCTCTTCTTCCTCCTCCGCTCCACTTCCGCACGCTGCCTGCGCCGCGTGTCCCACCGCTTCGCTCCACTCTCTGCGCCGTCACGGCGAGACGGGGGGCGAAACGCGCTATGTCGTGGCCCTGGCCGGCAATCCCAACACGGGCAAGAGCACCGTTTTCAACCGCCTGACGGGGCTGAAACAGCACACCGGCAACTGGCCGGGCAAGACCGTGGGCAAGGCCGAAGGCTTCTTCGACTTCGGCGGCGAGAGCTATCGCATCGTCGACCTGCCGGGCACCTACTCTTTGGCCTCCACCTCGGAGGACGAGGAGATCGCCCGCGACTTCATTCTCTTCGGTCAGCCCGATGTGACAGTGATGGTGGCCGACGCCACGCGCCTGGAGCGCAACATAAACATGGTTTTGCAGGTGCTGCAAATCACCGATCGGGCGGTGCTGTGCGTCAACCTCATCGATGAGGCTGAGCGCAACCACATCTCCATCGATCTCCGGGCGCTCTCTCGGCGTCTGGGCATCCCGGTGGTGGGCGCCTCGGCGCGTTCGGGTCGGGGCATCGGTGAACTGCTCGAAGCGGTGCGCGCTGTGGCCTCGGGCACCTTCGTTTGTCGGCCCCCTCGCGGCTTCGATCTGCCGGCTGATACGGCCGCCGAGGTCAATCGCCTCACCGCGGCGGTGCGCACAGCCCACCCCGAACTGTCCAACGCCGAGTGGATCGCCACGCGCCTGCTGGAACGCGACGAAGGCGTGCGGCGCGCCTACGCCACCCCCGAGCTCAACGCCCTGGCCGACGAGATACACCTGGCCATCGGCCACAACTTCCACGACCGCTGGATGGAGCAGATCTATGCCCGCGCGGGCGAAATCTGTGCCGCGGCCGTTCGGCGTCCCGGCGGCGAGGGGCTCTTGCCGCTCGACGTGAAGCTCGACCGCATCCTCACGCATCGCTTCTGGGGCTTCCCCATCATGCTCGTGTTGCTCTCGCTGGTGTTCTGGTTCACCATCATCGGCGCGAACTACCCCTCGGCCTGGCTCGACTCGCTGCTGGTGGGTTGGGGCCACCCTGCGCTGCGCTCGGCGTTCGAGGCCATGCATTCGCCCGAATGGCTCACCGGTCTGCTCGTCGACGGGATGTATCTGACCACAGCTTGGGTGGTGGCGGTGATGCTACCCCCGATGGCGGTGTTCTTCCCCTTGTTCACGCTGTTAGAAGACTTCGGCTACCTGCCGCGCGTGGCTTTCAATCTCGACGAACTCTTCCGCCGTTCGGGTGCCCACGGCAAACAGGCGCTGACCATGAGCATGGGCTTCGGTTGCAACGCGGCGGGCGTGGTGGCCACGCGCATCATCGACTCCGACCGGGAGCGGCTCATCGCCATCCTAACGAATAATTTCTCACTCTGCAACGGTCGTTGGCCCACGCAGATCCTTTTGGCCACGCTCTTCGTGGCGGCGGCGTTTCCCCGCGAATACGGTCCGACGGTGGCGGCGATGGCCGTGGTCGGCGTGCTGGTTTTGGGCATTGTGCTCATGTTCGCCTCGTCTTGGGCGCTGTCTCGCACCGTGTTGCGGGGCCAAGTGTCGACGTTCCACCTCGAATTGCCGCCCTATCGTCCGCCGCAGTTTTGGCAAACGCTCTACACCTCGCTCATCGACCGCACCATCATCGTGTTGTGTCGCGCGCTGACGTTTGCCGCCCCCGCCGGTGCGGTGATTTGGCTCACCTGCAACATCGAGGTGGGCGGCGCTTCGATTGCGGCGCACCTCATCGGTTGGCTCGACGCGCCGGCGTGGTACATGGGCCTCAACGGCATCATTCTGCTGGCCTATGTACTGGCCATTCCGGCCAACGAAATCGTGATGCCCACCATCGTGATGCTCACCCTCATGGTGTTGGGGCAGGCCGACGCGGCGAGTGCGGGCGTGCTCACGGAGGGCAGCGCCGAACAGACGCGGCAGATTCTGCTGGCGGGCGGTTGGAATCTGCTCACGGCGGTGAACCTCATGCTCTTTTGCCTGCTGCACCACCCGTGTTCCACGACGCTCTACTCTATATATAAGGAGACGCGCTCTTGGCGCTGGACGGCGCTCTCGGCGTTGCTCCCGCTTTCGCTCGGCGTGTTGGTCACGGTGATCGTCGCCACCGTGTGGCGCTGGGTGCAATGAGCGCAGTGTCGGCTTGCCCGCGCGCGGTGTCGGCGTGAGGTGGGCCGCCGCGTGTGCCCCGCCCGCTGCTGCTGTCGGATGCTTTCCGTCGGCAGGCAGCGGGCGGGGTTTTCGGTGGGTGCGCACTGCGATTTCGGCGCGCAGGGCCGTGGCGGGGTTGCCTTTTCGCCCCGTGCGGCACTGCCCTGCGCGCGTTCGCTTCGAGCACCCGCGCACCGCCCGCGACAAGGCGCGACGAACGCCCCGCGCTTTGCACAGAACAAATGACAAATGCCGCGCATTCACACAATAAAATCTAACACGCGAGAAAAAAATGGGGGTAATCGTGCACAATCGGCCGACGGCGCTTATATTTGCCGTGCAATCAACAACGTCTCGTGTCCCCTGCGGACACACAACTACCTCAATCCGCGTTGCTCCGGCTGCGTCCGACTTAACAACTGTCCCCCTCATTCGAACACAGACTTTCGTGCAGTTGCTCGACGGTCACGCGCTGTTCCGGCTCGCCCACGCCTCGCGATCGGGACGCCTCCAACCGGGCACGCAAAAAAACCTACAAACGGCGTATGAAAAAACAATATCTCTCTGCATTCGCCCTTGCGCTCTTCGCCTCCACGGCCTTCGCGCAGACCAATCCTGTTCGCACTGTCGCAGAAGTGGCAGTAGCCAATGAAAACACCACGGGCAAAGACGTGTACATCGTCTTGGGCAACAACCTCGCCGCGCGCATCAACACCGACGGCGGACAAATCACCGGCCGGGCCGCCGGTTCGCCCGTGCGCATCGTGACCGTCAATGCCACCGACCACGTTTACAAGATCTACGACGTGAAGAGCGGCAAGTGGTTTGCCAACAAAGGCGGTGCCACGGCCTCTAAAGCCGACGACCAAGTGACCCTTTCGGACACCCCCTCCGAATGGTACATCTATAATAACAACAACGGCGACGACGCCACGCTGCTCGACATCGCTCCCAAGGTAGGCAGCGCCGCCATCACGGACGGCACCATCGCTTCGTGGAACTTCTACGCCGGTTATGCCCCGGGCAAGCACGTGGGCTACTGGGATGCCAACGACGGCAACTCCGCTTGGCGCCTGTATGACCCCAAGGCGCTGGTGAAATCGAGCGTCGCTGCGCTCGCCGCTGTGGATTCTTCGGCTGCCGCCACCGCCAACAACGCCATCGACGCCGCGAGCGACGAAACAGGCTACGCCGCAGCGCTCAAAGCTTTCCGCCAAGCCCTCGACGACCACCAAGTGCGCTTCGCCAACACGGGTCGCGGCGCGAAAAACTACCTCACGCTCTCGGCAGATTTCAAGGCCGGCGCCACCGAAACCAAGAATGCAGAAGACGTGTTCGTGCTGAAATATCATGCCGACAACGACAACTTCTCTCTGCAACACGCCGTGACGGGCCGCAACTTGGCCAACGTCCCCAACTTCAACCAAGCCGTTCCCTCCACCACGAGCGATGCCACGCGCTACGATCTGCTGTCGAACGACAAGAACAACACGATTTCGCTGCGCAACGTGAGCAACAACGCCGCTCAGAACTATCTGCACCTGGCCAGCGACAAGGTAAATGTGGTTCGTTGGGACGCCGGTAACGGAAATGCCGACAATGCCTCGACTTGGACGATCGAAAACGCCGACGACATCGACGATAGTGCACTGCTCTCCGCAGCCATGCGGCGTTTTGAACTCATCCCCGCTCCCTCAGACGCGGGTGAGCAACTCGGCCAGCGCACGCTGACGGACGAAGTCGACGAGCTCGTAGATAAACTCCTGGATAACGAGCCCCTCACGCTCGAGGAATACCAACAACTCCTCTCTGCCCACGCCGACAACCACTTCTATGAACTGAATATGCCCAAGAAAGGCCTATTCTTCAAGATCAAATCGAACGACGGCTCGCGCTATGTCACGGCAACCGGCGCCACCGACGGCGTATGGCAGCTGCAAACCACGACCGACAGCACAGACGAAGGCACGATCTTCGGCTACGACGGCTCGCACCTCGTGTCGCTTTCCACCGGCCGCGCCGTGTATCTGAAGGGAGACAGCAAAGCCAAGCTCGCCAAGTACGACGAAACGAACTTTGGCACCGTGGAATTTGGCACCACGCCCGACAACAAATATGCGGTCTACGTCAAACAAGGCCAACAAACAGCCACGATGTACCTCTATCAGGAGGCTTCGAAACCGGGTGTCGACGGTTTGGGCGGTAAGAACACGGGCCATGTGCTCACGCACCTGCAGCTCGAAGAAGTGGCATCCGTGCCCGTTCACCTCAACACGGCCGGTCTCGCCACCTTCGTTCCCGCTTATGACATGGTAGTGCCCAACGGCGTGGAAATCTACGTCGCTTCGCAATACGACACCGCCCATCAGCGCATCATCCTCTCGCAGGTTCAGGGCAAGGTGATCCCGGCCGACACGCCCGTGCTGCTCTATGGCCACGCTTCCACGACGATTCAGCTCACTTACTCCGATGAAGAGGACGGCGCCCCCACGGTCAGCGTCAATGCCTTCCAAGGCAGCTTCGCTCCCTCGGCAGTTCCTGCCGGACAAGAGGGTCGCGTGCTCAAAGAAGGTGAGTTCGTCAAGGTCGTTCCCGACTTCGTTCGCGGCATGCGCGCCTTTGTGAGCGCCGCTCCCTCGGCCGGCACGCGCACCGCCCTGGCCTTCCCGGGTGTGACCGCCGTCGAAAGCGTGAAGACCGCCTCCGAAGCCGAAGCGCCCATCTATGATTTGAGCGGTCGCCGCGTGACGAAGCCCGTGGCCGGACAAATCTACGTGCAAAACGGCAAGAAGTTCTTGCAGCGCTAAGGCCCTTGCGCCCTGTGGCGCCCAACCCCACTCTATGAACCGTGAGACAAGTAAATGCCCGACCCCTTCGCGCATTTACTTGTTTCCGCGTTCATCGAAACCGCATTCAACAACGAGAATATATTCAACAACTAAACTCAATCATCAAGATGAAAAAGTACACAACTCCCGTACTCACGCAGTACAACACCGCCACAGAAGGCCTGATGACGACCATGAGCCTCCCTACCCCCGGTAGCGGCAGCCAATCTTCCGGCGGTGCTCAAACCTTCGAGAAGCAGTTTTCGATCTGGGGCGACGACCAATCCGCCGACGAAAGCGACGACATGGACTTCAACAGCACCGGCATCTTCTAAAAGCTGCCGCACGGCGTCTCTCGAGGCGCCACGCTCGCTCCATTGCAGCCCGCTCTGTGCGGGAAGCCCCCACTGTGGGACTTCTCGTCGGAGCGGGCTTCGTCGTCTTTGCGCGGCAAGGTCGACGAGGCGACGCTGCCCAAGTGCATCGCTCCCACTTCCGAGGAAACAGCCCGATCGCGAGCACAGCAACACCGCGCGGCAAGGCCAAAACAGCGTGCCGAGCACACAAAAAAACGCGCAGACCTGAGCGGAAAGTAGGCTACTTTCGGCTCAAGTCTGCGCGTTTTTGCACCTCCTCCTCAGTCCGTCGGGTGCGTTGCGACGCGAAGGCGGCGTTTCAGTCCACCTCGTCGTCGTCGTCTCCCCAGGTCCACACGCCGTTGCGTAGTCGGGCGGCCTCGGTCGGGGACTTCGGGCACGCAGCGGTCGGCAGCTCGGTGGCCGTGGGGGTCTCGGCAGCGGCGGCGAGAGCATTCCGCGGGGCGTTGGGCCCTTCGGGTGCCGCGGCCGCACGTTCGCTCACACGGGCGGGGGCATTCCCCTCCGCATCGGGCCCTTCGGCGGCGAAGCAGGCCGTCGGGAGCGCACCGATCGGGCACTCGTCGGCCAGATCGAGGGCTGCGTCGTCGGCAGTGGCATCGCGCGTTTCCCAATCGCCCGCAAAGCGCTGTCGAGCCGCCTCCTCGATGCGGCGGAACTCGGGCGTGTCGTGGTAGGCGGTGTGTTTGCGCAGCATCTCCTCGAAGGGCGCCACGGCATGGCGGTAGGCGGCGAGTTCGTTCTGCTGTTGCACGGCGTGGCAGGCCAGTTGGTTGATTTCGCGCTCACGTTCGCGGCGCAGGCTGTCGCACACCACCGCAAGGAGGGGGCCCAGCACCACATCCACCAGGTCGTGGCCGCGCATATAGAGGTAGGTCTTGTCGGGCGTCACGCCCAGTTGCTCCAACTCGTCGCGCAGGGGCTTGTAGGTGGCGCGTGCCTGCGGAAAACGGCGTTGCAGCGTGGCGATCTGGCGGTTCACGCGGCGGCGGAGGGCTTCGATCATGCGTTCGGGGTGGTGAAGTTGCACCTCTCGCAGCTCGACAGTGCGCGCAAAGTCGGTGAGCGAAAATTGGGTGTAGGCGCCGTAGCGATAGGCCCACACGTTCCACACCAAGAGAGGGTGGACGGTGCGGGAGAAGGCTTGGAGAAAGGCGCGGAAGTCGAAGAGTTCGCGATCGTTGAGCGTGGCCATGACACACACGCGGTGCAGCACCTCGGCATGGCACTGCAAATTTTCGATGGCGTAGACCCCGGTGTGCAAAACGTGGGGCGAGCGGCACACCACGGCGCTGGTGGGGGTGGCGCCCTGCATCAAAACGTCGTAGTCGGCGTCGACACAGGCAATCATGTGGGGGCCGAGGCGATTGGCCAAGGCGATCTTCTTGCCCCGGCCCAGGGTGACGCGCGAGGGGAGGACCACTTCGAACTGCACGTGCGGGGCCGCGCGGGTGAGCACGTCGCGCCAGAAGAGGATGTCGTCGTAGCTCTCGACGTAGGCCACGGCGCGCGGTCGGGCACGCCGGCCTTCGAGGCGGGAGGCAGCGGCGATGTAGGCAGAATTGAGTTGGGCGGAGAGGCGAGACATGGCAGTAGTTGACGAAAAAGTGCGGGACACGAGGGCAACTTGCGCGGCCGGCCGTGCGACACGGGCGGGGTGGCCGCAAAAGCAGCCGGCGGCGAGCGCCTCAGCGGGTGATGTCCTCGATTTCGGTGACGTGGTCCTCCCACCCGTCGAGGATCACGGCGGGCGAGTGGGTGGTGAGAATGATTTGCGCGCGGGGGTTGAGCGCACGCACCATCGAGATGAGTCGCTTCTGCCAATCGAAATGGAGACTCACCTCGGGTTCGTCCATGAAGAAGACGGTGGGCCGACGGTCTTGCACGAGGGCAGTGAGCAGGAGAATGAGCATTTGCTTCTCGCCCGAGGAGAGCACGTAGGGCGAGAGGGGCTCATCGTATTGTAGGAAGCGGAGCTCGTTGCTCGAACGGTCGAGGTGCTTGCCGGTTTCGCTGAAGAGGTCGTCGATCAGGTCGCGAAACTGCGTTTTGGCCGCGGCGGCTTCGGCGGCTTCCTCGCGGGCGGTGTCGCTGCCCTCGGTGAGGAGCGCGATCATGCGGTTGCCCACGTTCACTTGGTAGTCGAGATAGCGGCGTTGCAAGCGGTAGAGTTGCCAGTCGAGTTCGGTGACGATGGCACCGTCGGCGAGGGTGGCGATGCGCTCGGCGGGGAGGATGCGGCTGTCGACGGAGCGAACGAGATCGTAGCGCACGAGTTCGGCATCGTCGGGGGCGAGGGTGAGGGCCACATCGTCGTGTTGTCCGCCGCGCAGGGTGCCGGAGGGCGCGAGGTGGGCGGCGCGCTGCACGAGGCGGGCGAGGATGGTGCTCTTGCCGGCGCCGTTTTTGCCGCTGAGCACGTTGACATCGGGCCGCAGCGTCCAGTCGATGGGCTTTCGCCCGTTCCAAAGACTGCTGATCTCGATGCGTCGGATGTGAGTTGCGTAGTGAAAATCCATGTGCCTGGAGGTTTTGTGACCGCAGGGTGCGGTGTGCCGACAAATATAAGCATAAAAGCGGAGCCGATCGCCACCTTCGGTCGCCAAAAGGGGGGGAAACGTCGATTTTCGTCCCTTTTTCGTCGGGTCGTTTCGCTTTGTTGTGAAAGCCGTCGTGGCGTAAGTGCGTGACAATGGGTAACTTTGCGGCACAGAATACGAAAATACGACGGCCTTTTCGGCTTTGCGATTGACAAAGTGCAGCCGGCCGCCCCACAGACTTAACGCATCCTCCCCATGAAGAAGGTACATTATCTCCCCCTCGCCCTGCTGTTGGGCGCCGGCGTGGCATTTGCCGCCCCTCGGCGCGTGATCACGGGCACCGTGGTCTCGCAGAAAGACGGCCGGCCCCTCGAGTTGGCCACCGCTCGCCTGGTGCTGCGCGCCGACACCACGAAGTTTTTGGCCGGTGCCGTGACCGACAGCCTCGGGCGCTTCCGCATTGTCACCGACACCACGGCTGCCCTGCGGCTGCGCGTGGGCTTCGTGGGGCTGCGCTCCACGGGGCGCGACGTGAACTTCGCCGCGGGCGGTGCCGACAGCCTCGATGTGGGCACGCTGGCCCTGGCGGGCAACGACATGGCCCTGCGCGCCGCGGTGGTGAGCACGGCCGCCGCCCGCGTCGAACAGCAGGGCGACACCACGGTGTTCAACGCTTCGGCCTTCCGCACGGCCGAAGGCTCCTCGCTCGAGGCACTCGTCAAGCAACTGCCGGGGGCCGAGGTAAGCGACGACGGAACGGTGAAGGTGAACGGCAAGACGGTGAAGGAATTTCTCATCAACGGCAAAGACTTTTTCAAGGGCGACACGAAGGTGGCCATGAAGAATCTGCCCACCCACCTCGTCTCGCGCCTGAAAACCTACGACAAGAAGAGCGACTACGCCGAGCAAACGGGCGTGGACGACGGCGAAGAGAGTTTTGTGCTCGACATCACCACCAAACGTGAGCTCAATCAGAGCCTCATCTCCAACCTCGACCTGGCGGGCGGACGCGACGACAAGGGCGACGGCCTCTACTCGGCCAAACTCATGGGCATGCGCTTCACCGACCGCTCCCGCGTGGGCCTCATCGCCTCGCACAACAACGTGGCCGACCGTGGTTTCGGCGGTCCGCGGGGCTTCTGGGGCAACAACGCCGGACGCACCACTTCGACCATGGCGGGCACCGACTTCTCGTGGGACAACGGCCGCAGCAAATTCGAAGCCGGCCGCCTCGAACTGGGGGGCAACGCCATCTACTTCCGCAACGACAACCGCACGGAGACCATCTCGTCGATCGAAAACTTCGTCACCGCCACGCAAAAAGGGAGCTTCGACGCGGCCCACACCGACAGCCACGGCCTGAACCAGGACTTCCACGCCCGTCTGCGCCTGAAGTGGAACCCCGACTCGCTCACGCAACTCTCTTTCCGCCCGAACTACGACTTCAGCACGGGCCGCACGACGCAAAACTCGCGATCGGCCTCGTTCGACACCGATCCCTTCGCGCGCTACGGGGTGAGTGCCGTCGACGACGTGCTGGCGCGCGTTCACAAAACCCGCTTTGTCGGCGACACGGTGCACGTGGCCGACGATTTCCTCAAGAACGTCAACACGCGCTACGACCTTTCGCGCACCACCACCCACAAGGTGGAAGGCGAACTCAACCTCACGCGCCTCATCGGGGGGCGCAACGGCCGCAACATCGCCTTCGAAGCGCGCGGCGGCTACACCACCACCGCAGCCGACGCCTATTCGCGTGCCGACCTCTACAAGCGCGTGCAGCCCGACGCCGCCGGACCGCGACTGGCCGCGGGCGGCACCCACCAGTTCTCCGATCGCCCCTCGACGCAGTGGAACTATCGCGTGGGCCTCTCCTACGTGCAACCGCTCGTGGGCAAACTCCTACTCGAAACCCGCTACGCTTACGAACACAAATACACCTCGGGCGACCGCACTCTCTACAACCTCCTGAGCCTCGACGGCTACAACACGCTGAGCGACTTCCTGAGTGCGCACACCGACTTGGGCACCATCTCGCAACTCTACGTGCCGGGCTCGTCGAGCACCCTCTCGTGGCTCGATCCCGCCCAACTGCTCAGCCGCCTCAACGCCGACGACGTGCAAGCGGCCGTGCGCGATGCCCAAAACTCGCAGCACGCCACCTATCGCTACGACAACCACCGCGTGAACCTCGGCCTGCGCTACAACGTGGGCGCCGTGCGCCTCTCGGCCGGCGTGCAGTTCTCGCCCGAACGCACCCGCCTGCAATACGAGCGCGCCGCCATCGGTCGCATCGACACCGTGCGCAATGTGCTCAACTTCGCTCCCAACGTGCGCCTGCGCTATGCGTTCTCGAAAACCGCCAACCTCGATTTCAACTACCGCGGACGCTCCTCGCAACCCTCCATGACGCAGCTCATCGGCGTGGTCGACAATGCCAACCCCCTCCGCATCTCGGTGGGCAACCCCGGGTTGCGCCCCGTGTGGAACCACGAGATGCACCTCTTCTATAATGCCTACAACGCCGAACGCCTGCAGGGCCTCATGGCGCACGCCGACCTCACGCTCTCGACGGGCAACATCTCGCAGCTCACCGTCTACGACGACGTGACGGGCCGCCGATTCACCCGTCCCGAAAACATCGATGGCAACTGGAACGCCGCGGCCGGCTTGACTTTCAACACGCCGCTCGATCGCGCCAAGGTGTTGAACCTCGCCACCTCGACCGATGCCAACTTCACTCGCTCGGTGGGTTACGTGGCCACTTCGGGCGCCGCCTCCGCCCTGCCCGACGCGCCTTCGCTGCGTGAGGTGAACGCCCTCTTCGCCGGCGTCGTGGCCGACAAGAGCCGCACCGCCGTCACCGCCCTCTCCGAGCGCATCGATCTGTCCTACCGCCGCTCGTGGTGGGACGCCACCCTCAACGGACGCGTGGCCTACCAGCACTCCAACTCCTCGCTGCTCACCACCGGCCGGCTCGACACCTGGAGCTTCGCCTACGGCGCGGAGGCCAACTTCACCCTGCCTTGGGGCATGACTTTCTCCACCGATCTGCGCATGACCTCGCGCCGCGGTTTTTCGACCTCGGCCTTCAACACCAACGAGCTCGTGTGGAACGCCTCGGTCTCGCAGTCGCTGCTGAAAAACAAGGCCCTCACCCTGCGCCTGGAGGCTTTCGACCTCTTGGGCCGGCAGAGCGAGATCACGCGCACCCTCACCGCGCTGGCACGCACCGACTCGTGGACCAACATGCTCAACCAATACGTGATGCTCCACGCCATCTATCGGCTCAACCTCTTCGGTGGCGCCAAAATGCCCGAGCCGCCTGAGGGCCACGGCCCCGAAGGCCGCCCCGGCAGCAAGTTCCGCCCCGTCATGCCCCCTCCGGGTGGCGGACACGGTGGCCCCGGCGGTCGAGGCCCGCGCTTCTGACCCGCGGCACGCTTGCGCCCAGGACAACACGCACCCCGCTTGCACCTTCTCACGGTGCAGGCGGGGTGTTTTGCGTGGAGGCGATCGGACCGGTCCCGAGGAGGCCGGCGCCCCACCGCGGGGCAGCACGAGCCGCTTCGGCACACGGCGCGAAACGACGGCATCGCCCTCCGACGCCGAGGGGGCACTCGGGCGGACGGGCACGACATGCGCACCGACGGAGCCGGCGGTGCTCGCAAAAAAGCGGCGACCGACCGACGAAAACCCGCAGCTTTTGTGCCATAACGCCCCGCTTTCTTCGTCGCGGCGGGAGCACGGCGGCAAAAGGCCGAAAAGCAGCGCGAAACCACGGATGCAATCACCGAAAGGACAAAAACATTAACTTCTCACCACCGAATCATCAGCAAAAACACGTTTTCACGCCGTGCACTTCCGGTGAAATGCAGGCCGAAATTCGCACGTTTCGTCGGCTTGGGAGGAAACCGGGGGGCGGAGTATTCATTTTATTTCAAGGCTTCGCGAACGAAAAACAGAAAAAGAATCGACAACGCACAGGAGGCTGCGCCACAAATTGTGCATTTTCACGCTTCGCCCCACTCACCTTGTCCGATCGTCCAACGATTGCCCGCGCCGACGCTCAAAATCAACGCTTTGTCCTTTCGCTTCGTGGGACACAATGGGCAAAAAACGCTCGCTTCGGGTGCGCAATTTCCCGTTTTTCGTGCAAGTCTGACGACAAAAAGCGGTTATTTCACCTCCGAAGACCGTTAATTCCATTCTAAAAATTGGTCAACTTGCAGTTTATTCAGATATTTGTGGCAGCAACTTACCGAAATGTGCGGTTGCCGTCACCGCCTCACTCCCCTTTCCCTCACAAACGTCAAGATGAAACAACCACTTCCCCCTCCCCTCCGTCTCGCCACCCCCACCCTGCTGCGCCGAAGCATGGCGGCCCTCGTTGCGCTCCTCGTGCTGCTCCTCAGCCTCCCACAGCGTGTGGCGGCCCAGGGATGCCCGACGTTGGACACGGGCGACTTCACCGCCACCCTCATAGCCGCCAACAGCGACTGCCACACCCCGGCTCGCCTCTCGGTGGTTTACCGCAACGCCGTGGCGGGTTTCACGGCCATGACCTACAGCGTGTCGAAAAATCGCACAACCTGGGGCACACCGGTGGTGACGCCGCGCCCGGGCAGCGAGGCGGTGTTGCCGCTCGACGGGTGGAACGAAGGCGACCCCATCTACATTCGCGCCACGGGCACCTGCGGCACGCAGCAGCCCCGCGTGGTGCTGCCCAAAATCGTCTACCATGTCAAAACCTCGGCCGATGTGCTGGCCACGCCCGTGGTGACGCCGGCCGGCGGTTGCGAGGCCACGAGCGGTGCCGTGAGCGTGAGCCTGACGGGCGTGAGCGGTTTCTCGCGCGTGCAGTATAAACTGGAGCGCGACCCCGTGCGCGCCGGCCAACAGGCCGTGCCGGTGGGCAATCTCACGGCGCGCAGTCCCTACCAGCAGACGCTCTTTTTCAACCTCGCGCCGGGCCGCTACACGCTGCACGTGCGCGCCACGCCCAACTGCACCCCCACCGCGCCGGGGGCTGCGTGGAAAGACGGCGCCTACGAGTGGGAACAGCCCGTCGACGTGGAGCATTTTTCGGTGATCCCCACCCCCATCCTCAC
>ERZ1674201.77-NODE-77-length-15285-cov-10.868943_pt1 | contig 15285 bp, 10 predicted proteins | sample MGYA00581114_ERZ1674201 | MGnify/ENA primary metagenome ERZ1674201 (study PRJEB41354, sample SAMEA4873309) | human saliva metagenome | biome: human-associated habitat [ENVO:00009003]; feature: mouth environment [ENVO:08000002]; material: saliva material...
GCACGCCCATGCGCTGCCAGGCCTCGTTGAAGGTCGGGTTCGCGTTGTAGAACGTATCGGAGGACAAGACGTTGCCGACGTGGACCGGCACGTCGGCCTCACGGGCACGGCGCACCACGTCCTCGATGAGGCGGTAGGAGCCGATCGGCGCGTAGGAGCCGGGCAGCTGGTACTGGTCAAGGAACGCGGAGTTCGAGCAGGCGGCCTGGGCGACGACGACGTCGTAGAGGTGCATGTCGGGCTGCATCGCCCCGCAGGTGCCCACGCGCACGAGGCGCGTGCAGCCGAATTCGTGGATGAGCTCGTAGGCGTACAGGGAGATCGAGGGGATGCCCATGCCCGACCCCATGACAGAGACGGGGGTCCCCTGGTAGGTACCGGTGAAGCCCAGCATGTTGCGCACGGCGTTGAATTGCTGGACGTCCTCCAGGTAGTTCTCGGCAATGAACTGTGCGCGCAGCGGGTCTCCGGGTAGGAGGATCGTCGGCGCGATGGGTGCGGTGGGGTTGATGTGCGGTGTCGAGCGCATGTGTCCTCCGTTGGGTCGTCGAGCGGTACTCCGCTCAGGCTTCGTTACCTGTTCCACAAGGCTATGCCCTGCATTGTCATAGTGTCAACGACTGAATTGACAAGTGTTCCCATCCGTCGGGGGGCGTCGTTGCCCGCCCGCCGACGGGGATGCCTCGCCCTGCCTCTCCAGCAGCGCGGCGGCCAGGTCCTGGTCGACCACAAGATGCGTAGCCAACCCCATGCGCAGCGCGGTGTCCAGCGCGCTCGCCTTGACGCGGCCGCCGGCCACGAGCACACGCACGGGACGAGCCCGCAGCTCCTCCAGCCGGATGCCGACCGTGCGCTCGTCGACCGCGGGGGCAGCGACGACGCCGTCGCGCGTGAAGAAGCGCGAGCAGGCGTCGCCCACGGCGTCGCGCAGCAGCGCCTCCACCTCTCCTCGATCCAGCTGACCCAGGTTCAGTGACAGCGCCTCCTCGTTGATCGCGCCGACCGTGAACACCGCCACGTCCACGCCGCGCCCCTCCTCCAGGATCCGCGCGATAGCCCGGTCCGCTCGCACGATCGAGGCCGTAGCGGTGTCCTCGAAAATGGCGGGCAGGGGAAGGTACCTGGGCTCGGCGCACAACGCCTCACAAAAGGCGCGCATGATCTCGTAGTCGTGCGTCGCCCGCTCGGAGTAGGAGGTCCCGCCCTTGAGCTGGACGACGCGCACGCCCTGGCGTGGGGCTCGCGCCAGGTGGGAGGCGAGCGCGCTCATCGTGCGCCCCCACGAGATTCCCACGCTCATGTCGTCGCGCACCAGCTGAACCACCAGGGCGGCGCCGACGCGCCCCACCTGGTCGATGGCCTCCGCCTCATCCGCGGCGTGCCCGTAGGCGACGCGCGCGCAGGCCAGGCCGAAGCGTTCCTCGAGGCGCGAGGCCAGTTCGGAGGCGTCGTCGCGCGGGTCGTGGATCTCGACGGTCACGAAGCCGCGCGCGCGGCCGTGGGCCAGCAGCTTGGCGACCGTGGGGCGCGAGATACCCATGCGGGCGGCGACCTCGGCCTGGCTCAGATCCTGCTGATAGTAGGCCTTGACCGCCTCAATCGCCTGCTCGTCACGCTTATCCACGTCGCTTCCTTCCCCGCGCGATCTGCGCTGAGCCTCCGCTCAGGAGACGGTCTCCAGGACGACGCGACGCGGCTCGGGTGCCACCCCGTCGGCGATCTCGATGGCGCCCGAGAGGGCCTCGAGGGCGCGCGGGATGCGCCACTCGTCCTCCGTGTGGAGCGTGAGCAGGGGCGCTCCCTTGGTGACGCGTTCCCCTGGCTTGGCGTGGATCTCGACGCCGGCTCCTGCCTGCACCGGGTCCTCCTTGACGGCGCGACCAGCGCCCAGCCTCCACGAGGCAACCCCCACGGCCAGCGCATCCATGCCCGCGACGGTCCCGTCGGCCTCGGCGAGGACCCGGTGGGTGTGCGCGGCGCGCGGAAGGGGCGCGTCCGGATCACCGCCCTGCTCGCGGATCATCGCCCGCCACCGGTCCATGGCGCGACCGTCCGCCAGGGCCGCCTCGACGTCGGCGTCGCGAACCCCGGCCAGGTCCAGCATGTTGCGCGCGAGCTCGCAGGTGAGCTCAACGACGTCGGCGGGGCCACCCCCGGCCAGGACCTCGACGGATTCCTCCACCTCGAGGGCGTTGCCGATCTTCCTGCCCAGCGGCACGGACATGTCGGTGAGGAGCGCGCGCGTGGCGACCCCCGCATCACGCCCGAGGTCGACCATCGTGCGGGCGAGCTCACGAGCGGCGTCCAGGTCCTTCATGAAGGCACCCGAGCCGACCTTGACGTCCAGGACGAGGGCACCCGTTCCCTCCGCGATCTTCTTGCTCATGATGGAACTGGCGATCAGCGCGATCGACTCCACGGTCGACGTGATGTCGCGCAGCGCGTAGAGCTTCTTGTCCGCCGGCGCCAAGCCCGAACCCGCCGCGCAGATGACCGCGCCGCACCCGGACCCCAGCTGCGCCATGATCTCCTCATTGCTCAGCTGCGCGCGCCACCCCGGGATCGCCTCGAGCTTGTCGAGGGTGCCGCCCGTGTGCCCCAGGCCTCGGCCCGACAGCTGCGGGACGGCCACGCCGAAGCATGCGACCAGCGGCGCCAGGGGCAGCGTGATCTTGTCGCCCACGCCGCCCGTGGAGTGCTTGTCAGCGGTCGGCTTGCCGATGCCGGAGAAGTCCATGCGCGCCCCCGAGCGGATCATCGCGTCCGTCCAGCGGGCGATCTCGCCCCGGTCCATGCCGCGCAGGAAGATCGCCATGGCCAGGGCGGCCATCTGCTCGTCCTTGATGACGCCCTTCGTGTAGGCGTCGATCGTCCAATCGATCTGATCGGGAGTCAGCGCTCCCCCGTCGCGCTTGACTCGGATAATGTCAACGGCATCAAAGAGTGCCATCAGTTCCTTCTTTCGTCGTGGACGAGGCCGGGGCCACCCCGTGTGCGTCGCGCAGACCCGCGTCGGTCTGGGACCCCAGCTCCTCCAAGTCGTGGGGGCCAAAGGCCCCGGGCAGGACCTGCGTCATGTCGGCGACGCCGCCGGGCATGAGGACCAGGCAGGAGGGCCCGCCGTGCTCGTAGATGAGCTGACGGCACCGGCCGCACGGGGCCACCGGGACCCGGTCCCCATTGACGGCGACGACGGCGAGGAGCGCGCCGCCGCCGGAGCGGATGAGGTCGGAGACCATGCCGCACTCGGCGCACAGCGTCACCCCGTACCCCGCGTTCTCCACGTTGCAGCCGCTCACGATCCGCCCGTCGCTGGCCAGACCGGCGGCCCCCACCGGGAAATGCGAGTAGGGGCAGTAGGCGTGGGTCATCGCCTCGATGGCCGCGCCCAGCAGGGCGTCCCAGTCGATCTGCGTCATCGTCGCGGCCCCCTCACTTCACGTAGGGGACGTTCTCGGCGGCGGGCGCGCGAGACTTGCCGACGAAACCGGCCACCGCGATGATCGTCACCACGTAGGGGATCATCGAGACCAGGTCGGCGGGGATCGCGGGCTCGATGTTGGGCAGCATGCGGGCCAGGGCCTGCGCGAAACCGAACATGACGGCCGCCCCCATGGCACCCACGGGGTTCCACTTGCCCAGGATCATCGCCGCCAGGGCGATGTAGCCGTTGCCCGCGGAAATGTTGTCCGTGAAAGCCAGGCCCGACCCGATCGTGAAGAAGGCGCCCCCCAGGCCCGCAAAGGCGGAGCCGAGGATCGTGTTGAGCGTGCGCGTGCGCCCCACGTTGATGCCGACCGTGTCCGCCGCCCGCGGGTGCTCACCGCAGGCGCGTAGGCGTAGCCCCCAGCGGGAACGGAACAGGAAGAAGGCCAGCGCGATGACGGCCGCGTACATGAGGTAGACAAGGATCGTCTGATTGAACAGCACCGGGCCGATCACCGGGATCTCGGCGAGGCCGGGAATCTTAATCGGGGACAGCGAGAACTGGTTGGTGTTCAGGCTCCCCGGAGTTTCCTTCATGACCGTCCCGTACAGGAAGGTGGTCAGGCCCAGCGCCAGCACGTTCAAGACGACGCCGACGATGATCTGGTCCACCCCGCACTTGACCGAGAAAAGGGCCAGCAGCGCCCCCAGGGCCGCGCCCGCGAGGGGCGCCGCGATGATGCCCGCGTAGGGCATCTGGAAGTACGAGGCCGCCATGACGCCCGCGAAGGCCCCCACCAGGAGGTCGCCTTCGATCGCGATGTTGACGACGCCGACTCGCTCGGAGATGACGCCCGACAGGGAGCCGAAAATGAGCGGCGTCGAGATCGCCACCGTCGAGACGAGCGTCGAGGTCAGGGTCACCGCCCCGGTCGAATCCGAGCCCGCGTAGAACAGGAATCCCAGGATCGTCGATAGGCCGACAAGGACCATCCCACCCACGCGCGCCCACGTGCTGCGCGTCATACGCCGCGCGGTCGCCAGAATCGTCCACGCGGTGATGGCGATCGTCAAGGCAGCAAGCACCCACACGATGGGAGCACCGGCGGTGACGATGTCGGGGATCTCGTAGGACTGCGACTTGTCGTTCAGGCGGATCGTCACGTCGCCGCGCGTGGAGATCGCGAAGACAAGGAGCAGAATGCAGGCGGCCACGTAGATACCGGGGAGCTTCCAGGAACGCTTGACCTCTACCCGCGGGACTGCAACGGACTCACTTGTGCTCATCAGCCTTCTCCTTTCGCGCCTGCTCGGTCGCGTCGACGCCGGACAGCCGGAACGGCCACCGCAAGAGCATCCGGAACAGCAATCAGCAGGACGATCACCGACTGCAGGATGAGGATCATGTCGATCGGCACGCCCTTGGCCTGCATCGCGTAACCGCCCGCCTTGAAGGCCCCGAAGAGCAGCCCAGCCCCGAAGGTCCCCCAGGTCTTGTTGCGCCCCAGCAGGGCCACCGTGATCGCGTCGAAGCCGATCGAACCAGCCACGTCACGCGACACGTACCCGAGGGTCCCCAACGCCTCGTTCGCCCCGGCCAGGCCCAGGAACGCGCCCGAGATCACCATCGTGACCGCCGTGATGCGCTCGACCGAAATGCCCGCCGTTCGGGCGGCCGCCGCGTTGGCGCCCACCGCGCGAATCTGGAAGCCCAGCGTGGAGCGTTCCATCAGCCACCAGAACAACGCCAGCGCGACGAGCGCGACGATGAGGCCCGCATGCAGCTTGATCGGCCCCTTAAAAAATGCCGTGAGGGCCGCCGAATCGGCGACGTTAGGGGTGATCGGCTGGTTCGAACCGGGCTTTTGCCACGCCGGCTGCGTCAACACGTAGCCTAGCGCGAGGGCCGCGATCGAGTTCAACATGATCGTCACGATCACCTCGTTCGCGCCCGTCTTCGCCTTCAGGACGCCCGCGATGCCGCCATACGCAGCGCCCGCGGCGATCGCCGCCGCCAGGGCAACGAGCGTGTGCACCACCGGCGGCAGGCTCAGCGAGAAACCCACCCACACGGCCGCGAGCGCGCCCATGATCATCTGGCCCTTGCCGCCGATGTTGAACAGACCCGCGCGGAAACCAAAGGCCAGGCCCAATCCCGAGATGATCAGGGGGATCGCATAGAACAGGGAGTCTGTCAGCGGCTTGACCATGCGCACAAAGGTCGGGGCCTGCGGATCCACGATAGCCCCGCGGAACATCGCGTAGTAGGCATCGAGGACGGAGGCGTCCGCCAGGACAATGAAGACCGCCCCGATGGCAAACGCGATGACGACGGCCAACAGCGAGACGAGCCACCGGATACGAAAAACCTGTATCACGAAGCCCATCCCCTTACTCGCGCGTGCACTCATCGCTTCTCCTTCCCGGCTGCCCCGCGCTCCTGCGTTGATCCACAGGAAGCGGCCACGGCCTCGTCCACGGGGACGCCCGCCATCATGAGGCCCAGCACGTCGCGGCTCGTGTCCGGGGGCACGATGCCGACGATGCGACCGCGGTACATGACGGCGATCCGGTCGGCCAGCGCCACGACCTCGTCCAGCTCCGAGGAGATCAGCAGCACCGCGCACCCCTGGTCGCGCACGTCCACGATCCTGCGGTGAATAAACTCGATCGACCCGACGTCGACGCCGCGGGTGGGCTGGTTAGCCACCAGCACCGTCAGGTCACGCGACATCTCGCGCGCCACGACGACCTTTTGCTGGTTACCGCCCGACAGGGAGGAGACCGGGTCGTCAATCGAGGTCAGGCGAATGTCGTATTCCTCCTGCTTCTCGCGCGCGTTGCGGGCCACCGCGCCGAGCCTGCGCGAGGGGCCGAGCGCGAACTCAGCCGCGTCGAACTGATCCAACACCAGGTTGTCGGCGATCGAGAAGGAGGAAATGATGCCGTCCGTCGAACGGTCCTCGGGGATGAAGCCCAGGCCCGCATCCAGGGACTTGCGCGGTTTCGCGCGCGTGATGTCGGCGCCCGCGAGGGTGATGGTGCCGCTGTTGGGAATGCGCAGGCCCAGGATCGTCTCCGCGAGCTCCGTCTGCCCATTGCCCTGCACGCCTGCCACCGCGAGGATCTCCCCGCGCGCCACCTCGAGGGACACGTGGTCGAGTTCCGCGACGCCGCCGGCGCCCAGGAGCGACACGTCGTCGATGACGAGGCCCGGGCCGCCGGGCCGCGCGGGGGCCTTATCGACGCGCATGAGGACCTCGCGCCCCACCATCTGCGAGGCCAGGGACGCCTCGGAGTCCTTCGGGGAGGCCTGTCCCACGACCTTCCCGCGCCGGATCACGGTGATCTCGTCGGCGACCGCGCGCACCTCGCGCAGCTTGTGGGTGATGAAGACGATGGAGGTTCCGGAGTCGGCGAGCTGGCGCATGATCGCCATGAGCTCGTCCGTCTCCTGCGGTGTCAGCACCGCCGTCGGCTCGTCCAGGATCAGTACCTTCGCCTGGCGAGACAGGGCCTTGACGATCTCCACGCGCTGCTGAGCGCCCACCGGCAGATCCTCGATGAGCGCGTCGGGGTCGAGGTCGAAACCGAAACGAGCCGAAACATCGAGCACCGTGCGGCGTGCCCGCTCCCGGTTGATGATGCCCGCGGGTCCGGTCGGCTCGAAGCCCAGCGCGATAGACTCGGCGACCGTGAAGACCGGGATCAGCATGAAGTGCTGGTGCACCATGCCGATGCCCGCCGCGACGGCGTCGTCCGGGCCCTTGAAGGTGACGGGCTCGCCGTCGATGAGAATCTGCCCCTCGTCGGGGGCGAGCATGCCGTACAGGACGTTCATCAGCGTGGACTTGCCCGCGCCGTTTTCTCCGAGCAGGGCGTGGATGTGCCCCTCCTCGATCGTCACGTCAATCGAGTCGTTGGCAATGAGGGGACCGAACCTCTTCGTGATCCCCCGCAGCTCTAGTTTCATTCCGTGGGCCTTCCCCGTGCGACTGGGCGGCACCCCACTGCCCGGGTGGGGCCGGCGAGCTCAGCCGCCAGCCCCACCCTCACAGCATCACTTCGGGGCGTTTTGCGATTCGATCACGAGCTTGCCGGACTTGATGTCCTCGGTGAGCTTGGCCAGATCGGCCTTGAGCTCATCGGAGACCTTCGCGTCGAAATCGTGGAAGGGAGCCAGCGAGACGCCACCGTTGGCGAGCGTGCCCACGTAGGGGTCCGAGCTGAACTTACCATCGACCGAGTCCTTGATGGACTGCTCGACCGACGCGCCGATCTCCTTCATGACGGAGGTCAGCACGATCGAGGAGTAGTCGGGGTTGGCCTCGTACCAGTCGGAGTCCACGCCGATGATCCAGGTGTTGCCGTCGGCCTTCGCGGCCGCCGCAGCGCCCAGGCCCACGGGGCCGGCCACCGGCATGATGATGTCGGCGCCCTGGGAGATGAACTGCTGCGCCTGCTCCTTGCCCAGCGTCTGGTTGTCGAAGTCCTGGGTGAAGGAGCCGTTCTGCGTGGCCTTGTCCCAGCCGAGCACCTGCACGCTGGTTCCCTTGGCCTTGTTGTAGGCATCGACGCCGTCGACGAATCCGTCCATGAAGACCGTGACCGACGGGATCTTCATGCCGCCGAAGGTGGCGACCTTGCCTGTATTCGTCATGCCCGCGGCGGCGTATCCCGCGAGGAAGGCGGCCTCTGCAGTGTTGAACAGGAGCGGACGGCCGTTCTCAAGGGTGACGGTCTCTTGTCCGTCAGTGAAGCTGGAGTCGACGAGGGCGTAGTGCAGGTCCGTGTTCTGCTCCGCGGACTTGTGGATGGCCTGCTCGAGGTTGAAGCCGACGCCGATGATGAGGGTGCAGCCGTCGGAGACCATGGCCTCGACGTTGGGCACGAAGTCGGTGTCCGAGCTGGATTCGGCCGTGTTGATCTGGATGCCCAGGCTGTCCTGGGCGGCCTTGAGGCCGTTGTAGGCGGACTCGTTGAAGGACTTGTCGTCCCATCCGCCGGCGTCGGAGACCGCGCAGGCCTTGAAGGTGGCGGCGTCCTTGGCCTCGCTGGTTGTCCCTCCTCCGTTGGAGGTTGTGCCACCGCCGCATCCGGCCAGCGCGAGCGTGACGATCCCCGCCGCAGCGACGAGCTTCGTGAGGTGCTTCATGAGTGTGTTCCTTTGTTGATGTGGATTCTTCTGCGAATCGGTGGCGGCGCGGGCCGCGGACTCTGTCCGCGCAACCGTTGCGCGAACATTTGTATGAGTCGACTTTTACGTCTGATCGAAGTGTCCCGCGCCGCCTCCTCCCATGTCAAGGGCTACTTGTTCTCGCTTTGGTAACGATTGCGGCGACGGGCCCACAGCCCGGCCACCCCGATCACGCCCATCGCAACGGCGACAGGCAGTCCCTGCGTGGTCGCGCCCGTGCGCGCCAACCCGCCGCGCGGCGCACCGGCGCTGCCCCGCTTGGAGGGGGCGGGGGCGGGGGCGGCGCCGGGCTGCCCGCTATCCCCGGCGTCAGCCGACGGGGCGGGGGCGGCGCCCGCGCAGGTCACGGGAATCGTCACTCCGTCCGAGGCTTCGACGACCGTCGCGAAGTCGGTGGCGACTGTCAGCGCCACATTCACAACCTCGCCGGCCGCCTTCCCCTCACACGCGCCCACGACCGTCACGTCGACGCTCGCCTGTCCCGCGCCGTCCGTCGTGATGACTGCGGCAGCGTCCGATGCGTGGGTATCCACGAGAGAGTTATCCACGTCGGCCACGGCCTGCGGCCCGCCCGCACTCACGCGCACCTTGCGCGTGATCGAAGGCCCCTCCGAGAAGGACAGGCCGCGCAGCGGGATCGTCACGGTCGAGCCGTCAGCGACCGCCTCGGTGGGCAGGGACAGGCCGATCGAGGACTTCGCCGCGCGCGGAGTCAAAGCTGACGAGGCCTCGGCGGAACGATCCCCACCACCCGAGTGCGCGTTCAGGTAGGCATTGAAGGCGTCGCGGTCGAGGTTCCCGTTCGTAACCGCCGCGCCCCCGCGGGTCAGCGCATCGAAGGAGTCTCCGCCCGCCAGGAGGAAGGTCACCGAACCCACCGTATAGGTCGCGTCGGCCTTCAGGGGCTCGCCGTTGATCGTCACCGAGGTAATACGCTCCCCGTAGGGCTTGGCAGGATCGTAGGTGTAGCGCACGTTCGAGGACAGGCCAAGCTTGAGCATCGGACGGGAATTCTGCGAGTTCAGATCCGTCTTCCACTGCTGCTCAAGCGCGTCCTTGACGTCAGATCCCTTCAGCGTCACATACCCCAGCTCGTTGGAGAAGGGCTCGACCTCGTAGGTCTGCGCGTATGTAATCGTGCCGTCCTCGTTCGGGACGAGATCGGCGCGCAACCCGCCCGCGTTGATCATGCCGATGTCGACGCTCTTCCCATCCGGGGTGAGGATGGTCTCGCGCAGCGAGTCGGCCACCAGGTCGCCCAGGGAAGACTCGATGCCACGGTTCGACCCCGGCTCGGTCGCGCCGTCAGGAGTGGTAAACACGCCGCGCATGAAGGGGGCCCGATACCCGGTCGCGACGACGCGCTTGCCCGCTTCCTTCGAGTCGGCCTCGGCTTGATCCACAATCGCCTGCGTGGCTGGGTCCGCGCCGCACTGAGCGACCTCGGCGGCCGGGATGAGAATCGAGTCGGCGCTGGTTACCTGCCGCGTCGCCGGGTCAATCGTCAGGCGGATCAGGCCCAGGTTGTCCGTGTAGGAGCCCGACGCGACGCCCGCCAGGCGCGGGTTCGCGGACTCGAAGGACTCCACCGAGTTGACGTGGTCAAACTCGTAGGGCACGTGCGTGTCCCCACCCATGAGGCCGTCGACATCCTTGCCGACCTTGACGTAGTTGTTCTTCACGTCATCGTCGAGCATGGCGATGACGACGTCGGCCTCTCCGCTGGTCTTCAGCTTCTGAGCCAGGGAGTTAATGCGAGCGATCGGATCCGTGAAGGTCAGGCCCGCAGTGGTTCCGGGACTGAGCTTGTAAGGCACATCCTGCGCGATCGCGCCGATGAACGCCACCTTCATGCCCGAGGGCGATACCCACAGCTTGTAGTCCCCCAGGTAGGGGGTGCCATTCCCGTAGGTGCCCATGCCCTCGATGTTGGCGCCCAGGTACGGGAAGGTCGCCTGCACGAACTCACTCGGGTTGGACCCATCGACGCGCTGCTTGAAGACCGCCTGCCCCATGTCCAGCTCGTGGTTACCGATCGTCGAGGCCAGGGGGTTCATCGTGTTCAGGGCCGCGATGGTCGGATTATCCTTGAGAGCCCCCGAGATGTAGGGGGACGCACCGATGTTGTCGCCCAGCAGCGTAAACGATGAGTTCGGGTTCTGTTCGGCGGCCTTCTTCAGGTAGCAGTTCATCGCGGGCAGCCCAGCCTCGCGCACGCTTCCCTTCTTGGTGACCTGCTGAATGTGCCCGTGGACGTCGGTGAGCGTGTAGAGGTCCAGGGTGATCGGCGCGGCCTCGTCCTGTGAGGCCTCGTCCTGCCCGGCTGCGGCCACCTGGCTCGGCAGCGAGGCCAGGGCCAGCGCGGCCACCGAGGCGAGCGCCAGATGCATCCATTGTCTGCGCATGGTGTATTCCTTTCTGAGCGGCAACGATGCCGCGTCGAGTCGTGGATGGGATGAATGAAGGCCTAGGGGTGCCTGCGCCCGCGCGCGAAACGTCGCGCCCCGGCGCGGGTGGCCGTTCCCGCCGCCGCGAGGAGGATTCCGATCCCGATGGCGGCCTCAGCACTCGCTCCCGTGCGGGCGAGGCGCTGACGGGCACTCGCGGGCGCCGGCGCCCCCGAAGGCCGGGACGAGGCCGTGGCCGGCCGGGCGGCTCGGCGGGCAGAGGGGGCGGAGGAGTGGTGAGCAGGAGGGCTCGCCGGCATGGGGGCCGCTCCCGGCGTCGGGGCCGCTCCCGGCGTGGGGGCCGCTCCCGGCGTCGGGGCCGGGCTCTCCCCGGGCGTGGGGGCCGGGTCGGCGCCGAGGAGGGTGAGACCGATGATCTCGGGGTTGTGGTCCGAGGAACGGTAGGGGTTGTCGGCCTCGACCGACAGGTGCGCGTTCATGCCCGCGCGCGAGTACTCGAAGGCGATGGACTCCTGGGCGTTGACGGCCCAGCTGGTCACCCCAGCCAGGAAGGGCTCGGCGGCGGCGTTGGCGAAGACGTGGTCGAGGGAGCCCGAACGGCCCGAATACACATAGGAGGCGGGGCCCGCGCCGGACACGCGCGCCCACCCGGCGCCTTCCAGGGCCTTGATCGGGTCCTCCTGCGAGTAGGAGTTGAAGTCGCCGACCAGCAGCGTGGGCTTGTCGGCGTAGCGCGCCGCGAAGGAGGCCAGCGCCCTGGCTTGGGCGACGCGGATCGCGTTCGCGTTGCCTTGTCCGTCTCCGTTGTCCGCGTTGCCGGCGGGTGCGCCCTCGGGCACGGAGCCCTTTGACTTGAAGTGGTTGGCGATGACCACGAAGGTGGGGGCAGCGGCGCGTTCGAGGCTCACGCGAGCGAACTCTTGGGCGAGGGGCTGGCGCGCCAGGCCCGTGAAGGCCGGGTCATCGTGGATAACGGAGGACCCGACGGGGCTGACGCGTGCGGGCTTGTAGATGAAGGCGACGCGGATGACGTCCTCGTCCGCCGGGATGATCGGCGGGGAGGGCACGTAGGCCCACGTCCCAGCCCCCGCCGCCTCGTTGAGAGCATCGACCAAGCGGGCCAGGGACGCGTCGCGGTCCGTGCCGCTCCCGACGGCGCGGGGGTTTTCGATCTCCTCCAGGGCGACCACGTCGGCCCCGAGCGCGTTGATGGCGGCGACGATCTTGGCCTGCTGGTTGGCGAAGGCCTCGCGGGAGAAGGCTCCGCGCACTTTGCACTTCTTCGCCGTCACGAAGGCACCCGTGCGGTCCGGGTATCCCGTGCACCCGGCCTCGTCGACCCCCAGGTCGGAGAAGTAGTTCAGGACGTTGAAGGTGGCGACGCGCGTGTCCCCTCCGACCGTGGGCGCCCCCGGGCGCTGCCCGGTGATGGTGACGGGCGATCGGTCGGGGTGCCCGGCGACCATGGAGGTCGGCTGGAAGACGAAGGAGCCGTGCCGGGGCTCGAGCACCACGGGCCCATCGAAGGACACATGGTAGCCGACGCGCGCGGGAGCGCCGTTTGCCAGGTACGCGTAGGGAACCTCCGTCGCCGCGCCCTTGAGCAGGTTCGTGTTCGTGCCGTCGTCGAGGGCGATCACCCGCGCGGCGTTGGCGGCCTCGTAGTCGCGGGCCGCCTGGCCGGGAGCGACCACGTCGGTCGCCGAGCGCAGCGGCTCCGGGCCAGGCGTGAGCGCCAGGGTTCCATACTGGTTCGTCTGGTAGTTGTCGGTGATCGTCCACGTGCCCTGGGGTGCGAGCAGCATAGACTCGTAGGGCTCCGCCTGACCATCCGCGGGGACACCGGTGACCGGAGTGGGGGCCACGGCCTCGCACCCGTCAACCTGCGTGAATCCTGTGGCGGACAGCTGCGTGAGGCTCTGCGGATTGCCCGTCGCAGTCGTCGCCGGGAACTCCCCGACAGTTCCGGTGACGCGCACGCACGTCCCCGGGGCCGGGACCTGGCCCTTCTTCCCCGCGTAGACGAAGAGCGCGTCCGAACTCGCGCGCCCTTCGTCCCACGCACCACCCGAGCCCGGGGTCTGGATCGTGTATCCGTCCAGGGTGGCGCCCAACCCCGATTCGGCGGCCGGGTAGGAGGCGGTCACGACGCCGACCGTGGTGACGGTGGCTCCCACCATCGCGGAGTCATCCCCCGCGCCCACGGCCTGAATATCCGGGATGGGCGTATCGACGAGGCCGGGGCCGGGTTCTCCCGATTGCGCGGCATTCTCGGGTTGGGCGGGAAGGGCAGGCTGCGCGGCTTGTGGGCCACCCGCATGGGCTGCCAGGGCGGCATCCGCGCGGCCTGCCTGCGAGGCATCGGCCCCCGATGCTTCCGCCTTGGCTGGGTGCGCGGCATCTGCCGGTGTTGTCTGGGCGCCATTCGACTGGGGCAGCGGCGTAGCGTCAGCCCACGAGGCTTGCGGCGCAGCGGCTTGTGCGGTGTCTGATTGGGGGACCTGCGCGGCCTCTCCCTGCGTTGCTTCTATCTTGTGTGCTTCCACCGCGCCCGACTGGGTCGCTTCCACCGCGCTCGCTTGGTCGACATCGACCGCCCACGACGCGGGTACAAGCCCCATCGCGGATAGCGCGAGCGCACCGAGTACCGCTAGCGACCGTGTCCCGTACTTCATCGGGATATCCTCTCAACCTCACCTCACCGTGAGGGGCCAACGAGCCCCGCGCCGCGGGCGTCTTTACCAACGGCAACACGAGTTGTGACAAGTGTAGGCGCATCCGGGCACAAATGGAACCGCGCGAGAAAATTCCCTCGCTATCCGCCCGAGAGCGGGCGGGCGTTCAGGAAGGTCACCCGTGGGCGACAAACCAGCCCCGGCCTCGTGGCACGCCCCGGCCTCGTCGCTGAGCGAACGACGGTCAGGACGCCGAATACGGGGAGACGACCACCTGGGCGCGCTGGAGGTCCTTCACCTCCGCGTACCCCGTCGAGGCCATGGTCCGCTTGAGGGCACCCACGAAGTTCAGCGATCCATCCGCACGGGTCGAAGGACCGTAGAGAATCTGCTCGAGCGTGCCCGTCGTCCCCACCCGCACGCGCTGGCCGCGCGGCATGTCCGGGTGGGTGGCCTCGGAGCCCCAGTGCCAGCCGCGCCCCGGCGCCTCCTCCGCGCGGGCGATGGCCGCACCCAGCATGACGGCGTCCGCGCCGCACGCGATCGCGCGCGCGAGGTCGCCGCTGCGCCCAATGCCCCCGTCCGCGATGACGTGCACGTAGCGACCGCCGGACTCGTCCATGTAGTCGCGCCGGGCCGCCGCCACGTCCGCGATCGCCGTCGCCATCGGCGCGTGCACGCCCAGCGACTGGCGCGTCGAGTGCGCCGCTCCCCCACCAAAGCCAACGAGGACGCCGGCCGCGCCCGTGCGCATCAGGTGCAGGGCCGCCGTGTCCGTGCACACGCCTCCGACGATGACGGGGACGTCCAGCTCGTAGATGAAGCGCTTGAGATTGAGGGGCTCGCGCCGCGACGACACGTGCTCGGCGGACACTGTGGAGCCGCGAATAATGAACAGGTCGACGCCCGCGTCCACGACCGCGCGCCAATGCTGCTGGACACGCTGGGGCGAGAGCTTGCCGGCCACGACCACGCCGGCCTCGCGCAGCTGCTTGAGCCGCTCCGTGATCAGCGAGGGCTTGATCGGCTCCGAATAGACGCGCTGGAGGGTCGCGATCGACTCCTCCTCGCCCAGGTGAGCGATCTGATCAAGAATCGGGGTGGGATCCTCGTAGCGGGTCCACAGTCCATCCAGATCCAGAACGCCGATGCCACCGAGGCGACCAAAGGCGATCGCGGTTTCCGGGCTCATCACCGAGTCCATAGGGGCGGCCATGAGAGGAATGTCGACGTGGTAGGCGTCGATCTGCCAGCCGACGTTAACGTCCTCGGGGTCGCGCGTTCGCCGGGCGGGCACGAGCGCTATGTCGTCCAGTGTGTAGGCGCGCCGACCGCGCTTGCCGCGTCCGATTTCGACTTCGTGGCTCATGAACCGATTCTACTGCCTCCGAGACGCTTCCACTGCCTCCGAGACGCAGATGTGCCCGCCCTCTGCCACACTGGAGGAACCGGCAAGGACAGGAGCAATCATGAGCTGGATCGAGGACCCGTGGATGGGTTTTGACACCGAGACGACGGGCGTGCGCGCGCTCAAGGACCGCCTCGTCACCGCCGCGCTGGTGCTGCGCATCGACGGCGC
>ERZ1674201.81-NODE-81-length-15090-cov-10.967808_pt1 | contig 15090 bp, 10 predicted proteins | sample MGYA00581114_ERZ1674201 | MGnify/ENA primary metagenome ERZ1674201 (study PRJEB41354, sample SAMEA4873309) | human saliva metagenome | biome: human-associated habitat [ENVO:00009003]; feature: mouth environment [ENVO:08000002]; material: saliva material...
GCAGATTCAGCGCGTCCTCAAGGGTGACGGTGGCGATGTCCATGGTCTTGAACAGGGAGGCGGTGCGAGGCTTGGCGGCCGCCTTCTTCGTCTTCTTCGTGCCTTCCTCGGCGTCCTCGGCCGGCTCGGGCAGGACCTCGGTGACGTAGGGGCCGTAGCGGCCATCCTTGACGATGATCGTGTGGCCGGTTGCGGGGTCGACGCCCAGCTCGCGCCCGTCGTCGGCGGCGCGGGCGAAGAGCTGGTCGATAAGTTCGTCCGTCAGCTCGTCGGGGGCGACCTCCGGCGGCACGTTCGCGCGCGTCCCGTCGGACTTTTCCATGTAGGGCCCGTAGCGGCCCACGCGCAGCGTCACCCCGCGGCCCAGGTCGATGGAGTTGACGGCGCGCGCATCAATGTCGTCGCCCAGGGAGGCGACGTCGTGGCGCAGGCCGCCGTGCTCGCCCGTACCGTCGGGTCCGAAGAAGAAGCCGGTCAGGAAGTCCGTGCCGTTCTCCTGACCTGCGGCGATACGGTCCAGGTCGCCCTCCATGGAGGCCGTGAAGTCGTAGTCGACCAGGTTCGCCAGATTCTCCTCAAGGAGGCGCGTCACGGAGAACGCCAGCCACGTGGGCACCAGGTACTGGCCGCGGTGCGTCACGTACCCGCGATCCCCGATCGTCTGGATCGTAGCCGCATACGTGGAGGGGCGGCCGATGCCGAGTTCCTCCATGGTCTTCACCAGCGTGGCCTCCGTGTAGCGGCCCGGGGGCTGAGTCTCGTGGCCGTCGGGGGTGGCCTCGGTCAGCGTCGCGGCGTCGCCCTCGGCGACGTCCGGCAGGGTCTTCTCCGCATCGTTCTTTTCCGCGTCGTAACGCCCCTGGTCACGCCCCTCCTGGTAGGCCAGGCGGAAGCCCGGGGAGGTGATGACCGTGCCCGAGGCCGAGGACAGCACGTCGTGACGCTTACCGTCGACCTCGATGCCGGTGAGCACGCGGATCGTCGCCGTGTAGCCAACCGCGTCAGCCATCTGCGAGGCGACCGTGCGCTTCCAGATCAGGTCGTACAGCGCCAGCTGCTGCTTCGACAGGGAACCAGCCACCTCGCCCGGCGTGCGGAAGTGGTCACCGGCGGGACGGATCGCCTCGTGCGCCTCCTGCGCGCCCTTCGACGTGGTGCCGTACAGGCGCGGGGAGTCGGCCACGGCCTCGGCACCATAAAGCTGGGTGGCCTGCTCGCGGGCGGCGTGGATTGCCTGGCTGGACAGGGCCGTGGAGTCGGTACGCATGTAGGTGATGTAACCGGACTCGTAGAGGGACTGGGCGGTGCGCATCGTCGAGGACGCGTTCCAGTGCAGCTTGCGCGACGCCTCCTGCTGGAGGGTCGACGTCGTGAAGGGGGCGGCCGGGCGGCGGCGGTAGGGCTTGCGGGTCACCGAGTCGATGACCGAGGCCGGGGCGTCCGACAGCGCCCGGGCGTAGGCTCGGGCCGTGGCCTCGTCCAGGTGGAGGACGCCGGCCTTGGCGGCCTTCGCGCTCAGCTCGCCCTTCTCGGAAAAGTCGGAGCCGGTCGCGATGGCGTGGCCGTCCACGGAGGCCACGCGCGCGCCGAAGGCCTGGCCCGCCGACGTGAAGGCCGTGTCGATCGACCAGTACTGGGCGCTCACGTGGGCCATGCGGTCGCGTTCCTTGGCGACCACGAGGCGCGTGGCCACCGACTGCACGCGGCCGGCCGACAGGGACGGGCGGATCTTGCGCCACAGGAGGGGCGAGACCTCGTAGCCGTAGAGGCGGTCGAGGATGCGGCGGGTCTCCTGCGCGTCCACGAGGTCGGTGTCCAGGTCACGCGTGTTCTCCAGGGCGCGCTGGATCGCTTCCTTCGTGATTTCGTGGAAGACCATGCGGCGCACGGGAACCTTCGGCTTCAAGACCTGCAGGAGGTGCCACGCGATAGCCTCACCCTCGCGGTCCTCATCAGTTGCCAGGAAGAGTTCGTCGGATTCCTTGAGGAGCTTCTTGAGTTCGGTGACCTTTTTCTTCTTATCCGGGTTCACCACGTAGTACGGCTTGAAGCCCTCGTCCACGTTGACAGCGAAGCGGCCGAATGGCCCCTTCTTCATATCCTTGGGCAGCTCGGAGGGCTGCGGGAGGTCACGGATGTGGCCGATGGAAGCGGTTACGTGGTAGTCGGGACCCAGGTATCCCTCAATGGTGGCGGCCTTCGCAGGAGACTCCACGATCACGAGCTTCGTCGCTGACATTCCCTGTCCCTTCCCCGTTACTTCCCCAGTATTTGTAGCACCTCACCGGCGGGTCTACGCGCCGAGGCATCTGGGAGGACCTTACCGCGTCCCACCCACATCTGGGTACCTGGGCCGCCTCCGCGCGTCTCACGCCTGTCGCGTTTGACATGGACGAGGCCGGGGCTGATTCTCGCGCGCGCGTATTGCGCTACGACGGCAACAAACGCATCGCGGTCGGCTTGTCGTGGCTGGACCACCCCCATCGGTTCCTCCGATCACGCTCACCCCTCGCAGGCCCCTCTGCCGATTTTTCCTCCGGATTCTCCGTCACCTGGGAAAACAAGCAAGGACCTGGGTGCCAAGAGGCCGGTCGTCGTCTCCTATGATTGTGGCGAATTCTCCCGCCGTCGGGCACAATGCGAGACGTGATCCTACGCTTCCTGTCTCAGATTCCAGCCCCCGTGTGGTTCGCCCTCGGCGTCTTCGCCCTGTGGTGTTTGCACGGCCCGCTCGACGATCTTGTCGCCATCGCGCGGGGCAGGATTCCCACGCCCTCCGACCTGCGAAAGGCCGGCAAGACGAAGGAATGGAAGAAGGCCAGCGCGGAGCACGTGCCGGTCGTGAGCGGGTCGCGCGCCTCGATGGCGTCCGATCCGCACGCGAGGCTGCTTGCTCCCTCGTTCCCTAACGCGCTGTGCAACGACAACCCGGTCAACGTCCTAGAGGTCGCCAGCGTCGAGGATACCCGGAAGATGCTCGAAGACAGCTGGGGGATCATGAACCGCGCCGACCTCGTCACGCGCATCTATCGGCTCCTGTGCGGCGACCATAGCAAGGGGTACGCGGCTCTGCGTAGCAGGTGTGCCGATCCCGAGTGGGTGGAGCGCGTCCTCGAGGACCTGGACAAGACCGTTGACAAGTCCACGATGGACGTGGAGATGTGCTGGCGCATCCATCGTTTCCTGAATAATGATCGGGGCATCCAGGACGTGGAGTTCGCGGCCTGGGATTTGATGCGCGCGGCGATGCTGACACGGTCGGGCTTCGCGCTCGGCTGGCTCAGTGAGGACGAGGCATGGGACACTCTCGCGCTCATCAACCACGCGCTGCAGATGCACTATTCCTCGTGGGACGAGGCCTGGGAGGCCTACCGTCTCGGCCGCTGGCTGTGGGCGGCCGAAGGGCCGGAAGAGGAGGCGGTCGACGACATGCATGATCGCGCCCGGGGCGCGTACCTGCTGGGCAAGCGCGGCCTGTGGAAGTCCCTCCCGTGGGATGCCCCGATCCCTGAGTCCCGCTTCCTCCTGCTCGACGCGGTCGCCGCCGTCGGTCGCCTGCAGGTGCTCTCCGTCAGCAACTGGCGGAAGGCCTCGGCCTGGGAGCGGGAGCTGGACGCGCAGGCGCGCTGGCGCACTCCCCTGGCGATGGGCGGAAAGCCCATCGTCCACTGACGCGCCGCGAGCGCGCCCGGCCCGGCCCGACCCAGCCACGGCCTCGTCCCACGATGAAGCCCACGGGCTCGCGCAAAGCCCTGAGCACCGACATCCGCAGACGGACCCCGACTGTGCGCCACCACTGGCAGAACGGTCGGGGTCCGCGCACGTCACCCAGGCCTCGTCCATGCCCGCGCGCATAACGTTTGTGTGAGCGAGTCTCCATCGGGCACAATCGTGACCGTGATTCCTCATTTTGTCTCTGAGATGCCCATCCCCGTGATGCTGGCGGTCATCGTGGTGCTCGTCGGCCTGCCGATCGTCTTCATCAAGGACGCTCTGACCCGATCCAAGGGGGCCATGCCCGCGCCGACGGACGTGCGCAAGGCCGGCAAAGGCAACGAGTGGGACAAACTCAACAAGCATCACACACCCAAGTTGCGCGGATCGCGCAAGGCCCTGGCGACCGACATCCATGCGCGCCTGCTCGCGCCGTCCTTCCCCTACGCGCTGTGCCACGGCAACCCGGTCGACGCGCTCGCCGTGTCCGAACCCAGCTCCACTAAGGAGATGCTGTCGCGCGACTGGGGAGTCACAAACCGCTTAGAGCTGCTCCGCCAACTCTATTGGCTCCTCCAGGAGGGACACCGCAAAGACTTTGGACACACGCGCGAGCAGTGCGGCAATCCCTCGTGGCTGAAGAACCGCCTCGCGCGCCTCAACGAGGTCGCCGACGAGCAGACGGACGCGTGGGAGGAACGCTGGCGCATCCACCGCTTCCTCAACAACGACCGCGGCATCAACGACGTGGACTTTGGCGCGTGGGACTTCATCCGCGCGGCCATGCTGATCCGCGCGGGCGCTGCCCTCGGGTTCATCACGGACGAGGAAGCCTGGGACACCCTCGCGATCATCAACCACGCGCTTCACATGTCCTACTCTTCATGGGACGAGGCCTGGGATGCCTTCCGCCTCACACGCTGGCTGTGGGCCGCCAAAGGGCAGGCACAGGAGGCCGAGAACGACCTGCACGACCGCAACCGCGGAGAGTTCCTTATCGGAAAGAACGGCCTGTGGACTGCGATCCCCTGGGACCTCCCCTCCCCCACGTCTCGTTTCCTCCTGCTCGACGTGCTCGCGGCCGAGGGCGGCCTGCACCTGCTGTCCCCCTCGGGCTGGGAGGACGCCTCGGCCTGGGAGAGGGAATTCGACACCCAGACGCGCACTCGCGCCCCCATGTCCATCGGCGGCAAGCCGATCGTCCAGTAGCCACGCCATGCTGGATGGTGCCACATTCGTCGACCCCGCCTCGGCGGTGTTCCCGTCGCTAGCCTGGGATTCGGCGACGCTTTGTGCTCTTCTCCTCCCCCCGCGGCCCTAACGAGGGTGCCTGCGGGGGAGGTTCCGTATCACCGACCGCCTGCGTCTACCACCGAGACTAATCCTGTACAATGTTCTGTACATAAGCGAGCAGAGGAGCACCCATGAAGATCATGACCTACACCGAGTCGCGCGCACGCTACGCCGAGGTCCTCGACCAGGTCGTCAACGACCGCGAGGAAATCGTCATCACCCGCCAGGGCCACGAGAGCGCCGTCATCATCGCCCTCGACGAGTACGAGTCCCTCATGGAGACCGTCTACCTCATGCAGTCCCCCGCGAACGCCCGCCACCTGCGCGAATCGATCGCGCGTCACCGCGCAGGTGAGGGCGTCGTCCACGACCTCATTGAACTCGACGAGGACTGATCATGCACATCACGTGGGACGAGGAAGCCTGGAACGACTATGTCTGGTGGCAGTTCGAGGACCGCAAGACCCTCAAGCGCATCAATGCCCTCATTAAGGACATCCAGCGCAACGGAAATGAGGGGATCGGCAAGCCTGAGCCTCTCCGCTACGAGTTCTCCGGATACTGGTCGCGCCGGATCGACTCACGTCACCGCCTGATCTACCAGATCAGCGACGACGGTGAGGCCCTCTGGATCGTCGCCTGCCGCTTCCACTACGGCCAGTAAAATTCACGAGGCCCGGGCTGAATCCACCCCGAAAGACAAGTAACAACGCCCTGACGTCAAGCGCCGCGACTGCATCTGCAGCCGCGGCGCCCGCGCACACAACGACGCTCAGTACGTCAGGAACCCCCAGCGGATCAGGTCGCGCAGGGGCACCTCAATCTCGGCGCGGACGCGCCGCGCTGAGTGTTTCCGCCGCCTCGCGCGCGAGGCCCGTCGGAGCATCCCAAGGCCGTTCAGAGCATCCCCCGGCGATCAGCCAGGGTCGCAAGCGCGGTCATTGTCCTTTCTCTTTCAGCGTGCGAGCATACCTGGCCGTCTGGGAGGTCCCTCGGAAAAGGGCGAGCCAGCCAACAAGTTCCTCGCCCAGCAGCGGCGCCCACCCCTCGGACTGCGCCCGCGCGTACTGCACGGTGACGACGCCCAGCAGCTGCCCGATGCCCGTGCGCCCGCGCTCAAGCCCGGGAAGCAACGCGAGCGCCAGGTCCAGCGCGAGTCGGGGGTCCACGTTCCCCAAATCCTTGAACGCCTGCGCCCACCGATTCAGTTTCACGGTGTGCGCCACAGCCGCGAAACCAGCCACGGCCTCGTCGAAGGAGAGGTCCCCGCGCGCCACCAGGGAGGCCAGGGCCTCGACGCCAAGCGCACGCGACTCCACCTCGCGTTCGCCCATCGCCTGGCCAAGAAGCCCCGCGGACAGCGAATCCCAGCGTCCGCCGTGCTCACACAGGGCCCGGTAGCACTCACAGGTCAGCTGGGTGTTGTCAAGCACGTACCACTGCGAGGCGAGCAGGCAGACGGCGAAGTGGCGTACCAACGCGGGGTAGATGTAGCGGTGGGCAGTAAAATCGCCCGAAGCACTCGCAATATCCGCAAGCGCGCTCAGCTCCGCTCCCGCCGCGCCCGTCTGCGCACCGACGATACGCGGGGTAAAGAACGCATAGACGGGCGAGCCGTCACGCGCGACCTTCGGCTTCCCGCTGCGCGACTCGTAGGCGGGGTGTCCCTCCCACGTCACGGAGAGGGACGACAGGTAGCCCTCGGCACGTCTGCGCACCACCCCCTCAAGGGCGAGGCGAATGCGGGCAACGGCGGAGGACGGCAGGTCCTCCTCCCGCTCCTCCACGAGCGCGAGCGCCGCTGCGCAGTCCGGGTGCTCGGTGTCTACGCGCAGCAGCGCCTGGGTGAGGTCGGCGGGAAGAGGCGCGGCGTCCCCATTGTCCAGGGCGCGGCGCACGAGCGTCAGGGGATTCACGGCTCCCCGGTCATCGGTGGGCGTGGCCAGGAGGCGGTAGCACTGCCCGTGTGCGAGCAGGCCCGCGACCTCGATGATGCGCTCTCGCATGAGGGTGGGCATGTTCTCCGATTCCAACCACGTGGTGGCTGTGGCCAGCGGGTTGCGCGCGCCCTCCTCTCCCCCATCAAGGGCTATCTGCAGGAGACGTCCGAGCATGCGCTCGTACCCAAATCTGCGCGTGGTCAGGCGCCACACAAGCGGGCGCAGCGGTTCCAGCGCACTCGGCTCGAACTCGGGGGATGTCAGGAACGCGAGCAGCAGCTCGTATTCGAGCCCCATCTGTGCCTTCTCGGCCAGGACGCCGACCCGCCCGCTCACGTCCTCCGCGCTCATCGGTACCAGGTCGGCCACCTCCCGGGGAGGCGGCAGGAAGGCTTCAGGCTCGACCTGAGTCCGCGCCTCGTGGACGAGGCCGGGGCCGGGCCGGTCGCCCACCGTTCCGGCGGACACGAACTCGCGTGCCTCGGGGGTAACCAGCGGGTCCAGGTCAGCCTGGCTCACGATTGCTGCGACGCTCTCGCGTGTCAAGAGGCTGGCGGTCACGTAGTCGCGTGCGAGGCCCAGCGCCGCCCGCTGCACTTGCGCGTCCGGGAAGGAGAACGCAACGCCGAGCAGGGGTTCGAGGTCGGTGCTTTCCACGGCCCCGAGGCCGTCACGCAAGACCCCCAGCACTCGCAGGGCATTCGCCTTCGACCCCATGAGCGCGCCCTCGCAGCTGCGCGCAAACAGCTCCAGGTCGAGGCGACCGGCCTTGGCGAGGGCGGTCAGTTGTCCGACCGCCAGGGTCACGGTCGGCCCAACAGGAGAGGACATGAGGGGACAGAGGACCACCTGGCGGGACTCGGCCTCGTCAAGGGTCATGGCGAGCAGGCGCAGGGTGCGCGAGTACCACCCGGCGCGCGCGGAGGGCAGGTCGGCGACAAGCATATCGAGGAGAGCATCGATGAGGCGATCCCGGTCGACGAGTCCCTCATTGACGCTGGCCTCGAGCGTGCGCGACCAACCGGGCGACAGCCTCGAACCCATGGTGGCAGAACGGTCGGAGGAGGACAGCGACACGCCGCTGTTGCCTTCCTGACGGAGTATCCCCCACACCAGCTCCTCGCGCAGCTCCTGATCGGCGCGCATGAGGGGCAGTTGCAGCCCGGGTTCGAGGCCGATGAGCGCCGTCAGGTACCGCTCGTCATGCTCGAGGGCCAGGTCGCCGTTCAACTCAGCCAGGCGCAGGAAGCCGATGCCGTCCAACCACGGGCCGGACAGCCGGGAACTCATGCTTAGGTCACTATCCGTGGGCGGGCCTCCGTTGATCTCCAGCATGCGCGCGTAGACCTCGTCGAGCGTCCACTGATCCGGGTGCTGCCGGACCCACAGATGCAGCCTCCAAAAGTCCATGCATTCATCCAGGGTGTCGGGCAGCCAACGGATGTTGCTCACGATTCCTCCTTCAAGACCAGACAGACGGCGAGGACGTGCTTGCAGGGACCGCGCCCGCCCCTGTGTTTCATCCACCACGGACAGGTACAGCTGTACTCGCCGATGGCATAGGGGTCGGCGGGCACCTCCACCCGGTAGCGGTTCGCGCCCGAGGCGACGCGGAAGCGTGCCCCCTCCTCGCGGGTGATCGCGCCGCGTTCAATCAGCGTGCGTGCGCCCGACAGGCGCGGGTGCATCGCGGTGAGCGCGTCGGGGCGGACGGGCAGGGGGCGGTGAAAGTAGGCGCCCTCGGTAACGTCGAAGCCGACCTGCCCGCTCGAAGCGAGGAGTGCCAGGCCGCCAGCCACCCGGTCGGGGGCCAGGCCGGAGCGGGCCGCCATGAGCTGCGTATCAATGCGCGGCTCGAAGGAGAGTAGGGCGGAGAGCGTGTCCGCGTCTTCCTCGACACGCGGGTTACCAAGGGACGCCAGGACCGCGCCCTCCCCCGAGAAGCCGCGCGACTTGGCGGGGCTGAGCGCCACGCTCAGCCGCGCACCCGGCATGCGGGCGACCCACAGGGAGGCGACCGGCTCGCTGTCCGCGTCCACGTCAGGCCCATAGGCTTCGAGCGAGGTGATCACGTGCAGAAGTGGCTCGAACACGCGCAGCCGCTCGGGTCCGGCGACGCACGCGGCCCCCGGCGCGGGCCTGGTCCCCAGGCGCAGGCCGCGTACGGCCCGCCCCGCCCACATGACCGTGCCCGTCGCGCTGGACCTCGGCAGGCCTCGGATAAACGCGCGGGCCTGCGCGGCGTTCAACGCGTGGAGCGGCATCATTGCGGAGGAGAGCATCTGCGTCTCCGCGAAACCCTTGAGCCAGCGCAGAGACAACGGCACCTTCTCCTCCGTGACCTCCTCGTCCAGGGTCGTGGCCGTCAGCCCCTCCTCACCCACACTCAAGTGCAGGGGTTCCCCCGCTCGCAGCGACGCCAGGGCGGCGCGCAGCGGCTGGTTCACGTCCACGTTGGTCACGCCGACCGCACAGTGAGCGGCGTCCAGGGCCGAGGCCTCCACGTCGAGCCTGGCGTACACGCCGCAGCACACGCTAAAAGACTCGAAGCGCAGGCCCTCGGCCGTGTTGGTCACGACCGGGTCGAGCATCCCGATGCGGGTGAGGCCACCGCCTGGAGCAACGACCATGCCGGGCGGCACGTAGAAGCGGGTGCGCGCCACGCGTGCGACCGCGAGCAGGCCGGCGGCCACCACGTCGGGGCGCTCCATGAATCCTGAGAAGAAATAGGGGCACGCGGCCTCTCCCTCGGGGGTGGACCCTCCCGAGGTCGCCAGCGCAAGTCCCGCATGTTCATCCAAGCGCGAGGGAACGCCGTAGCGGTAGGCCAGCTCGTAGTCCATGTCGCTCCTTCGCGTCATTGTGGCGCCAGGCTAACACAGGGTCCCCACGTCTGGAGTCGGCTTCGCACCCGCCCACGCTACAACGCTCAGTACGTCAAGAACCCCCAGCGGATCAGGTCGCGCAGGGGTGCCTCGACCTCGGCGCGGACGTCGTCGGCCTCGACGGAAGTCAGCATCGCGACGGCCGCCACGATCTGGCCGACCGTCAGCTCACCATCCGAGGCACCCACGACCGCAGACACCGCCGACGAGACGGGCACAGACCGGCCCAAGCCCCCGCCCTGATGCAGAATCAGCAGCTCCGGATCCGGGCTGCCTGGCACATAGTGGCGCTCCTCGCGCACGTCCGAGGCGCGCGTCAGCACCGTGTCCCACAGCTCCGGGCCGCGCAGGGAGGCCAGCGCCCACGACACGTCCCGTCCACGCGGGGCGTGCCCATCGAGGGACAGGTCGAAGGCGCGCCTGCCGCCCGAGGCTGCCTCGGCCTCGTCGAGCCTGCGCAGCGCCACGAAGCCCATGCCGATCGCGCCCGTGCCCGCGCGACGGAAATCCACCAGCCACGACGTGTAGGCGCGCTCGTAGTCGGCGCGCGCCATGAGCGGGCCGCCCGAATCGCGGATCCACATGTCCACGTAGCGCGCCGGGTCGAGCACGTCACGCTGGACGACCCACGCGTCCACGGGCAGGCCGTCCAGCCACTCGTCGACGCGCTGGGACCACTGCGTGTCCGGGTTGCGGCTCTCGGGAATCTCCCAGTTCGCGAGCATCTGGAGCGTGCCGCCGGGTGCCATGCAATCAGGAGCGCCGCGCAGGACTGCGGCAATCAGATTGTCGCGATCCATGCCGCCGTCACGATACTCGTGCATGCCCGACGCGCAGCGCACGGTATCCGGCGTGATCACGAAGGGCGGATTCGTGACGATCAGATCGAAGGTCTCACCTTCGACCGGCTCGAACAGGGAGCCTTCGCGCACGTCAATCGTCGTCTCGTTGAGGGCGGCGTTGAACTGGGTGAGCGCGCACGCCCTGGGCGACAGGTCGGTCGCGACGACGCGGCGCGCGTGCGTGGCCAGGTAGAGAGCCTGGATGCCGCAGCCGCAGCCCACATCCAGAGCCGAGTCGACCTGGTCGCGCACGGTCATCTCCAGCAGCGTCCGGGTCGCCCCGCCGATGCCCATCACGTGGTGATCGGCCAACGGCTTGCCGGTCTGCCCCTCCCCCAGGTCCGAGGTCACCCACCACTCGCGCTCGCCGCCCGGCAGGGCCGCCGCGTGAGGACGCAGGTCGTACAGGGCGCGCATCCACGGGTCAGCCACGACCTCGGGCTCGGATTCCTCATCGGGATCGCGCATCGTCGGCAGGGCGGGTGCCGTCGGGAACGAGGCCTCCTCCCCCTCGCCCGCCTGCGCGCGCTCACGCTTGGGCGCGGACTTGGAGCACGGGCGAGGCATGACGAGAGCGGAGGCGGCTTCGTCCTCGTCGATGGTGGCCGCGAGGCCGAGGGTCTCCAAGCCAGCCGCGCCCAGCGTCGGCAGGGCCGCGTCCAGGGCCGAGGCACGCTCGGGCTGTCCACCGATAAAAAAACGTGTCAAGGTCGCTGCGGGGGCGTCAACGCCCACGAGTTCGACCAGTGCGGGTAGGCGCGAATCGCGCATGAGGGCCGACAGGGCACCATCGCTGAGCAGCTCATCAAGGGTGTCGGTCGTCCAGCTCGACGCGATGATGTCGGCGCGCAGGCGCGCAATCATGTCACGGTCGAGGGCGGGAACGGGTGCGGAAGTTGTCATGACTCTAGACTATCCCCGCACGTACAATGCGCGGGTACCCACACGAGGGCCATAGGAGGAAACCCCATGTCCGGAGGACTTGTCGCCCTGCTCGACGATATCGCGACCCTCGCGAAGGTCACGGCCTCATCCATCGACGATGTGGCGGCTAACGCTGTCAAGGCCTCGTCCAAGGCGGTCGGCGTCGTTATCGACGACACGGCCGTCACTCCCCAGTACGTGTCGGGCCTGAGTCCGGAACGCGAGCTGCCCATCATCGCCAAGATCGCGCGCGGCTCCCTTATTAATAAGCTCTTTATCATCCTACCGATTGCCCTGCTGCTCACGTGGCTGGCACCGCAGGTCTTGCCATTCCTGCTCGTCGTGGGCGGCGCGTACCTGTGCTTCGAGGGCGGTGAGAAGGTCCTGGAGAAGCTCGGATGGCTGCCCGGCCATCACGAGGACCACGAGGAGAGGGGTGCTGCCTCCGCCGAGGAACTCGAAAGGAGCATCGTGTCCTCCGCGACCCGCACCGACCTGATCCTCAGCGCGGAAATCATGCTCGTCTCCATGGCCAACCTGTCGAATGAGCACGGGGTGATGCGCGTCGCCGTCCTCATCGCGGTCGCATTCTTCATGACCTTCTTCGTGTACGGCCTGGTCGCCCTGCTGGTCAAGGCCGACGACTTCGGCGTCCACCTGGCTCGCGGCGCGCTCGACCCCGAGGACAACCGTCCCGGCCCCGTCGACAACATGGGCCGCACCATCGTGCGCATCATGCCCCACGTCTTCAACGTCATCGGCGTCGTCGGCACGGTCGCGATGCTGTGGGTCGGCGGCCACCTCGTCATCGTGAACCTCGCCGAGGTCGGCGTGGGCGTCTTCCACCACATCCTCGAGACCGCCGAGCACGCGGTGTCCGCAGCGGGCGGCTTCGTGACCTGGCTCGTCGAGACCGTCCTGTCCGGCGTCTTCGGTGTCATTCTCGGCGCCGTCGTCGCGTGGATCGTCGTCGGGGCTTCCGCGCTCGTGCGTCGCGTGCGCGCCAAGGCCTGAGTTTTCCCCTCTTTTTCACGAGGCCGGGGCGGAGGATGCGTGATCGCGTTCCCCTGCCCCGGCCTCGTCGTTGATCGCGATCCGCGAAAGGTGACACACAACCCCTTCGCAAGCCGGGACTAAAGTACTACCCTTGGAGTCAACAGCTATATGACGACGCCCAGGAGGAGCATCATGACCGTCTACACCCTGCCCGACCTGCCCTACGACTACTCCGCTCTCGAACCCCACATCTCCGGGCGCATCATGGAGCTGCACCACGACAAGCACCACGCGAACTACGTGGCCGGCGCGAACACCGCGCTGGAGAAGCTGGCCGCCGCCCGTGAGGCCGGCGACTTCGCCGCAATCAACCTGTGGGAGAAGAACCTGGCCTTCAACCTTGGCGGCCACACCAACCACTCCATCTTCTGGACCAACATGACCGGCGAGGGCGCGTCGCGCCCCGAGGGCGAGCTCGGTGCCGCCATCGACGAGTTCTTCGGCTCGTTTGAGTCCTTCCAGGCTCAGTTCGCCGCGGCCGCCCTGGGCCTGCAGGGCTCCGGCTGGGCCGTCCTCGCGTGGGACACCGTCGGCAAGCGCCTCGTGACCTACCAGATGACCGACCAGCAGGGCAACATCCCGGTCGCGACCGTTCCGCTGCTCATGATCGACATGTGGGAGCACGCCTTCTACCTGGATTACCTCAACGTCAAGGCCGACTACGTCAAGGCCTGGTGGAACCTGGTGAACTGGGAGAACGTCGCGTCTCGCTTCCAGGCCGCCCGCCTGTCCTCCGGCCTGGTGAACGCCCACTCCGCGCTGTCCGACCTGGGTGCCCACGCGGTCGACACCGTCAAGGGCTGGTGGAAGAACTAAGCATTCTTCGTGACGCGGCCGTGGCCGCTGTGCGTGTCACTCGCCGCGGCGAGATCGGAGATCTTGCACCATTAGAGGCCTCGCGACGGCGTGTCGCCTGCGTATCGTGGCTCTCATGCCGCAAGTCCCCATGCCCCGGCGCGAGGCCCGGGCGTTGGTGGCGCTGGTAGCGCTGACGACGCGACCACCACGACTACACACGCAGCAGAGGCGGGATCCTTCGGGATCCCGCCTCTTTCGTCGCATTCCGGGCAAAGATTACGGAGCGGGCGGCGCACACAAACCCCGCCACAGTGACGATTCCAGCTCTTCCGCGCCAACTCAGCCACACGCAGGCCCACTAACTCGCGCGCGGGTCCGCCTGCCATCACTGCCCGCGCAATCTCTTCCAGAGAAGCACGGGGAGCCGTTGCGAATCAGCTCAGTCACATGTGCCCCCCAACATTTCGCACGTGGGACCGCTCATGCGCGCGCCGGCCCTCCAATCCGCACGCCGGCCCTCCAATCCACACACCGGCCCTCCAATCCGCACGCGGACCCGCTAATACGAGCTTGGGCAGACCCGCCCACACTCCAGATAGCGGGTTTACGTGCGACATAGCGGGTTACCGCTCGCAATAGCAGGCTCACGTGCGTGCAACGCGCTATGACAGGTACCGACGTGCCCAAAACGCAGACCACTTCGCCCATAACAGCCCGTTTTCAGCGTTTTTCGCCGAGGTGGTCTGCACTTTGGGCATGACACCACCTCGAGCCGTGATCTCACCGCCCCCGAAGGGGGTTTGCACGACCAGCATGGAGGGCACCGCAAGACCTGCTGGGCCAGGCTATGGAACCCGTCGGCTGCGGTGCCCGTGGGCGGCGGCGAGGCCTGGCCGGGCTTCGAGGCGACGCACCCAGCCACACACAGCGACACAAGCGCCGCCGGTGCGGAGGGCGCCGGAGGGCACGGAGGGCACGGGCGCGCTTCGAGCCGACACACCAATCCGCATCTGCCACCGGGCGCCACTGGGTAGAGAGGCCGGATACCCAGGCGGCGGTACCCATGCGGTAGGGCCTGGCCGGGCTAGTCACAGCGACACAAGCGCCGCCGGTATGGAGGGTGCCGACAGGACCAGAGGGTTGCGGTGCCAGGCTGCGGGGCCCGTGGGCGGCGGCGGGGCCTGGCCGGGCTTCAAGACGACGGCCCAGCCACACACAGCGACACAAGCGCCGCCGGTGTGGAGGGTGCCGGAGGGCACGGAGGGCCAGGCGGCGGTGCCCGTGGGCGGCGGCGGGGCCTGGCCGGGCTTCGAGACGACGCACCCAGCCACACACAGCGACACAAGCGCCGCCGGTGTGGAGGGCGCCGGAGGGCCAGGCTGCGGTGCCCGTGGGCGGCGGCGGGGCCTGGCCGGGCTTCGAGGCGACGCGCCGAGCGAAGCTCGCGGCGCGGACGGCTCGCGGGCGGGCCGCCGCCCACGGGCACACCAAGCAGCCCGGCCTAGCAAGGCACACCAAGCAGCCCGGCCCCAGCACACGCGCCCGCACACCATCCAGGCATAACAAAACCGCCCGGCCCCATTGGGGCCGGGCGGCAGTGGCGGTAGCGCTGGGATTTGAACCCAGGGTGGCTGTGAC
>ERZ1674201.89-NODE-89-length-14503-cov-7.369947_pt1 | contig 14503 bp, 7 predicted proteins | sample MGYA00581114_ERZ1674201 | MGnify/ENA primary metagenome ERZ1674201 (study PRJEB41354, sample SAMEA4873309) | human saliva metagenome | biome: human-associated habitat [ENVO:00009003]; feature: mouth environment [ENVO:08000002]; material: saliva material...
AGTCAACCGATATCACAGAGCGTTACAGCTAATCTTAGTTGAAAGGCCTCTGTGAACTCTGTATGCCGGAGGCGTTCTGTGAGCTCAAAACGTGTGCCAAAAACCTCCGTGACCTCCGTGCGCTCTGTGAGAGAAAAAACTACCCAGCAACTCTCAAGCATCCTTTCTCACATGGAGGGTGCGTTCTTTTTCTCACAGAAAAACACAGAAGAACAGATTTCACAAAGGTGCACAGAGACATTAAGTCAACCGATATCACAGAGCGTTACAGCTAATCTTTGTTGAAAGGCCTCTGTGAACTCTGTATGCCGGAGGCCTTCTGTGAGTTCGAAACGTTGGTGGAAAAGTTCTGTTAAATCTGTGCGCTCTGTGAGAGAAAGAATGTTCTTCGTGAGAGATAACACTCCCAATGAGTCAACATGTGTCTTAAAACGCTCCGTGAACTCTGTGCGCTCTGTGAGAGATAACACTCCCCACGCCTCAAGTCAGCTCTTTTCGTGGGGGAGGGGCCACCTTGTCCTCGGGTCCTCCCCACACCCTTTAATTTAGGTTTTTTTGGTATAAGCATACGATATATAGGGTGGATATGCACGGAAAAGTAGGTTATTTGATTAAAAATAGTTAATTAATAGTTGTACTGAATACATATCTTAAAATTATTTTCTAAATTTGTCAACCTTCAAAAAGATAAAGTACTGACTATTTACTTAAAGGCAGAAACTTACCTAAAAAGAAGCAATGAAATAATTAAAAACAATAATCAATTAAACTAAACCATTTCTATGAAGAGACTTTTCAAATCTTATTTGTGGATGGTCTTATTAGGTTCACTTGCATGGGCCTCCTGTTCTGATAAGGAAGTAGGGGGGCGTGTTGGAGGCTCCTTTGACCCTTCACAGCCAATTGTCATTAGTGACTTCTATCCCGACAGTGGTGGTATTGCTACGCCAATGATTATCACTGGTAAGAACTTTGGTACTGATACCACAGGTCTTTCACTATGGTATGTTGATGAAGATGGTGGTCGTCACCGAGGTGGACTTGTATCCTCTAATGGTGAGAAGCTCTATTGTTATGTGCCAGCAGGCTTGACTTACAAGCGTAACATCAAGCTTGAAGTGACACGTGCGAACGGTAACGACACTATTAAAGGTGAAGGAACCCGTGACTTTAAGTACATCACACAGACTGCCGTAACGACTATCGTGGGTACACAGACAAGTGATGCACATGCTACAAAGGCTGACAAACTGTTGACTTCAAACCTCTCAGCTCCTGCTTACCTTTGTATCGACAATGATAACAATATCTTTGTTGTACAGCATACTTTCAATGATGGTCTTAACGCAAACGGTACAAACTGTGATATTCAGTGCCGTAATGAGAAGAATGAGAATATTGGTGGTATGGTATTGAAGGCTAACTTGAAGAAGGATGAGGTTTCTATCCTTCAGGTGAATAGCGACAAGATTAATGCACCAGCTTACTCAACACTTGATGGTTATGAGGGTGTTTACGTACCAGACGATAGTGGGCGTAAGTATTATAGTTTGTTGAAAGACCAAGGCTATGCCGTTCACAAGCAGCAGTTCATTAATCCTAACGGTTATTCTGACCTTGATAATAGCAACTGGAAGTACTGCTTCGTGATTAATAAGAACGACCAGATGATTTACTCTGTGATGTTTAAGGGTCAGCTTATCCGTATTAATCCTAAGACACGTAAGGCTGAGCTGCTCTTGAAGCGTGTAGGTAAGGATGGTCCTAAGGGTTCAGGTGGTTCAGATGCTTTCTGTACATTCAGCCCTACACAGCCTAACCGTTTGTTCATCTCATTTACCGATGCCCATCAGATTTGGTATGTTGATGTAGACCAGTTGTCAGACAAGGATTCTCTGACTTACCAAGGTGAGCCATACGCAGGTATTTCTTCTTTCGGTACAGTAAACGTCACCGAAGGTAAGGGATGGGAAGATGGAGCATTGAAGAATGCCAAGTTCTGTTATCCACGTCAGATGACCTTCACCAAGGACGGCAAGCTCTATATTGCCGACTCAGGTAACCACTGTATCCGTATGATTGATACCACGCAAGGCAAGAACGCCCGTGTAACCACCCCAATTGGTGTTCCACAGAGTGCAGGTTTCCAAGATGGTGGTGTCGAGTTAGCCAAGTTTAATTGGCCGACGGGCGTCGCGGTGAGTGCCGACGGGAGTACGGTCTATGTCGCCGACTCGAAGAACCAAGTGATACGAGAGTTATCAATCAAATAGCTAAAAGCCTAATAAATACTACAAACATAGATATATATGAGAAGAACATTATATGTCTTGTGTCTCATGTTGGCTCTATTAACCTATGGAGTCCAAGCCTATTCGCAAGATAATAGTACTGCAAAGCAGTTCTCGGTAGCAGGTGTCGTCTATGATGATACGGGTGAGCCATGTATTGGTGCTACCGTTCGTGTAAAGAACGAACCAGGAACAGGAACCATAACCGACCTGGATGGTAAGTTTGCTATTAAGGTTAAGCCAGGTGCTACACTTCAGTTCGAGTACGTAGGTATGGAGACCGTGCAGCGAACAATCCTTAAGGACGAGCCTTCACTATCGGTGAAGTTCAAGGTAGCCAAGACCAATGCTATCGACGAAGTGGTCGTAACTGGTCTTGTGTCACAGAAGAAGGTGTCAGTAGTGGGTGCTGTCTCTACTATTAATATGGAGGAGTTGCGCACGCCAGGAACCTCTCTTGTCAACATGATTGGAGGCCGTATGCCAGGTGTGATCACCATGCAGCTCTCAGGAGAGCCAGGTCAGAACCTATCCAACTTCTGGGTACGTGGTGTGTCAACCTTTGGTGCTGGTGCAGCCGCCTTGGTCCTCATTGATGGTATCGAGGGTAGCCTCAATGATATTGATGTAGACGACGTAGAGAGCATCTCAATATTGAAGGATGCTGCAGCAACAGCCGTTTATGGTGTGCGTGGTGCTAACGGTGTTGTATTGGTAACTACCAAGCGCGGTTCTAAGGAGAAGATTCAGGTTACAGCTCGTGCGACCGTTAAGCTCTCACATCTCAATAAGTTACCAGAGTATCTATCGTCTTACGACTATGCAAGGTTGGCTAATGAGGCACGTGCAATGTCAGGAGAGGCCGACATCTATACGCCAATTCAGTTGGATATCATCAAGAACAACCTCGATCCAGAGCTTTATCCAAACGTAAACTGGATTGACGAGATTATCAAGAGAAACTCTTTGCAGGAGAACTACTACGCCAGTGCACGTGGTGGTGGAGATGTTGCACAGTACTTCGTGTCAGTAGGTTATCGCCATGAGGGTGCTGCCTATCGTCAGAAGGAAAACCAATTCCATCAGCCATTGTCCTACGATCAGTTGACTTATCGTGCAAATATTAACATGAACCTCACCAAGCGTTCAGAGCTTTACTTTGGTGTTGATGGTAGCATATCAAACTATACAACTCCGGGAGGTAAGAATACCAACCAAGTGTGGGAGGATGTACTCCAGCTGAATCCATTGATGTTCCCTGTCACATACGCCGATGGAACATTGCCAACATACGGTCAGAACGACCTTATCTCTCCATTTGCAGCGCTTAACTATCAGGGTTACAACTCAGCTGATAACACTCGTAATATGATTACCTTGAAGTTCACACACCGCTTTGGTGGTATCCTTAAGGGACTCGTAGGTTCTGTTCAGGCTGTTAACGACCGCACATCAGGTTTCAGTGAGCGTCGTTTCGTTAGGCCAGACTACTATCGTGCAACAGGTCGTACATCAACAGGTGACCTCATCAAGACCTTACGTTCTAAGCAGCAAGATATGTTTTACTCTTCAGACAACGAATCTTGGAGAAAGTACTACATGGAGGCTAAGTTAGACTATAACACAAGTATCGGTGCTCATAACCTCGGTGCTCTCCTCTTCTATTACATGGAAGACACAAAGGGGTCAGAGTGGGGCAATGGTGATGCACTTGGTATCGCAGCTATCCCTAAGCGTCGTCAGAACGTATCAGGCCGTTTGTCATGGGGTTATAACTCTACTTACTTTGTAGATGCTAACTTCGGTTACACTGGTTCAGACATCTTCCCTAAGGGTGAGCGTTTCGGCTTCTTCCCATCAATAGCTGTGGGTTGGGCCCCAACATCATATAAGTGGGTACAGCAACACCTCCCATTCGTTAACTTCTTCAAGATTCGTGGTTCATACGGTCTTGCAGGTAACGACCAGATTGCAGATAAAAATTCTCGTTTCCCATACTTGACCATTATTAATAACCACGCTGGTACTACATGGGGTTATAATGGACAAGGTATCGTTGAGAAGCAGCAGGGTGCTGACAACTTGAAGTGGGAGGTTGCTAAGAAGTTGAACGTCGGTATCGATGCTAACTTCTTCAACGATGCCATCAAGTTGAATGTTGACTTCTTCCGTGATACACGTGACCACATCTTCCAGAACCGTGTTACATTGCCAGAGTATGCTGGTATGGTGACCTATCCAAAGTCTAACGTGGGTCGTATGCACTCTTTTGGTTCAGATGGAAACATCTCTTATTTCCACAAGATAAGCAAAGACATGAACTATACTGTTCGTGCTAACTATACATGGTCACAGAATATTGTAGACTACTTCGAGGAGAATAAGCTTGCTTACGATTATCAGAGCGTAACTGGTATGCCTTACAGTGTATTGCGTGGTTACATCTCTGAGGGTCTCTTCAAGAATGAAGACGATATTCGTCAGAGCCCAGACCAGACAGCAGCCTTCGGCGTTGTGCGTCCTGGTGATATCAAGTACCGCGACGTGAATGGTGATGGTGTCATCAACAGTGACGACCGTGTGCCACTATCTTACGGTAATAACGTTCCTCGTGTCATGTTCGGTATTGGTGGAGAGTTCAACTATAAGGACTTTACCGTAAGTTTGCTCTTCAAAGGTAACACCGGTGTAAACTACTACCGTGTAGGTATGGGTCACGACGCAGGCTGGATACCATTCTATAATGGTGAGATGGGTAATGTGTTGAAGATGGTGAATAATCCAAAGAACCGTTGGATACCATCATGGTATTCAGGCGATCCTTCAACGGAGAACCCTAACGCCATGTTCCCACGTCTGTCTTACGGCTCAAATACAAACAACTCACAACTCTCCACATTCTGGAAGAAGAATGGTTCATTCCTTCGTTTCCAAGAGTTGAACTTCCGCTATATATTCCGCCATCGTAAGTGGTTGCGCGCAGCAGGACTTAGTTCATTAGAGTGTGACTTTGTAATTAACAACCTCTTCACTATCGACAGTGCAAAGTACTTCGACCCAGAGCAGGCTTGGTTTAATGGTGCGGCTTATCCAATCCCAACCACCTACTCATTGCAAATGTACTTTAGATTCTAAAGGTTCCACCTCTTTAATTAGATTGTAATAATGAAAAAACATATATTAGCTTTGGGCACTGTTGCAGCCTTGTTCGCAGGAATGACCTTCACGTCATGTAACTTCTTGGACCAAGACGACAACTTTAATGCTATCTTCAAGGAAGACTCAGTCTTCCACTCAGCCCAGAATGCAAATGGTTATCTCTTTGCTACACCAACGATGTTCCCATCAGCTGGTAACATCTGGGGTAACTCTTGGAATCCAGGTGAGACGGCCTCTGATGAGATCTGTGTACGTTGGCAGACCAACGAGTTCTGGGGAGCAAAGTTCACAGTAGGTAACGTCAATGCAGAGAACGTACCTAACTGGGGTTATTGGTACCAGATGTATAAGGTTATCAACCGTTGTAACCGTATGTTGGCTAATGTCGACAAGATTGCTGACATGTCTACCAATGATAAAGAAGACTATAAGGCAATGGTTCACTTTATCCGTGGTTATGCTTACTACGTATTGTTGCAGAACTGGGGACCTTGTCTTATTGTTAATGATGAGGTAATCTCAACCAGTGAGAAGGCCGAGTACTACGACCGTGAGCGTGCAACAATGGATGAGTCAATCGACTATATCTGTAATGAGTTCGCACAGTCGCTCCCTGGCTTGAAGCGTCCAAGTGAGCAGTCAACAGCCTACTTCGGTCGTCCAACAAAGGGTACTGCCTTAGCACTTATCGCACGTCTTCGCCTCTTGCAGGCTTCACCAACCTTCAATGGTGGTACTTACGCTAAGCGTTGCTTTGGAGAGTGGAAGCGTAAGAGCGACGGCAAGTATTATGTAAACCAGACTTACGATGCAAAGCGTTGGGCTGTTGCTGCAGCCGCAGCAAAGCAGGTCATCGACCTAAACTACTATACGCTCTACACAGTCGACGCTGATAAGGATAATCCATATCCACTCGACGCATCAGTTCCAACGGCTAAGTTCCCTGATGGCGCTGGTGGTATCGACCCATATCATTCCTTTGCTGATATGTTCAATGGCGAGGGTACAGCAAAGGTAAACCGTGAGCTTATCTGGGCTGATGAGTATTCTGGTCCTGTAATGACCTATTCTCGTCACTCATTCCCTGTTAACTATGGTGGATGGGGTGGTATGTCAGTACCTCAGCGTGTGATTGATTGCTTCTTGATGAAGGATGGTAAGAAGCCAGCAGAGTCTCCACTCTATGAAGCCGACCTAACCAAGCATATCAATCAGAAGAAGTCTATCGGCGATTGTGACATGGCCAACGGTACACCATTAGCCTATGTAAACCGCTCAGCACGCTTCTATGCAAGCATCGGCTTCCCTGGTCGTATCTGGAAGATGAACTCTACCACCGATGGAAGTTATAACAACCAGACTTTCTGGTACTCTATTGATGATTCTAAGGCTGGTAAGAACGCAGCAGGTAACAACCCTAACGACTACTGTATCAGTGGTTACGTACCATTCAAGTACATCCATCCAGATGACTCTTGGCATGGTAAGGATGGTGCTTCGGTTATTCCTAAGCCATTCCCAATCATCCGTTATGCTGAAATACTGTTGAGTTTCTGTGAGGCCGACAACCATGTTCAAGGTTCAGAGAACGTGAAGACATGGGATGCAAACGGTCGTCTCGTAGACGTAGCAGTGACCCGTGACGAGGCAGCTATGGCCCGTTACTTCAATATGATACGCTATCGTGTGGGCTTGCCAGGCGTTGAGGCTGCAACACTCAGCTCTGAGAATGCTTTCGATGAGGTTATCAAGAACGAACGTCAGGTTGAGCTCTTCAATGAAGGTCATCGTTACTTCGACACACGTCGTTGGGGTACTTACTTCACAGAAGACGCTAACAGCTCTAATTGGCGTGGTCTTGATGTTTACAGCGAGAAGAAAGGTAACAACGATGGTCCATTCTTCAACCTCGTAACTATCAACGAACAGAATATCCGCGACCGTAAGGCTCTCCCACGTATGGTATTCCTTCCACTCATACATCGTGAGTTGGTTAAGAGTCCTAAGATGGATCAGAACCCTGGTTGGGATCGTTAATAACGTTAATATTGTAACTATTTATGAAAAAATACAAGTATATATTAGGATGTGCCTTAGCTGCTGTAGCATTGTCATCATGTAACAATTATGACTTTGAGCAGAACTTCTATCCTCATAAGGTAGGCTTGATGGCAGGTTCCAACCGTATCTATGACCGCACCACAGTAGAACTCTCTGCTGTGGAGCAGGGGACGGCTTCTGTCAAGTTAGTGGCTAACTTGAGTGGTTCACAGCTTGCCGACCGTGACTATCACGTGTCTATCGCTCATGACGACTCACTCTTCAATGCGTATAATAAGTCAAACTTCGATATTGACAGTACTAAGTTTGCGCGTCTTCTCCCAGCCGACTGCTATGAAGACCCACAGATGTCGGGTACTATCCCAGCTGGGTCAAACAAGTGCTACTTTGATATCAAGTTGAAGAACCTTGGTACGCTGTCTCCTGACAGTGTCTATTTCCTCGACTACAAGATTGTCAGCCATGATGCAAGTGCAATCGCAACCGACAATAATAAGTTAGGTGTTCAGTTGAATCACGTACTGGTTAAGATTCTATGGAAGAACAATTACGGTTCAACAGCAGAGAATTGGAACTACCAGTTAGTATCTTCTCAGGTGACAAACGTTGAGACAAAGTCAACCACTCGACCTACCAATACTGTCCGTGCCTTCCCTGTAGCGGCTAATGCTGTTCGTTTCCTTGCTGGTGACGAGAAGTGGGATAACTACGAAAAGGCACTCCATGACATCAACGTGAAGAGTATCGTTGCTACTATCGGTTCGAAGACTGTTACGAACCCTTCAGCTTACAACGTTACACTGAAGCCTTTCAAGCAGGACTCACTCGAGGTAGAGATGCTTACTCCAGTTGGTGAGTATAACAACACATTCTTGCTTAATGAGTTAGGTGGTAGCGCTTCCACCAATCCAACCTACTTTAAGGAGTTCCGCCTCCACTATCGTTATCGCGTGATGAAGAACGCTAAGCAGAGCGATGGAACATGGAAGGTTGGCCCATGGAAGGAAGTGTTAGCAAAGATGCGCTACCAGTATAACCCAAGAGCAGACAAACTTTAACCGTATAAATAACGACGAATAATGAAACTGAAGATTAATTTCCTATTCATACTGTCAGTGCTGTTTGTGGGGACATTAGGCCTCGCATCCTGTGCAGCTGACTATGACACCGACTTTACAAGCAAGGAGCTTGAGGTTCCTCATTCCTCCCAACGAATGATAGCATTCAATAAAGAGGGCGGTGAACAGCAGATTGTTGTAGAGACAAACGTAGCTTTGGAAGACTGGAAGGCGGAGAGTAATGCCGAGTGGCTCACTGTCACGAAGAATCCTGACGGTAAGGGCGTTACGGTTAAGGCTCCAGCTTACGATGGCTTCAAGGCTCGTGAGGCTAAGGTTACTATCTCTCATGGCGAGCGTGCATCCTATGAGATTAAGGTGTCACAGATGGGTTACGAGAGTGTTCTCCGTATTCCTGAGCAGAACCCATTCTTCAATCGTGAGGGTACGTTCTATTCTCTCCTTGAGAGTAAGGTGACAAGTATCGACGTACCAGTTGAGACCAACCTCCATCTCGACCATATCATTGTTCCTGACACAGTATCGTTTGTTCGCTTGGACACAACGAAGACCGTCAAAGAGAATGGTATTGTGAAGCTTCACTTTGATATGGATGCTAACACAACTGCCGAGACTCGCTACTGTACAGTTCGTCTGAAGAGTTCTGACAACTGGGATGCTTCTATCGAGTATGTCATCGAGCAGTCGGCTAAGGGCTATAAGGTGCGTCCTATCTATCCTATGGAGACGAAGGAGGCAGCCGTTGAGATGGTCGACCTCGGTCGTACTTATCGTGTGCCATTCCAGCGTTCTACGGCTGATGGTAACTATGAGATTATCATCCCTGAGGAGGCTAAGAGCTGGCTTTCATCACCTAAGAAATATATCTCTGGTGCGGAGGTTGACTTCACTGCAACGCTCAACAGTACTGACAATGCACGTTCTTGTGATGTGGTTTGTAAGCCTTCTAATAGCAGTGCACAGCCTTTCACTATCCATGTGACCCAACAGCCATTCCAAGACATCGTACCTACTGGTGTCAACGATGTGAACGTTACGCCTGGTAAGGGCCAGTTCACTGTGACATGGAAGGCTCCTGACGAGGTCAACTATGAGAAGGTTATCGTTAGAGCAAAGAGCAATATGCCGGGTGTACCAGAGTCAGTAAAGGAGGTAGCAGCGAACGAGACGTCTTGTGTTCTCAATGATGTCTTCAACTTTGCAGGCGACTATACCATCACCGTGACGACCCAGGGCCTCAGAGGTAAGAATACCCATGATCCTGCAACAGCTACTGCTCAGGCTAACGAGTGGTCTGAGTCTGTTGAGATACCGCTCACTGCGGCTATGGTATCAGCTAACTCTATGCAGCCAGGGCACGAGATTGGCGCTGCTGTCGATGGTAATAAGACTACTTACTTCCAGACGAAGAGCAACGGAAACACGAGCGATCCACGTCCTTACATTGATATTACGCTGAACGAAGGTATCAATGGTACATTCTACCTTGGCTTCGATGAGTATAAAGTTAGCAGTAACGACCGCAACCCTAAGCGTGCTAATATCTACGCTTCATCAGATGTCATCACTGCTGCTACGCCTGTTTCAACACAGACAAACTACCGTTCTGCGAATGCTGTGAGCGAACCACTCGCTTACACAAAGACCAATGGTGCTACTATCACCCATATCCGCTTCGAACCTACACAGCGTAAGAACGGTTCGAATATCAATAATGGTGGTGGCTCATCTTACTGGTATCTCGCTGAACTCCACCTCTACGTTTACCACGATGAGGCTTGGAAGAAGGAACAGTTAGGTCTGTAATCTCTATTTACCAACCTACTGGCATAGTCCCCCTATGCCAGTGGGTTGTCTTCGTTAATATACTATTCAGGTGATGTGCTATACCTTCGCACGAAAGGTGCGGGGCGTGAACACCACAAGTGCGGAACCTCCGCACTGTCCTAAAAAGGGGTGAAAGCAAACTTGATACTTACCGAAGAGAAACTTAAAAAACAACTACTTATTAAATACATCTATGTTATTCGAAAGATTTTTACGCAAGAAGACACTCATGGCAGCACTGGCTCTGACCGCTGCTGTGCCAAGTGTTGCGAAAGCTTCGATGCTCTCTGCGGCACCAACTGCTGATGGAGAGAATCAGAAACTCAAGCCGGGAGTTTATTACATTGTTAATGACAAGCGTCAAAAAGGTACTGATCTTCATGTCTTTGTCGATGATAAAGGCACCTTACATGGGCAGCGTTATGGCAGCCCATCAACCGACTTCTCTGATCTCTTCTTACTACATGCTAAGGGCGACAGGTACACCATTCAGAGTCTGAAGAATGCTAAGTACGTTCAGAGTGTGGGTCAAAATAATGAGGTCTATAAGACGGCCAATGATGCTTACAAGTTCAGGATTATTTATCAGACAGAGTCAAGTGGGACAGGTAAGTCTTACTTCAATATCTATAATAGTAATGCTGAAGATTGGTGCTGGCACCTCGATGCTCAGAAGGATATCGTTCGTTGGAAACCATTGATGGATAATGGTATTAGAGCAGTTGGCCCAAGTGAGTTCCGCTTCGCCCCTGTGACGACGCTTACAAACGAACAGGTGCTTGCCCGTCTGGCTCAGCTGACCAAAGTGGTAGACCCAACAAAGGATCTCACAAAGTACTATCAGATTGTTTCTGATACCTATGACAGGGCGATGCGTGAGGACTTTATAGTTGGCGAATTGTCTACCTCGGGTTTTAACAGCAGTGATTACTCTTATTATTGGAAGTTAGAAAAGTTGGCTAACGGCCGCTACGTGTTCCAGAATGCCGTGACAGGAAAGTATATCGTTCCTCAGAATGGGCAGACAAGTCGCTCTTATACGACAGCTGAGGGGAAGGGCACAGGCTTTGAGCTCCAACGTAACACGGACGATCCATACGTGTTAGCTTTCGAGATGGTCGATGCCAATAATGTTGGTATCCATTGTGCTGAGAGTCAGGGATACCATCCTGTAGGCTGGTATACGCATAACGAGGCGAATAAGTGGGTCTTCAAGGAGGTTACACTCGACCCTGCTAAGCTCAAGGAACAGCAGGAGGCTTACAAGACTCGTGTCGACTTAACCAAGAATGTGGATGTCTATGCTGAAAAAGTGGCTAAGTATTTCACTAACAGTGCTGCTACGGAGGTTACTGCCGCTACTAAGGCGATGACCGATGAGGCTTTGAAGGCGCAGATGACTACCGAGGGTGTGCCACAGGGACTACAGGAGGTTGTGTTGAAGATAAAGAACCAGAGCTGGACTGTTTACCCAAGTGGTCGCAACTGGGAGAAGCTCTTCCGCATCGCTGATTATAAGGTTTACAGCGAGAATAACTATGGTGCTTGGGCGCGTACAATGGGTATCGGCTACGATTATGGTAGTATGACGAACCCAACAGGTATCACGGCTCAAGACGGCGAGGACCTCTTCATTTTCCTTGGCGATGATATTCCACAGAATGCAACAGTGCAGATTGAACTCGTACCATTGGGTACACGCAGTGCTGGTAAGTACTATAACTTGAAGAAGGGATTGAACATTATCCTCAATCAGGGCGAGAACAACGTGTTTGTTAACTATATCGGTCGTACCTTCAACAACGGTAAGTCTCTCAAAGACTATAAGCCTATGAACATCCACATCGAGGGTGGTAAGGTGAATGGATACTTCGATCTCACTAAGGGTAACACCAATGAAGACTGGAAGACAATGCAGTCTGATGGCCTTGTATGGGCTAAGGCGTTCAATATGAAAGGCGAACTGATTGTCATGAACATGCCTGGTGATGATTGCAAACGCTATACTCCTGTTCACATGAAGGAACTTGTTGAGATCTGGAACAGCATCGTACAGCGTGAGGACGACCTCATGGGCTTCCGTGCCGCTAAGCGTGATAAGTGCAACAACGTACTCAATGCGACTGCTGTCGACCATGGTTATATGTATGCTACGACCGGTGGTACCTACTATAACTACAACACTTTGGGGGATGTACTCAACTATGATAAGATGAAGTGGGGCAATGGTACACTCTGGGGTCCTGCTCACGAGTTCGGTCATAACCATCAGCAGCTGTTTAACACGGCAGGTATGACGGAGATTTCGGTCAATATGTACTCTAACATGGTGATGTTTACTTCGGGTCGCGTAACCAGCCGCTCTGAAAACTGTTCTTATATAGATGTTGACGGTAAGAAGTATGATGGGGTTTGCGAGAGTGCTGTCTCAACCTATGCTGACCGCTTTGCTAACAAGAAGAAGTGGTTTGAATATGGCACATGGGGCACAACGCAGATGTACTACAAGCTCTATATGATGTTCCATGCGACTGGTCTTGATGATCAGTTCTGGCATAATTGCCTCGATTATCTCCGTAAGAACCGTCTTGAAGGACAGGGTACAGCCAACTGTCAGGGCCAGAACGACTACTTACTCTTTGCTAAAGCGTGTTGTGTAGCAGCCAAGCAAGACCTTTCAAGCTTCTTTGAAGCATGGGGACATTTCTATGATGTGAACGGATCTGTCATCGGTGACTACAGTAACACAACCATGTACACCACAAGAGCACAGTGGAATGAGGCGAAGAAGTTCATGCAGAAGTTCCCTAAGGGGCCTGCGAACAATATGATCTTCATTGATGATCATATCCGTCCTACCCCAGCTATCTATCCTAATGCGGCCCCTGGCACAATGCGTCAGGACTTCAATGGTGCCGTACGCATTGGTTCTATGGGCGACTTCGGTTCATGGGACCAGTTTAAGAAGGATAGTCTCGGTCAGGGCTGGGCTGTTGTTAAGGAAGAGAAGACCGTTAATGGTCGTCGCACCTATACTATGGAGGCTAAGAACAGCCACGTGGTAGGTTTCAAGATCTACGATAGTAAGGGTAATCTCATGTACTTTGCGAATACCAAGACATTCACTATTCCTAAGAAGGTGATGGAGGCTGCAGGGAATAACATCCAAGTTAAGGTATGTGGTTCAGACGGTTCTGAGGTCGACCCAGGCAAAGAACCAACTGGTATCAAGACTTTCACCGCACCATCAAATGGCGGTAAAGTAGATGTTTATAGTATCTACGGTGCCCTCCTTCGCAGTAAGGTGAACCCAGAGACAGCCCTCGAAGGCCTACCTAACGGCATCTATATCGTTGGTGGCAAGAAGGTTGTTGTTGGTAAATAAGACGAGATGAGAGGGGAGAATAGGGTAGAGTAGCAAAGGTAGAGTAGGGTAGAACCACAAAACCTACCCGCAGCTGGTGGCAATCATCATCCCCCACCAGCTGTCCCTCGCCCCACCCACCTGTCCCCCCTCCCGTTTTCAGCGGACCGCTTCCCAATCCACAGCGGTCCGCTTTTTTGTTTCCATCAGTCCGCTCCTCCATTCCCTTTGTTCCGTTTCCTCGTTCCTTTCGGACGGCTTCTTCATTTCCTCCAGTTTATCTGCTCGTTTCCTTCTGTTCGTTTCTACGAGTTACTGCTTCGTAGTCAGCTCCTTTCTCTCCTTGTCCTCTCTCCCCTTTTGTCAGTTATTTTCGCTTCTCTCAAATCCGACACACGTCTTTCAACGTTGGAGACCATGCCCTTCAGCGTTCGAGACAACGCCCTTCTTGCCCCAAGAATACGCCCTTCAACGTTCAAGAACACGCCCTTCTTCTTGTGTCTCTGTATGTGCTTGGTTTCGTGTTAGTTGCAAGGCCTATTTCGTCTCATGCCCTCCTCCCTGCGTAGGAGTCCTCGTATGCGTTTTTGTTAAGACTTTTTATAACCCTAAGCGGCTCGTTGGGTATTTTATCTCTCACAGATTTTCACAGATGAACAGAAGCCTTTCTGCTAACAGGAGATCGGAAGAGCACACGTCTGAACTCCAGTCACATTACTCGA
>ERZ1674201.93-NODE-93-length-14252-cov-8.919138_pt1 | contig 14252 bp, 12 predicted proteins | sample MGYA00581114_ERZ1674201 | MGnify/ENA primary metagenome ERZ1674201 (study PRJEB41354, sample SAMEA4873309) | human saliva metagenome | biome: human-associated habitat [ENVO:00009003]; feature: mouth environment [ENVO:08000002]; material: saliva material...
CCCTCCTCGTGCTGCCCCAGATGGCGCAAGCCGCCCCCTCTGAGGAAGAGATCGCAGCCGCCCAGGCTGCCGAAGAGGCCGCGAAGATGAGCGTCGCCCAGATCGAGGTCAAGCTCGCCGAGGTCAGTGCCAGCGCCGCAACTGCGACGCAGAACGCCCAGATCGCCGGCGAAAACCTCAACGAGGCGAACATCGCCCTGGCTGAAGCGACCGCGACTGCCACCCAGGCCTCGGCCGAGGCCGATGCCGCCGAAGCCGCCTTCCAGGAAGGCAAGCAGCAGATCGCCTCCGTCGCCCAGGCAGCCTACCGTGGCGGCGGTGGCACGCTCGATTCGCTCGCCCCCTACCTCGACTCCGACGGCCTGCGCAGCGTCGAAACCAAGCAGGCCGGCATTAACTCCTTCTCCTCCTCCGCCGAGGCGAAAATGCAGAACGTCGCCGCCCTCGAGCAGGTCGCCAAGGTGACGCGCGACGCCGCAAACACCGCGCTCGCCAGCCAACAGGCCGCCACCAACGAGGTCCAGGCCCGTACCGACGCCGCCAACCAGGCCGCTGCCGCCGCCCAGAACGAGGCCGCGATCGTCGCCGCCCAGCGCAGTGCCTACGTGCAGGAGCTCGCCACCAAGCAGAACACGACCGTCAACCTCATCAACCAGCGCGAAGCCGCCCTCGAGGCCGAGCGCCAGGAAGCCGCGCGCATCGCCGCCGAGCAGGCCGCTGCCGCCGCGGAAGCCCAGCGTCAGGCCGATGCCGCAGCCGCCGCCGAACGCCAGGCCGCTGCCGCCGCGGCCCAGGCCTCGTCCTCCTCCGACGATGAGGATGATGACGACGACTACTCGTACTCCGCGCCCTCCTACTCCTACGAGGAACCCTCGTACTCGGCACCCTCCTACTCGGGCGGCGGCGCCTCCACCGCCATCGCAACCGCGCAGAGCTACCTGGGCGTGCCCTACGTGTGGGGCGGCGAATCCTACGGCGGCGTGGACTGCTCTGGCCTGACCATGCTCGCGTGGGGCAGCGCTGGCGTCGACCTGCCGCACCTCTCGCGCGCCCAGTACAGCTACGGCACGCACGTGCCGATCGGCTCCATGGAAGCCGGCGACCTGATCTTCTGGTCCTCCAACGGCTCCCAGTCCGGCATCTACCACGTCGCCATCTACCTGGGCGGCGGCCAGATGATCGAGGCTCCCACCTTCGGCGTACCCGTGCGCATCACCGGCGTGTACAGCTGGGGATCCATCATGCCTTACGCCGTCAGGCTCTGAGCTTTCCAGCAACCCGGGTGGGGGTCGCGCAGTCGCGCGACCCCCACCTCGTCATTCCAGCAGCGCAACCGCCCCCTGGACGCCGCTGCCCGCCCCGGCCTCGTCCTCGGATAGCATGAAGGCATGGAGAACTCAGCCCTTCAGAGCGACCGACACGAACCCGGCGCCGCGTCGGCCGACGAAGAGGTGTCCGTCCCGCTTGACAACTCCACCAAGCGCGCGTTCCGGGTCTTCGTCGGACTTATCGTGATCGTCGTGTACGGGCTGTTCTGGCGATTCGGCCTGCGCGGCTCGTGGGGACAATGGTCGATGCGCGCGCAGATGGCGGCCGCCGTCATCCCCGCCTTCTTCATCCTCCTGTGGGTCCCCGTGGTCTGGGCCTCGCTTCGGTGGATGCTCCGCGACTTCATCAGGGCCCAGAAGTCTCCCCTCCTCGCTAAGCACGCGAAGGAGCCTAGTCCCTTCGCCGCCGCCTTCTCCTTTGTCTTCACTGCCGGCATCCTCGCGTTCGTCGCCTCCCGGGCATGGGGAAGCTACGGCCTCGCGGTCCAGGACTGGTGGGACGGGCCGACCCGACACGAGAACGTGAGCTGCCAGAACGTGCGCGAAGAGGAGGACGAGACCTTCCTGAAGCGCGCAAACAAGACCTACGTCATCTTCGACCTGGTGGGCGCCGACGGATACTCGCAGCACTTTGAGCTCAGGCTCTCCGACCTAGAGAAGGAGATGGAACGTGAGGATAGCCCCTACATCACCATCATGACCCTGTGCGAGGCGCAGGCCCCCGGCTTCGGCGTCTCCGTCTACGAGCGCACGGGCACCGTCGCCGAGGCCTGGCGACGCGACTAGGGGACGCGGCGCGAGCGCGGGGGTCGCGGCGGTGCTCGCTCCCGGCCCGTCTGGTTGAGTCACGTTGTTCGGGGGCGGGCCGCTCCCGCTGATTGATACTGCCTCGGGGACAGGGGTGAGGACTGGGTTAGTGGCTCTTCATAGTTGAGTGTGGGTGGAGGCATCTAGGCCCACTTCGATGTTGCACATTCCCACTCCCACCTCCGATATCACGGTCTTCTTCGTCGTGCCCCTCCTCGTGTTCGAGCGCGCCTGCGTGCTGGTCTGGCCCTTCTCATACCCCAAGTGCTCGGAAAGCTCAGCGGCAAGGCCGCGCTCCCAGGCCTCCTTAAGTAACGCGGGCAACAACCCCTGGCTACCCGTCATCTCGACCTCGCCAGCATCAAGACGCTCACACAACGCATCCAACGCCCCCGAGCGACGCAGCTCCTCCACAGCCTCACGCCCACTAGCGCCAGACACAACAACATCATCATGTATCAATCCTTTCAAACAAAACGACGGATACACAGACAATTGAACACGCCTCGAGGCGCTCCCCTCTGTGTGACGAGGCAGCCCTCCCCTCTGTGCAACACAGCCACCCCTGCACACACCAACCACACTTTCACTTGTTCCGAGGGGCAGTGCACCCGAACTGTAGGCATTACACCCCTTCTGTTCGGGTGCAGCGCCACATAACGGGTGCAGCGCCAGTGACTCATCCCCTGCACACCAGTCCACACGCAACAGTGACGAGGGGCAGCTGCGCCTTCGCGAGGTCGATCATGTCCACCAATCCACACACAACAGTGACGAGGCAGTCCTCCCCTCTGTGCGACACACTCACCTCTACACACACCGACCACACTTTCACTTGTTCCGAGGGGCAGTGCACCCGAACTGTAGGCATTACACCCCTTCTGTTCGGGTGCAGCGCCACGTAACGGGTGCAGCGCCACATAACGGGTGCATCGCCAGCGGCTCGTCCCCTGCACACCAATCCACACACGCCTCATCCAAGGACACACCACCACCAACTTGCGCACAGGCCCACCCGGTCACCCACACTCAACTCTGAAGAGCCGGGCTATTGTGGTCGCATGGCAACGAACTCGGATACGGCTGCGCAGACGGCCCGCGGTAACGGGATGAATTGGCTCTTCACCTCAAAGAATCTGACACCTGTGCAGCGGCGTTTGAAGCGAGTCATCATCGGCTTCTGGGTTATCCAGGCATACGGCGTGGTGTGTGTCTCGGTGGGGTATCCCTCGTGGACGATACGGAGGCTGTACGGATGCCTTGCCGCCCTTGGGGTGCCGCTCCTGGTTCTCGTGTTCTGGTTCCCGGTTGTCTGGGCGTCGTTGCGGTGGCTCGCGCGGGTGGCCTGGAGGTGCGTCGTTCCGTCGTCGTCGGGCAGGCGCGGAGGAGTTCTGTCGCTCCTTGCTCCGCTCCTTGGGCTCGGGGCGGCCACGTCGATCCTGTGGGCGTTTGGGTACGCCTCGCTGTATTTCCTGACCCCCTACGTCCAGGATTGGCGTTCGGGAACGGTGCGCTACGAGGCCGTTACGTGCCGTGATTTCGACGTGGACAACAGCGTCACGCACTCCGGCAAAGGTCACGCCAGGGCACAGTACGTGTTCGAGTTGGTCAGCTCGGACGGCTCGTCGTGGAAATACGGGGAACGCAAGAGCTGGATGGATCGCAGGGTGGAGGCCGGCGAACAGCCCTACGCGACGGTCATTGACGCGTGCCGCTCAGAGGGTGCGGAGATCGGGATCGTCGTGTACCCCCACTCGGGAACCATCATCGAGGCGTGGAGGAATCACTGACGCCGCTCACTTCACGCCGGTGCTCGCTCCCGGCCCGTCTGGTTGAGTCACGTTGTTCGGGGGCGGGCCGCTCCCGCTGATTGATACTGCCTGGGGGACAGGGGCGAGGACTGGGCTATTGTGGTCGCATGGCAACGACCTCGGATACGGCTGCGCAGACGGCCCCCGGTAACGGGATGAATAAGCTCTCCACCTCGAAGAATCTGACGCCCGTGCAGAGGCGCACGAGGTGGGTGATCATCGGTATCTGGGTCATTCAGGCGTACATCGCGGTGTGTGTCGTGGTGGGGGTCGACCCGTGGACGAAATGGAGGCTGTACGCGGGCCTTGCCGGCCTTGGGGTGCCGCTCCTGGTTCTCGTGTTCTGGTTCCCGGTTGTCTGGGCGTCGTTGCGGTGGCTCGCGCGGGTGGCCTGGAGGTGCGTCGTTCCGTCGTCGTCGGGCAGGCGCGGAGGAGTTCTGTCGCTCCTTGCTCCGCTCCTTGGGCTCGGGGCGGCCACGTCGATCCTGTGGGCGTTTGGGTACGCCTCGCTGTATTTCCTGACCCCCTACGTCCAGGATTGGCGTTCGGGAACGGTGCGCTACGAGGCCGTTACGTGCCGTGATTTCGACGTGGACAACAGCGTCACGCACTCCGGCAAAGGTCACGCCAGGGCACAGTACGTGTTCGAGTTGGTCAGCTCGGACGGCTCGTCGTGGAAATACGGGGAACGCAAGAGCTGGATGGATCGCAGGGTGGAGGCCGGCGAACAGCCCTACGCGACGGTCATTGACGCGTGCCGCTCAGAGGGTGCGGAGATCGGGATCGTCGTGTACCCCCACTCGGGAACCATTATCGAGGCGTGGAGGAATCACTGACGCCGCTCTCCTCGCGCCCATGACGAGCCCTATGTGTCCCTCGACGAACTGATCGGTCCGCTGCTCGGCGTCGTGTTGTCGTTTGCCCTGCTCTGCGAGGTCGGATTTATCTCAGTTTCGGTGCTCGGGCCGTATGTGCAGGACTGGCGCCAGGGGGCGCTACGCCTGGAGAACGTCACGTGCCAGGGCTTGCATGAGGACTGGAGGATCAAGCAGACTCGCGGCGGTAAGAGGCGCGACTATGTCTTTCAGTTGACCGATGCGCAGGGCTTTGAACGGAGCTAGCGTATCCCCGCATCCGAGGCGGACGGGAAGAGCGAGCGGGGCCAGGAGCCCTACGTCACGGTGATGGATGCATGTCGCGCCGAGGGGACGACGATCGGGATCTCCGTGTATCAGCACACGGGCATCGTCGTCGATGCTTGGAAAACAAACTGATGGTCTGGTAAGTTGGGCGAGTTGTGACGAAAGGACACGGCGATGGCAGACATCGACATTAATACAGACTCGTGGCGGACTCACGCGGGTGATACCGCTGGTATCGGCCAGACGGTCGAGCAGGGTGGAAGCGCGTACATGGCCGCCTTGGACGGCAACGTCTTCGGAGTCTTCACGCCCTTGATTCTTCCGGCCTACACGGCGGTGTCAGAAATCTTCGCTCAACGTAACACCGAATTCGGTCAGCGTGTCCAGAAGGGTGCTGAACTCCTGAAAAATGCCGCCAATAACTTCGATCAAAATGAGCAAACCTTGCAGGAGCGTTTCAACTCGATCGGCCAGCAGATTGGGGAACACTGATGGTATCTTCCGTTGAGATTGCCAAGCCGAAGTCAAACTGCGAGACGAATTGGCTCAAAGATGCCGGCATTATCAGCGATATTCGGGACCTCTGTAAGTCGGAGTCCGCTCTCGACGCGACGCTTAACACTATTGCAGTCGCCGCTGACCTGGTTGATGCGGCGGTGAATCCAATCAAGACGGGGGTGTCGTGGGTCGTCAACTGGATCATCTCCCACATTGCTCCGCTGCCCGACATGCTCCAGCAGTTCACGGGCGACCCCGAGAAGGTGGAGGCTGCTGCCCTCACCTGGGAACGCATCGGGGACCAGTGGACGCAAGCCGCAGCGGAGCTTGAAGCGGCGGTCGCGGCGGGGCTCGACGCCCAGGTCTGCCGTACCCTCAGTGCCTACAAAGTTCAGATTGGAAGCGTCATCGAGACGTTCCGGTCGTTGGGTGACGCATGTAGGATCGTTGCGACATGCCTCAATATTTTGTCCGCCATGGTCAAGATCGTCTACGACCTCACCCGCGAGGCCATCGGTGACCTGATCGGTACTTTCGCTCAGTCGGTGATAGAAGCCGTGGGCACCGTCGGGCTCGCAACCCCCGCCATTGTTGCTCAGATCTCCGCGACCGTGTCGAAGTGGGTCACTCGTATCACGACGAAGGGTAAGCAGGTCCTCAATGGGTTCCAGGAGGCTCTGAAATCCTTCACGAAGCTGGATGGTGTCCTTGAGAAGCTCGGCGGTGCGCTCAAGAAGCTCTTTTCTCATGTCGGTGATGTACCCGATAAGGTTCATGATGCGTGGAAAGCCGGTAAGCGCAAAGCTGGCGATGTCCTAGATGACGTTCACGATGCGTTCAAGAGCGGCGCGCGTAAGGTCGGCGATTTCGTCGACGACCCGAAGGCTGCCCTGAAGGCAGGCACGGATAAGATCGGTGATCTCGCCGAGGATGCGTGGAAGGCAGGAAAGCACAAGGTTGACGACCTCGCGGATGGCGTTGAGGATGCGTGGAAGGCAGGAAAGCACAAGGTTGACGACCTCGCGGATGGCGTTGAGGATGCGTGGAAGGCAGGAAAGCATAAGGTTGACGACCTCGCGGATGGCGTTGAGGATGCGTGGAAATCCGGAAAACGTAAGGTCGGCGATTTCGTCGACGACCCGAAGGCTGCCCTGAAGGCAGGCGCGGATAAGATCGGTGATCTCGCCGAGGATGCGTGGAAGGCAGGAAAGCATAAGGTTGACGACCTCGCGGATGGCGTTGAGGATGCGTGGAAGGCCGGTAAGGATAAGGTTGACGACCTCGCGGATGGCGTGAAAGATGCCTGGGCGACTGGCAAACGCGGAGTTGGCGAATTTATCGACGACCCGAGAGCCGCGATGAAAGCCGGAGGCGAGAAGGCCCATGAGTTTTACAGCTCAACCGTCAGGAAGCCGATCGATGCTTTAGGTGCGCCGTCCGATGCCGCCGAGGCGTTGGGTAAAGAAGGAGTCAGGGCCTGGTATCGGCGCTTTGGGAACTCAGAGCAAATTGCTGGGGTCGAGAAGGTTCTCGAACGCGAGGAACACTACGAGCTGCCCCTGAAGACACAACGGGAATGGCTCAGTGACCTCAACGATTACAAGGGGTTGCGGGACAAGATTAAGGATGTCTACGGACAGTCGGGTCTGCCCTCGCAGAACAAGGAGGACTAGCCTGCCTGCCCGTGCGCCCCGCCTGCGGGGCGCACGGGCAGCGTCAACAGGGCTATAGGACAGGACGTGTTGGTCGTGGCTCAGTCCCAGGTATCGTCGAGGGCGGTGTTGTCGGGCTAGTATGCTCGCGCCGCCGGCCTCGGACAGGATGCGCCCCATCGTGAAGATTCCACCTGATCTGGAGTATTCGACCCGTGAGGGAGCATGGCACCAGGGGTAATGGTGCGGGTTTTGCATCATGAGAAGCCTCCCTTCGGCATGTCGTCGGCGTGTCGTCTCAATGCTCGGCCAGGCCTTGCCGCCGCCCATCAATGTCGCACGTAATTCCCATGCGATTAGTTCAAATGTTGAATCCACATCGTTGGAATTGCAACGTTTTCGGGTGATCTTGAAAAGTGACCGAGGGGAAATTACGTGCGACATTTGTCTGGAGGTTGTCGGGTCGCCGCCCGCGGGTGCCGTGGCTAGGCCCGTGTCTCGAAGCGCGCCCGTACTCTCCGACCCTCCGCCCACTGCGCCTGGGTGTATCTCGGGCTGGCGATGGGGGTTTTGCAGCATTAGAAGCCTCCCTTCGGCGTGTCGCCGGCGTGTCGCGTCTCTATTGGTGCAATTTCCCCCGTCTGCTGGCGGTGAGGTTGCGGTTCGGGGCGGCGAGGCGCCCGCATCACAGACCACCTCGGCGAAAAACGATGACAATGGGGTGAGCTGTCCCGGGTATTGCGGCTGAGGTGGCCTGCGTTGTGGACGCAACGGCGCCTGGCTGCGTGTGTCGCTCGCACGCGAACCCGCTATTGCGAGTGCTAGCCTGCTATTTCGCACGTAAACCCGCTATTCCGCGTCTCGGCAGGGCTGCCCACGCTCACATTAGCGGGTTAACGTGCGAATTAGAGGGCCCAGGCTCGTATTAGCGGGTTAACGTGCGAGATAGCTGGCCCGCGTGCGCGCGGGTGCACTAGGGTAAGCCGCCCGGCGGTCAGGCGGCGACGAAGCGGGCCCGCGTGTGCGTTGCTAGCGCTCGCTCGGAGCAGTTTCGCATGCAATTCGATTAGGTGAATGTTCAGCAGTGTCTACAAACGTTGCGATTCCGACGATGTGAATGTATGGCTCGACATAGGGGCGGGGGAATTGCATGCGAAATTCTTAGAAAGCGCACCCAACGGGAGTCATGTGTTGCCGCCGATGGCGCAGTCGGTGGCCCGGCATGGTGGACACCGTCGGCGCTGGCGAAGTGCCCACTGAACCCGAGTGTCCATACCAGGCCATGCGTTCGCCCGCACATTAGGCACGTGGGAGCATTTACACCGCCACGATGAAACAATCCCCGTTAACAACGCGGTGGGGCCGCGCAGACTTAGTCTGCGCGGCCCCACCGTCACGTATCGGCTCAGTGCTCGCCTTCGTGCTCCTTGAGGCGCTCGTAAGAGCGACGAATCTCGGCCTCCGCCTCTTCGCGGCCGACCCAGTGCGCGCCCTCGACGCTCTTGCCGGGCTCGAGATCCTTGTAGACCTCAAAGAAATGCTGGATCTCCAGGCGGTGGAACTCCGAGACGTCGTCGATCTCGGTGCGCCACGACGCGCGCTGATCCGACGCGGGAACGCACAGGACCTTATCGTCGCCGCCCTTCTCGTCGCGCATACGGAACATGCCGAGCGCGCGGCAGCGGATCACGCAACCGGGGAAGGTGGGCTCCTCAAGGAGGACCAAGGCGTCCAGCGGATCCCCGTCCTCGCCCAGGGTGTCGTCAATGAACCCATAGTCGTCCGGGTAGCGCGTCGAGGTGAAGAGCATGCGGTCCAGGCGGATGCGACCCGTCTCGTGATCGATCTCGTACTTGTTCCGATTCCCCTTGGGAATCTCGATGGTGACGTCAAACTCCATGTTCGAGCCTTCCATGTCAGCCCCGAAACTCGGGGGTCCGGTTGGTTGAGTCGGCGCATGGACGGGTACTGTAGCTACCGAGGTAACCACGAAGGGACATCCATGCATCGCACGTCTATGGGGCCAATTGTAAGCGCTAGCACCGCACTTGTGGCGACTGTCGCTTTTGCCTGCGCGGGCTGTACCACGAACGGCCCCACGCCCGCGGCCGCCCCGACCGCACCCGCGCTCGAGCCCGCCACCGCGTCCGTGCCCGCCCAGGCCTCGGGCAACCCGGTGAGCGCCGCCGACGTGCAGGAGCTGTGGGCCCCCGTCGCCGCCGCTGCCGCCGAAGGCGGATACGTCGCGTGGGGCACCGTCGTCGACGCCCAGACCGGTGAAGTCCTCCTCGACGCGGACGCCTCCGTCGCCCACACGACCGCCTCCACTACGAAGACCCTCGCGGCCTTCTCCGCACTCACCCACCTCGACCCGACCGTGACCCTGTCGACCAGCGCCCTCCTGGGCGGCGACAGCCAGACCCTCTACCTCGACTCCGAGGGCGACCTCCTCCTGGGGGCGGGCACCAGCGACGACACCGATGTGTCGGGCCGCGCCGGGCTCCAAACGCTCGCCAACGACACGGCCGCCGCCCTCGCCCAGCGCGGCGTCACCTCCGTGACCCTGAACTGGAGGGGCACGCTCTTCGACGGCGCCTCCCACCTGTCCTCCTGGGACGCCCAGGAGGTCGGCAGCTACGAGGGCCACGTCGGCCCCATGGCGATCGACGCCGGGCGCACCTTCGAAGGCGCGAACGACTTCTACGCGGACGCCCCCGGCCACGTCGCCCAGGTCTTCGCCTCGGCCCTGACCTCCGCGGGAGTGAGCGTCAGCCTCGGCGAGGCCGGGGAACCACCCGCGGGCGCCTCCCCCCTCGCCTCCGTCTCCTCCGCGCCGATGGGGGAGCAGCTGCGCTGGATGCTCGCCCACTCGGACAACACGCTCGCCGACCAGTACTGCCGCTTCGCCGCGCGCGCGGCCGGCGCCCCCACCACCTACGAGGGCGCCACCTCGACCATCACGTCCACCCTGACCTCGGCGGGCATCCCCACCGACGGCCTGTTCCTCGAGGACTGCTCGGGTCTGTCCAGTAACGACAAAATCAGCGCCAACACGCTCGTCGGCGTCCTCAAGGCCTCGTACTCGGGGCAGGGAACAGGCGCGGACACGATGCGTCTCCTGCCCTGGGCGGGCCTGGTCGGCACGCTCTCCCAACGCATGAACGAGGCGCCGGCCGCCGGCAACGTTCAGGCAAAGACGGGCTCCCTCCAAGAAGTCACCTCCCTGTCGGGCTCCGTCATCACCCAGGGCGGCCGCCTCCTCCTCGTCTCGATCGGCCACGACCAGGTCACCGACGGCGCCTACGCCACGCGCGGCCGCCTGGACACCTTCGAGGAAGGCCTGGCCGGGCTAAACTAACCCCATGGGTATGCCGTTTGGCCCGCGCGACGTCGCGGGAGTCCTCGCTTCGATGTCCTACGCGGGCCCGTCGGCCTCGCGCGTTGGCGCCTCCGCCGTCGTGGCGCGCCTGCGCCGGTCGGTGGCGTGGTCGGACCGCTGGCTCGAGCAGCTGTCCACCCTGCCCGCCGCCTCAGAGACGGTCGCCCAGTCCCAGACGCTCGTCGTCGACCGGCGCGGGCTGATCCGTCGGGTCGGCGCGATCCTGGACCGTTTCGAAGACACGCGCACGCCCAAGGTCCTGGCCGCCGAAGCCATTGTGCTGCGCGCCCTCGCCAAGGACGCGACGGGCATCTGGGACGTGACCGCCGGGCGCCGCATTCTCGTGGCCCCCAACGTCCTCGCGGACGCCCAGCGCTACGCCCTGGACCAGACGGACTGGTGCCGCTGGGTGTCCCTGTGCACGGGCTTGCGCGGCGTCCACCTCACCCACGCCCCCCACCTCGTGCCCTACGTCGCGGACCTGATGCGCGACCTGCCCGAACGCAGCGACGAACTCGTGCGCATCGTCCTCCTCCTGGACGCGCTGCCCACCGCCGAAATGGAGGTCCTCACGCCCAAAGACCTGCCGTCCATCCAATGGCTGCGCGCCCACCGCGCCCACGCCGGAGGAGTCGCCCTGGTGCGCGCGTGCGCGGCGGCGGGCATGCCGCTCGCCGGCGTCGAGGCCCTCCAAGCCCAGACCGAGGGCTTCGCCCGCACGGTCGTGCGCGAGGGCGCGGTCGCTGCCCTGCTCTCCGACGTCGAGGCACTGCCCACCGCCAGCGAGTACGCCACGCCCACGACGTGGCTCGCGCGTGTGCGCTGACGCCTCGCGCCTCGTGGGCGCCAACCCCCGAGGCCACCTGCGCGCCTGCTCACTCGCGGTACGCGAGAGCCTGCGCGCATTCATCGACGAGGCCGGGGTGCCTCCCGCCCTCGTCGTCGGCCTGTCGGGGGGAGCGGATTCCCTGGCGTTGGCGCTGACCGTTATCGACGTCGCCGACCGCCTCGGCATTCCGGTCGTCACCGTGACCGTCGATCACGGCCTGCGGGAGGGGAGTGGGCTCGAGGCTCGCCGCGTAGCCGACCTGGCCGCCTCCTGGGGGGCGCGAGCCCTCGTCGACACCGTGACGGTCGACGGGCGCGGAGGCCCCGAGGGGGCAGCCCGTGACGCCCGGCGAGCCGCCCTGCGCGCGGTCGCACGGCGAGAGTGTGCCCCGATCCTCCTCGGCCACACCATGGACGACCAGGCCGAGACGGTCCTCCTGCGCCTCGCGCGAGGCTCCGGGCCCTCGTCCCTGCGGGCCATCGCCCCGATCTCGCGCGACGCTGACGGCGTCACGTGGCTGCGCCCCCTCCTCGGGCTGCGCCGCAAGGACACGGAGGGCGCCTGCGCCCAGGCGGGCCTGACCCCCGTCCACGACCCGACTAACGACGTCGACGGCCCGTGGCGCGCCGCCGACGGGAGCGCCCTGCGCCGCAGCGCCGTGCGCCAGCGCGCCATCCCCGCCCTGGCCGCGGCCCTCGGCGTCGACCCGGTGCCCGCCCTCGCCCGCACGGCCTCCCTCTGCGCCGCAGACGACGACGCCCTCAACGACTGGGCGCGTACCCTGACCGCGCTCGCGTCCGACGAGCAGGCGCTCGCGTCCGACGAGCAGGCGCTCTCGGGAGGCGCGCCCCACGTCGGCGAAGGCAAGCGGGCGGACGAGCCGGCCGGGGCCTCGTCCCTGCGGGTCGCCGACCTGGCGGGCGCCCCCCGAGCCGTGCGCACGCGCGCGCTGCGCGAGGCGGCCCAACGCGCGGGCATCCGCGCCCTGTCGGGGACGCACCTGGACGCCCTCGACGACCTGGTCGTCGCGTGGCGGGGGCAGGGCGAGATCCCGCTGCCCGGCGGCGGCGCGCGCCGAGTCGGGCGCTCTGGCAGGGCTCGCATCGTCCTCGCGGCGCGCGGGCGTGAGCCGACGGTGTTGCGCTCACAGTGAGAATCTATGTCTTCCTGGCACAACCACGCGGTTATATGGCACGCTTATAGTGCAACCGCTCGCGGAGCACCGATACGAAAAGAGGACACGGTGGACGCCACCGACATGGGAAACGATCTGAAAGAAATCCTCGTCACCGCCGAGGACATGGACCGTAGGCTCGGCGAGATGGCCGAGCAGATTGACCGCGACTACGCGGGCAAGGAACTGCTCATCGTCGGTGTCCTGCGTGGCGCCGTCATGGTGATGGCCGACCTGTCCCGCAAGCTGCACACGCCCCTCGAGATGGACTGGATGGCCGTCTCCTCCTACGGCTCGGGCACGAAGAGCTCGGGCGTCGTGCGCATCCTCAAAGACCTCGACCAGGACGTCGCCGAGCGCCACGTCCTGATCGTCGAGGACATCATCGACTCGGGCCTGACGCTGTCGTGGCTGCAGGCCAACCTCATTGGGCGCGGAGCCGCCTCCGTCAACATCGCGACCGCGCTGCGTAAGCCTGCCGCCGCGAAGGTTGACATCGACGTGACCTACGTGGGCTTCGACATTCCCGACGAGTTCGTCGTCGGATACGGCCTCGATTACGCGGAAAAATACCGCAATCTGCCCTTCGTGGGGACGCTCCAGTCCCACGTCTACGCCAACTAACAACTTCGGAACCTGATAAGGGACATACGTGAACGACAAGACGAAGAATAAGCGCCCGAGCTTGGCGTGGGTGACGATTCCGCTCGTCATCCTGCTCGCGGGCGGATGGTTCCTCTGGCAGGCGTTCCAGCCTCGCTCGATTTCCACGTCCGAGGGTATGGCGCTCATCTCGGGGACCACCGTCGAGAAGGTCGTCCTCAACGAGGGCACCCAGCAGGTGAACCTGACGCTGAGCGAGGACTACCACCACGAGAGCACGGGCGTGGGCGACCCCTCCGCGAACCTCGGGAAGAACGTCTACTTCACGTACTCCTACGTTCAGACGAAGGACATTTTGGACACGGTGGCGGCCCAGGCGCCCTCCAAGGGCTGGAACGCGGTGCGTCCCCAGTCCAGCGCCCTGGGCGCCATGTTCCAGCTGATCGTCCCGCTCCTGATCCTCATGGGCGCCTTCTACTTCATCATGCGCTCCATGTCGGGCTCGCGGATGATGGGCGGCTTCACCCAGTCCCGCGCCAAGGAATTCAACCAGGAACGCCCGGACGTGACCTTCGCGGACGTGGCCGGTGAGGACGAGGCCGTGGAGGAGCTCGAGGAGATCCGCGAGTTCCTGGCGTCCCCGGACAAGTTCCACAAGGTGGGCGCGCGCATCCCGCGCGGCGTCCTGCTCTACGGGCCTCCCGGAACCGGTAAGACCCTGCTCGCCAAGGCTGTGGCCGGCGAGGCGAAGGCCCCCTTCTTCTCGATCTCCGGTTCGGAGTTCATGGAGCTCTACGTCGGCGTGGGCGCCTCGCGCGTGCGCGAGCTCTTCGAGCGCGCCAAGAAGAACGCGCCGGCCATCATTTTCGTCGACGAGATCGACGCGGTGGGTCGCCACCGCGGCAGCGGCATCGGCGGCGGCAACGACGAGCGCGAGCAGACGCTCAACCAGCTCCTCGTCGAGATGGATGGCTTCGATGAGCGTGCCAACATCATCCTCATCGCGGCGACCAACCGCCCCGACATCCT
>ERZ1674201.95-NODE-95-length-14187-cov-12.175488_pt1 | contig 14187 bp, 12 predicted proteins | sample MGYA00581114_ERZ1674201 | MGnify/ENA primary metagenome ERZ1674201 (study PRJEB41354, sample SAMEA4873309) | human saliva metagenome | biome: human-associated habitat [ENVO:00009003]; feature: mouth environment [ENVO:08000002]; material: saliva material...
AGTCACCTCGCCTGAGAAGGGGCTGCTGGCGCGCGAGGGCGCGCCAGCAGCCCTATTCTCGTACACATGTGTGGGTCCTCGGTCCCGTCCCTCTCCCCCGCGGGCGAAGTGTTCGGGCCACGGCCTCGTCCTACCCCCTTGAGCGAATGGAGCGACCACTCGTGACCACTGCGATCCCCACCCTGCGCGATCCGCAAGACCGCAGGCTGCCGCGTATCTCCCCGCCGTGCGGCCTGGTCATTTTCGGCATCACCGGTGACCTCGCGCGTAAGAAGCTCCTGCCCGCCATCTACGACCTAGCCAACCGCGGCCTCCTCCACCCCGCGTTCTCCCTGACCGGCTTCGCCCGACGCGACTGGAGCCCCCAGGACTTCGAGGAATACGTTCGCGCCTCCATCGAGGCACACACCCGCACCGGCTTCAACGAGGGGACGTGGAATCAGCTCCGATCGGGCCTACGCTTCGTCTCCGGAACCTTCGATGACCCGGAAGCATACCGTCGCCTCGCCGACACCGTCGCCGAGCTCGACCGGGTGCGCGGCACCGGCGGCAACCACGCCTTCTACCTGTCGATTCCGCCGTCGTACTTCCCCGTCGTGGCCAAGCACCTGTCCGACACGGGCCTGAACAAGCGACAGGGCCGCGAGTGGCGCCGCGTCATCATCGAGAAGCCTTTCGGACACGACCTTGAGTCCGCGCGCGAGCTCTCCGACGTCATCTCGCAGATTTTTGACGAGCAGGATGTCTTCCGCATCGACCACTACCTGGGCAAGGAAACCGTCCAGAACATCATGGCGATGCGCTTCGCGAACGCCATGTTCGAACCCCTGTGGAAGGCGAACTACGTCGATTCGGTGCAGATCACGATGGCCGAGGATATCGGCATCGGCACGCGCGCAGGCTACTACGACGGCATCGGCGCCGCACGCGACATCATCCAGAACCACCTCCTCCAACTCATGGCGCTGACCGCCATGGAGGAACCCGTTCACTTCACGCCCGAGGAAATCCGCGCCGAGAAGGAAAAGGTACTGTCCGCCGTGCGCCTACCCGAGGACCTCGCCGAAGGCACTGCTCGCGGACAGTACGCGAGCGGCTGGCAGGGCGGCGACAAGGTGCGCGGCTACCTCGAGGAGGACGGCATTCCCACCGACTCCACGACCGAGACCTTCGCCGCGATCAAGCTCTTCGTGGACACACGCCGCTGGGCTGGCGTGCCCTTCTACCTGCGCGCCGGAAAGCGCCTGGGCAAGCGCGTCACCGAGATCGCGGTGATCTTCAAGCGCTCCGCGCACGTGCCTTTCGGCAATTCTGCGCTCAGCGAGTCCGCCCAGAACGCGCTTGTCATCCGCGTCCAGCCGGACGAGGGCCTGACCCTCAAGCTCGGCGCGAAGGTTCCGGGCACGTCGATGCAGGTGCGAGACGTCACCATGGACTTCGCCTACGGTCACGCCTTCACCGAGGATTCGCCAGAGGCCTACGAGCGCCTCATCCTGGACGCGCTCGTCGGCTCCGCGCCCCTCTTCCCGCACCAGCGCGAGGTCGAGGCCTCGTGGAAGATTCTCGACCCGATCTTGTCCTTCTGGGAGACCCAGGGCCAGCCCGAGCCCTACACGCCGGGCACGTGGGGTCCCCAATCCGCGCACGACATGCTGACCCGCGACGGCCGTTTCTGGAGGCTCCCGTGATCATCACCCTGAAGAACACCACGTCCGCCGAGGTCGCCTCCCGCATCGTGGAGCTGCGCGACGAGCGCGGTTCCGCGGCTCTCAGCCGCGTCCTGACTCTCCTGATCTGCGTTCCCGACATGATTGACGTGGACAAGGCGATCGAGGTCTCCGATGCGGTCTCACGCGAGCACCCCTGCCGCGTCATCGTCATCGTCGAGCCCGAGTCCTCCGAGGGCGCAGCCCTCCTCAACGCCCAGATTCGTGTGGGCGACGCAGCCGGGCTGTCCGACATCATCATCCTCGAGCCTCGCGGCGAAGCGGCGTCGAATATCGATTCGCTCGTCATGCCGCTGCTCCAGTCGGACACGCCGGTCGTCACCTACTGGCCGGTCACCCCGCCCGAGAATCCGGGCGCGCACCCACTGGGCCGCCTCGCGGTCAAACGCATTACCGATTCGCGCGCCACACAGTGCCCGATGGAGACCCTGTCGGCCCTGTCGAGGGTCTACACGCCGGGCGACATCGATCTGGCGTGGGCGGGAGTCACCCTGTGGCGCGCGCTGCTCGCAGCCGTCGCCGAGGACTTCGACCGCCTGCCCACTTCTATCCGCGTCGCGGGCAACGCCACGCACCCCTCGCCGTTCCTCGTGGCCGCGTGGCTGCACCACCAGCTGGGTGTGCCCGTCGATCGGATCGTCGATCGCGAGGCACACACGATCACCGACATCACGTTCTTCTTCGACGATGACACGACCGTGTCGCTGTCGCGCAGCGCCACCTCCTCGGTCGCACGGCTCTCGCGCCCGGGCCTGGAGGATCGCAGCGTGAACCTGGCCCGTCGCTCCGTCCAGGATTCCCTGATGGAGGACCTGCGTCGCCTCGATCCGGACGTGTACTACGGCGAGCTGCTCACGACCGAGCTGCCGCGCCTGGCCGCATGCTCTGAGGGTGAGTGACGATGGTGGCTGTCCACACGCTTGAGATCCTGCCTACGGTCGAGGAACTCAACGAGGCCGTCGGCCGAGCGTTCCTAGCGCGCCTGCGCGCTCTCATTGACGAGGCCGAGGTCGGCTCGCGCATCAACCTGGCCATCTCCGGTGGCGCTGTGACGACGTCGCTGCTGCCCTCGCTTCTCCCCCGCGTCGGAGATGTCGACTGGTCGCGCGTGCGCGTGTGGCTGGTCGACGAGCGTTTCGTCCCGGCGGGGCACGCCGACCGTAACGACGATCAGGCGTGGGAGGGGTTCTTCCACGCGGCCAGCGGCGTGGAGCTCGTGCGCATGCCGACCTCGGATGAATCCGCACCCGGCGCGGGTTCTCTCGACGCGGCGACGTCCGCTTTCGAGGCCACGTGGACCGAGCTGATGGGCTCCGGCTCCTTCGACATCGCTCTGATCGGCATGGGGCCGGACGGGCACATCTGTTCCCTGTTCCCCGGGCGTGTTGACCTGGAGGAGCCCTCCCCCATCCTGGCGATCCGCAACTCCCCCAAGCCGCCGCCCGAGCGCATCACGGTGTCCATGCCCGTCATGCGAGCGTGCGGCGAGGTGTGGCTGACGACTGCGGGTTCCGCGAAGGCAGATGCCCTCGGACGAGCCTTCGCAGGCGCATCGCCCCTCGACATTCCGGTCGCGGGCGTCCTGACTCCCACAACGCGCGTCTACCTCGACGAGCCCGCCGCGGCCAGCATCGCTACGCTCGCGCCCTGAGGCAGGCGCCCGTTGAGCGCACCAACCTAGCGCAACATCCGGAAGAAGAGCGTAAACGCCCACAGGCCCATGATCGTCGCGTACGGCCACCAGTAGCTGCGCGTGATTGCGATGAACTCTCGGATGAAGGCCGTCGGGAAGTAGTAGCGTGCAGTTCGCGAGCCCAGCCCGTCGGCGCTTAAGCCGACTGCCCGCGCGTACATGGAGGCACGGAACACGTGATAGTCGCTGGTGACCAATGCACTTCGCGGCGCGCCGCCCGAGGAGTGCTCGGCGATGAGGTCCCGTGAGAACTTCAGATTCTCCCACGTCGTCGTCGATCGATCTTCCAGGAGCATCTGGGTGTCGGGAACACCGAGGATACGCAGGTGACGCGCCATTGCCTCCGCCTCGGAGATTTCCTCGTCCTCACCCTGCCCTCCCGACGGAACGAGGGTCGCGTGCCGCCCCTGCGTGACCCACAGCTCGTAGGCGCGCTCGACGCGTCCGCGCAGCAGAGGCGTCAGCTCCTCCCCTGCCAGTCCCGCACCGTGGATGATGATGAACTCATAGTGCCGCTTCCTCGGGAGCGAACGGTAGAGCCACGAGTAAAGAAGCAGTGCTGCGAACGATAGGAAGAACCACGCGCCGCACGCCGTGATCGCGAGGATGAAGCCGACTACCGCGCCCGGTGCCTGCAGGGCAAGTGCGCCGGGAAGCGCACAGAACCAGGCGACGATCGCGCACGCGAAGAGCAGCGGCAGGGCGTGGGCGAAGGAGAAACCCTCGCGCCGAACGAGGGTCACCTCATTGACCAGCATGAAAACGATCGTGACGACCGGGGTGAGCGCGACGGCCAGGAAGATCGGGAACGTGATCCACCACTGATCGAAGGTCACCGCGGCTGCGCCGAGCGTGCACGCGCAGAAGAAGAAAAAGAAGAACGCGTTGCGAAACTGCCGAGGTTCGCGCCAATAGGACCACAGAAAAAGGGCTCCCCACACGAGGGCGTGGAGCCATAGGACGACGTCGATCACGACGGATCAGGAGCCGAACTTAACCAGAAGCGCGTAGCAGATGATGCAGATGACCCAGACCAGCAGGGTACCCAGCGTTATGCGGTTCAGGTTACGCTCCGCGACGCCCGAAGAGCCCGCGGAAGAAGAGATGCCGCCACCGAACATGTCCGACAGGCCGCCTCCTTGTCCCTTGTGCATCAGAATGGTCAGGGTCAGCAGGATGCTGGTCAGGTAGATCAGCACGGTCAGCACATTGTTCAGAATCGTCACAGTCGGTCCAGTCTCTATCGCGTTCACGCCCAATGACGGGCACATACATGCTCAGTGTAACGGAGAATGACGGTGGGGCCAACCGGCACACCGGTTGGCCCCACCTCGCGTCCGCTCCACCCCTGCTTAAACGGCTGGGCGGGGCTGGCGCGTGATGTCTACTCAGGCGTAGAACGTCGCCATGGCGGCGAAGGAATCGGCCTTGAGGGAGGCGCCGCCGACGAGACCGCCGTCGACGTCGGGCTGGGCCATGAGCTCCTTGATGTTGCCGGGCTTGGCGGATCCACCGTAGAGGATGCGGGTGGCCTCGGCGGTCTCGGCGCCGAAGTCTTCGGCCAGGGCGGCGCGGATGGCGCCACACACTTCCTGGGCGTCCTCGGCCGAAGCCGTCTCGCCGGTGCCAATGGCCCAGATGGGCTCGTAGGCGATGACGATCTGCGCGACCTCTTCGGCCTTCCAGCCGGCCAGGGCGGCGCGGATCTGGCCGAGGACGAACTCGACGTAGGTTCCGGCCTTGCGGACCTCGAGGGCCTCGCCGCAGCACAGGATCGGGGTCATGCCAGCGTCGAAGACCTTGCGGGCCTTGGCGCCGACGAGCTCGTCGGACTCGCCGTGGTATTCGCGACGCTCGGAGTGACCCATGACCACGTAGGAGACGCCGAGCTTGGTAAGCATCTCGGTGGAGATTTCGCCGGTGTAGGCGCCGTTGTCGTGGATCGACACGTCCTGCGCACCGTACTTGATGCCCAGATCGTCGGCATCAACGATGGTCTGGACGGTGCGGATGTCGGTGAACGGCGGAATAACCAGGACCTCGCACTTGGAGTAGTCGTGTCCCGCGTCGGACAGCGCCATCGCCAGGCCCTGGACGAGGTGGTTGGCCTCGAGGTGATCGAGGTTCATCTTCCAGTTGCCGGCCATGAGGGGGGTACGTGCCATGAGTCAGTCCTCCAGAACTGCGATACCGGGCAGAACCTTGCCCTCGAGGAGCTCGAGGGAGGCGCCGCCGCCAGTGGAAATGTGGGAGAAGGTGTTCTCGTCGAAGCCGAGCAGGCGCACGGCCGCGGCGGAGTCGCCACCGCCGATGACGGAGAACATGGAGCCCGTGGACAGGGCTTCGGCGACGGCGCGAGTGCCGCCGGCGAACGCGTCGAATTCGAAAACGCCCATGGGGCCGTTCCAGGCCACGGTCTTGGCGGTGGCCAGCTTGTCGGCGAAGAGCTTCTGCGACTCAGGGCCGATGTCGAGGCCCATCTGGTCCTCGGGGATGGCGTCGACCTTGACGACGGTCGCGGGCGCGTCGGCCGCGAACTCGGGGGCGACGATGACGTCAACGGGCAGGACCAGGTCGACGCCGCGCTCGGCAGCCTCGGCGATGTAGCCCTTGACGGTGTCGATCTGATCGACCTCGAGCAGGGACTTGCCCACGGAGTAGCCCTGAGCGGCCAGGAAAGTGAAGACCATGCCGCCGCCGATGAACAGCATGTCGGCCTTCTTCAGCAGGTTGGCGATGACGCCGAGCTTGTCGGAGACCTTGGAGCCGCCGAGGACGACGCCGTAGGGGCGCTCGGGGTCGCCGGTCACCTTGGACAGGGACTCGATCTCCTTGAGGACGAGCAGGCCGGCGGCCGAGGGCAGGATCTTCGCGATGTCGTAGACGGAGGCCTGCTTGCGGTGGACGACGCCGAAGCCGTCGGAGACGAAGGCGTCGCCGAGCTTGGCGTACTCGCGGGCGAGCTCTTCGCGCTCCTCGTCGACCTTAGAGGTCTCGCGGGGGTCGAAGCGGACGTTCTCGAGCAGGGCGATCTCCCCCTCGCCCAGGTCGGCAACGGTCTGGGCGGCGGAGGGACCAACGACGTCGGAGGCCAGGGTGACCTTCACGCCGGAGAGCTCTGCGAGGCGCGCGGCGACGGGGGCCAGCGAGAAGGCGGGATCGACCTTGCCCTTGGGGCGGCCGAGGTGGGCCATAATAACGACCTTGGCACCGGCGTCGGTGAGGGTCTTGAGGGTCGGCAGCGCCGCGCGGATACGGCCGTCGTCGGTGATGACGCCGTCCTTGAGCGGAACGTTGAAGTCGGAGCGGACGAGGACGCGCTTGCCGCGCAGGTCGCCCAGGGTGGAGATGGTCCTCACGAGGAGTCCTTTCGGTCTGAAGGCGGTGGCGATGTACGAGATGCCCGTGCACGAGCGTGCACGGGCATCTCGCTGATCAGCTCATGGCTGGTGTATCAGCTGTGTGCTCAGGCGAGCTTGGAGCCGACGAGGGCGGTGAGGCGAACGAGAGCGTTCGAGTAGCCCCACTCGTTGTCGTACCAGGACAGGACCTTGACGAGGTTGCCGATGACCTTGGTCTCGGTGGCGTCGAAGATCGAGGTGTGCGGGTCGCCCACGATGTCGGAGGAGACGATCGGATCCTCGGTGTACTTCAGAACACCCTTGAGCTCACCCTCGGCGGCGGCCTTGACGGCAGCCTTAACGGCCTCGACGGAGACCTCCTTCTTCGCGATGAAGGTGAGGTCGGTCAGGGAGCCGGTCGGGGTGGGGACGCGGACGGCGAGGCCGTCGAACTTGCCCTCGAGCTCGGGCAGGACCAGGGCGACAGCCTGGGCAGCACCGGTCTTGGTGGGGATCATGTTCAGGGCCGCGGCGCGGGCGCGACGCAGATCCTTGTGGGGGGCGTCGAGGACGCGCTGGTCACCCGTGTAGGAGTGGATGGTGGTCATGATGCCGCGCTCGATGCCGAAGTTCTCCTCGAGAACCTTGGCGAGGGGGGCGAGGCAGTTGGTCGTGCAGGAGGCGTTCGACACGATGTTCATCGTGGCGTTGTCGTAGTCGGCCTCGTTCACGCCCATGACGAAGGTGCCGTCGACGTTCTTCGCGGGAGCGGAGATGACGACCTTCTTGGCACCGCCGTCCAGGTGAGCCTTGGCCTTCTCGCCATCGGTGAAGAAGCCCGTGGACTCAACGACAACCTCAACGCCGAGCTCGCCCCAGGGCAGATCGGCGGGGTTACGCTGTGCGAGCACCTTGATGTGCTTGCCATTGACGATGATGCCCTCGTCATCGTAGGACACCTCACCCTGGAAGCGACCCGTGATCGAGTCGTACTTCAGCAGGTGAGCAAGGGTCTTGTTGTCGGTCAGGTCGTTAACGGCGACGACCTCAATGTCCGCGCCCTGCTCGAGAGCGGCGCGGAAGAAGTTACGGCCGATGCGGCCGAAGCCGTTGATGCCAACGCGGGTGGTCACTATGGTTCCTCCTGCTCGTGCCCTCACAGGGCACGGTTTTCGATGCAACCGGGCGTGCGGGTTGCCAGCCCGGCCCGCAGATTTCTGCGGTTCCAGCAGTTCCTAATCTACACCCGAAAGCGGACTCTGTCACAATCCAATTTCGAAATTTGCGCGTGGGGTAATTCTCGTTTGGACCGGGACGAACGTAACAGGGGAGGAAGTCAGTCCTCTTCGAGCATGTCGAGAGTGAGGGCGGATTCGGTGTCCGGTATGCCGCGTTCGTGCGCGACCTTGTCCGCCAGGGCCAGGAGTCGGCGGATGCGTCCGGCGACGGCGTCCTTCGTGAGCGGCGGATTCGTGTGTTTGCCGAGCTCTTCCAGAGATGCCTGCTTGTATTGCAGACGGAGGGTGCCGGCCTCAAGCAGGTGTGCGGGCACGTCGTCACCGAGGATCTCGAAGGCGCGTTCGACGCGGGCACCCGCGGCGACGGCGGCGCGCGCGGAGCGCCGCAGGTTCGCATCGTCAAAGTTGGCCAGCCGGTTTGCGCTGCCGCGGGCCTCGCGGCGTTCGCGGCGCTCCTGCCACGCCTCGAAGGTCTGGGGCGCGCCCATGGCGGCGATGAGGGTGCCGATGGCGTCGGAGTCACGCACGGACACACGGTCGGTGCCTCGCACTTCCTTGGAGCGGGCCGCCGCTCCAAGCTTGCGTGCGCAGCCGACCATGGCCAGGGCGACCTCGGGGCCGGGGCAGGTGATCTCGAGAGAGGAGGAGCGACCGGGTTCCATGAGGGAGCCGCGTGCCAAGAAGGCTCCGCGCCAGATAGCGGCGGCTTCGGCGCTTCCCGACGCGACGAGCACGGGGGGAAGCCCGCGCACGGGGCGGCGCATCGAGTCGACGAGACCGGTCAGTCGCGCGAGCTCGTCAGCCTTGTGGACGACGCGCACGACGTAGCGCTTGCCCCGGCGCAGGGAGGAGCCGGAGACGACGACCACGGAAGATTCGGCGTTGTACAGAGCCTGAAGGTAGGTGCGCAGCCTGCGCGCGGCGACGGGCGAGTCGAGCTCGGCCTCAACGAGGATGCGCCCACCGACGAGGTGGAGTCCGCCCGCGAAGCGCAGCGTCGCGCTTACCTCGGCGGCCACCTCGGAGGGGGTGGTGATGACGGCGCGCGCGAGCTCGTCCTTCATGTCTGATGTCAGCGACACGGATTCTCCCTATGGTGTCTGTTGTTTGTCAGCGGGCAACAGGTTCTAAGGTAACCACGTTTCGGCCTGGCCGACCTCCCCGAGGAAGCCGTCGAATGCGTCACGTAGGGCTGCGGCGAGGCGCAGCGGGTCGTGATGGGGCGCCCCGTCGCCGGTGCGCACCTGGCGCAGCAGGACGCGAGCGCCCAGCTCCTCGGCGGCGACGATCAGGTCGTCGATGTCGTCGCAGGCGGTGGGGTCGGCGACGACGACGTCGAGTTTGAGCGCGGGCGCGTACTCGCGCAGCACCCGCACGTGATCGGCCGTCGACATCGTGTCGGTTTCACCGCGCTGGCGGGCGAGGTTGAGCACGAGAGCACGGTGGGCGTCGGTCGTGGCCAGCGCTCGGTTGATCTCGGGAACCAGCAGGTGTGGGATAACAGAGGTGTACCAGGAGCCGGGGCCCAGGACGACCCAGTCGGCCTCAGAGATGGCCTCGATGACGGCGCCGGGCACCGCGGGAGCCTCGGGGGTGATGCGCACGTGCTCGACGGTGCCGGGCGCGACCGCGACTTTGGACTGGCCGGCGACGACGTAGCGGCGCCCGCCGTCGTTCATGTCGGCTTCGATGTCGATCGGGGTGGTCGCCATGGGCAGGACGCGTCCCTGAGCCCCGAGGAGTCGGCCGACCCAGTCGAGGCCCTCGACGGGATCGTCGAGGAGCTGCCAGAGGCCGGAGATCAACAGGTTACCGAGGGCGTGCCCGTTGAGCGGGCCGGTCGTGTCCAGGCGCAGCTGCATGACGTCGCGCCATGTCAGGCCCCATTCGGATTCCTCACACAGGGACGCCAGCGCCATGCGCAGGTCGCCGGGCGGCAGGATCGGCATTTCCTGGCGGAGGCGGCCGGAGCTGCCGCCGTCGTCGGCGACTGTGACGACGGCGGTCAGGGCGCGGGTGATGTGGCGAAGGGCCCGCAAGGTCGCGGACAGGCCGTGCCCGCCTCCGAGGGCGACGATGGACTGGCCGGATTCTCCTCGTTGGACCCAGCCAGCTGCATCAAGGTAGGGCATTACTCTCTCCCAATGTCGCGGTGCATGACGCGCACCGAATGTCCATGCTCGCGCAAGCGAGCGGCGATGGCCTCGGAGCATGCGACGGAGCGGTGCTTTCCGCCCGTGCAGCCGACGGCGATCGTGACGAATGGCTTCAATTCTGCCAGATAGCCGGCGAGCATGGGGGCCAACAAGTCGGCATAGCCGAGAGCAAAATCGCGGGCCCCGGGCTGGGAGAGGACGTAGTCGGCGACGGCCTGGTCTTTTCCGGTGAGGTGGCGCAGTTCGTCGACCCAGTAGGGGTTCTTCAGGAAGCGGACGTCGACGACGTGATCGGCGTCGAGGGGCAGCCCGTGCTTGAAACCAAAGGATTCGACGGTGACCTGCAGGGGGCGCTTCTCCCCCGCCACGATGTCTCGGATGCGTCGGGTGAGGTCGTGCACGCTCATGGCGGAGGTGTCGATGACCTCGTCGGCGGCGCGGCGCAGCGGGGCAAGCAGACGAATCTCTGCCTTGATGCCGTCCATGAGGGTGCCCGCCCCCTGGAGGGGGTGGGGGCGCCGGTTGGACTCGTAGCGTCGTACAAGGGCCTGGGGGCTTGCCTCCAGGAAGATGATGCGGTAGGCGATGCCGGCGCCCTTGAGCTGTTCGAGGGTCGCGTCCAGCGTGCGGAAGAAGGTGCGAGAACGCACGTCGACGCCGACGGCCAGGCGGTGGACGCCGGCAGCTGGGTCGTTGGACATCATGCCGACCAGGGCGGGCAGCATCGACGGGGGCAGGTTGTCCACGACGTACCAGTCGAGGTCTTCGAGGGCTCGCGCGGCGCCCGTGCGGCCCGCTCCCGAGTAGCCGGTGATGATGAGGACTTCGTTAGCGGCGCGGGGCTCGTACTTGACGCGCATCATGTCGCGCACGGGGATGCCCTCGGGGAAGGTGCGCGGGTTTTCCTCCCTCGCGGACGAGGCCGGGGCGTCCGCGGCGCGTGGCGCTTCCTTGGGTGCGTGATCGGTCATGGTGTCCTCCTTGGGGGCGGGGTGGGCGTGCTATGCGCTGGGGCGCGCAGCGTCGTCGATCGTGATGGCGGCTGCTGCGCGTCGGGCGATGACGCGCGATTCCTTGGGGGTGGTGGCGGTGGCGGCGACCACGCCGACGCGGCGCCCAGCGCGGCTGATCGGCTTGCCGAAGAGACGCACGATGTCGGCGGTGGCCAACGCGGTGGCGACGCCACGGTAGGCCGGGGATGCGATGGCGCGCGCGGACTTGATGACGGCGGAGGCGCCGGGGCTGGCCAGGGCCGTGGAGGTGGGCAGGCCGAGGATGGCGCGCGCGTGGAGCTCGAACTCGGACTGGGGCTGGGTCACCATGGTGACCATGCCGGTGTCGTGGGGGCGAGGCGAGAGCTCGGAGAACCACACCTGGTCGCCACGCACGAAGAACTCGACGCCGAAGATGCCCAGGCACGGGCCGTTTCCGTGCTCGGCGAGGGCGTCGGTGACCTCCTTGGCCATGTGCCGGGCGGAGGCGAGCGCTTCCTCGCTCATCGCCATCGGCTGCCAGGACTCGACGTAGTCGCCGTCTTCCTGGCGGTGGCCGATGGGCACGCAGAAGGAGGTGCGGACACTGGAGCTTGCTGCGTCCCACGAGCGCACGGTGAGCAGGGTGATCTCGTAGTCGAAGTCGATGCCCTCCTCGACGATGACCACGCCGGTTGTCGCGCGCGCATCCTCCTCAGCGTGGTTCCACGCCGCCCGGACCTGCTCGGGGCTGCTCACGCGAGACTGCCCGTGGCCGGAGGAGGACATCGTGGGTTTGACGAAGGCCGGGTAGCCGACCTCGTCGAGGGCCTCCGCCAGCTCGGCCTCACTGCGCGCGAAGCGGAAGGCGGAGGTGCGCACGCCGGGCAGGGCGGCCGCCAGAGTGCGGATGCGCTGGCGGTCCATCGTGGCCTGGACGGCGAAGGCGTTAGGGACCACGCGCACGCCGCGCTCCTCCGCAGCGGACAGCTCGTCCGTGGCGATGGCCTCGACCTCGGGAACGATCAGGTCGACGTCGACGCCGTCAAGAACCTCACGCAAGGCGTTTGGGTCGCTCATGTCGAACACCAGGGAGGAATCGGCGACCTGCATCGCGGGAGCGCCCTCGTAGGAGTCGGCGGCAATCACCGTGCAGCCGTAACGCTTCAGGGCGATCGTCACCTCCTTGCCGAGCTCGCCGGAGCCCAGGAGCAGCACCCGCGCAGGAAGCGGCATCGGAAGCATTGTGGTCATGGTGTGTCCTCCCTTGACGATGCTGCAAGCCTATCGCGGATCGAAGCAGCGAGGGCGGGTCCCACGCCCTTAACCTCAGCAATCTGCTCGAGACTCGCCTCCCGAATCCGCTTCACGGAGCCGAAATGCTTGAGCAGCGCCGCCTGGCGCGCGGGTCCAAGCCCCGGGATGGAGTCCAGCACCGAACGCCGCTGAGCCTTCGAGCGCCTCTTGCGATGCTTCGTGATCGCGAAGCGGTGGGACTCGTCGCGCAGATACTGGAGCAGATACAAAGCCTCCGAGGTGCGCGGCAGGATGAGGGGGAACTCGTCGCCGGGAATCCACACCTCCTCCAGGCGCTTGGCCAGACCAACGACGGGCACGTCCGCACCCACGGCGTCCAGGGCAGCGCGAGCGGCGTTGACCTGCGGGAGGCCACCGTCGACGAGCACCAGGTCGGGCCTGTACGAGAAACGCTTGGGACGCCCGGTCGTCTCGTCGATCGGGCCGGAGGCGAAGGCGACGCCATCCTCGTCCTCGCCCTTGACGCCCGCCTCCTCGGCGAGCAGGCGCGAGAAGCGACGGGTGAGGACCTCGTTCATCGCGCTCGTGTCGTCGGGCGTGCCGTTTCCGTCCTCGCCGCGAATGTTGTAGGTGCGATAGGCGTCCTTACGAGGCATACCATCCTCGAAGACCACCATGGAGGCCACCTGATTCTCGCCTCCCGTGTGTGAGACGTCGTAGCACTCGATGCGCAGGGGCGCACCCGGCAGGTCCAGGTTCGAGGCCAGCTCCTCCAGCGCCTTCGAGCGCGCAGTGATGTCGCCGGCGCGCTTCGTGCGATGCAGGGCGAGCCCCTGGCGGGCGTTCTCCGTCACCGTTGCCATGAGCTGGGCCTTCGGGCCACGCCTGGGCACGTGGATCGACACGGACGCGCCGCGCATCTGTCCCAGCCAACGCACAATCGTCTCGGTCTCCTCGGGCGCGACCGAGACCAGCACCTCGCGCGGGATCGCCGAGGTCGGGGTGTGCGCGACGTCGTCCACGCTCACCGCCGCCACCTTCGTCGCACTCCCCGCCCCGGCCTCGTCCATCGACGCCGAGGAATACACCTGCTCGAGGAGGCGGGACATGAGCGCCTCGTCCCCCGCCCCGTCCACGCGCTCAATCACCCAGCCGCGCGTACCGCGGATGCGCCCGCCGCGCACGTGGAAGACGTAAACGGCGGCATCCAGGTCGTCGCTGACGAGAGAGAACACGTCCGCGTCCGACCCGTCGTCGAGCACGACCGCGTTGCGCTCGAGCACCGTGCGCAGCGCCTTGACGTCGTCGCGCAGCTTCGCGGCGCGCTCGAAGTTCAGCTCCGCCGACGCCTGGCGCATCTGCTCCTCGAGGTCCCGGATCACCGGGCCGGTGCGCCCCTCCATAAACTGGCACAAGCCCTCGGCGAGCTCGCGATGCTCCTCCATCGAGATACGCCCCACGCACGGGGCCGAGCACTTGTCGATGTAACCGAGCAGGCACGGACGCCCCTGAGCCTTCGCACGCTGGAACACGCCCGCCGAGCACGAGCGCATCGGGAAGACACGAAGGAGCTGATCGATCGTGTCGCGAATCGCCCACACCTGCGTGTACGGACCGAAGTAGCGTGACCCGGCCCTCTTGCGCTCGCGCGTGACCTGCACACGGGGGAAGCGCTCCCCCATCGACACCGCCAGGTAGGGGTAGGACTTGTCGTCCTTAAACATGACGTTGAAGCGCGGATTGAACTCTTTAATCCACGTGAACTCCAGCGTGAGGGCCTCCACCTCGGAGCGCACGACGGTCC
>ERZ1674201.97-NODE-97-length-14067-cov-8.172995_pt1 | contig 14067 bp, 9 predicted proteins | sample MGYA00581114_ERZ1674201 | MGnify/ENA primary metagenome ERZ1674201 (study PRJEB41354, sample SAMEA4873309) | human saliva metagenome | biome: human-associated habitat [ENVO:00009003]; feature: mouth environment [ENVO:08000002]; material: saliva material...
ATATTCGTAACACATTAACAACGTGTTTGTTATACTAACGAAAAACAAAAAGGGGTTTTTTGGCGTGTAAAAACCCCCTTTTTGGCGTGCAAAAGTATGGTTTTTGCCGTGCAAAAGTATGGTTTTTGTTTTTTGAATGTTATGTTGTTGCAAATTGGTAGCAATATATTTCGTGTTTGAATGTGAATATTTGGCGCAACAAATATGGGTGTTTTGCGATATGCTTGTTGCGTATTCATGGGTATATATTCTAATATATTTTGTGCTTAAAATGGCTTTTGTTCTATAAAAGAAAATGCTAAGACCAAACGGCTTTAGCATTTCTTTTTGGAATAATGTACTCTTTTTATGAACACTCGTACATTCTTCTTTAATCAAAAACGTATATTTTTCTAAGCGTATGTGTACTTTCTTTTCATCAATAGCGCAATTTTTGCGAACTAAAAATTGTATTTTTACAATAACGCGGGCACGATAAATCGGCCCCTACAGCTGCTAACGGTCTGCAAATAATGCTGCGAACATTCCAAAAATGCGCTTTTTATATTGGTGTTTGGTTTGTTCTATAAAGCCTTAAAGCCTAAGACGATAGCGAGAAGAGAGCTTGCTACCTCGCCTTCCTTATGGTTGTGTGAGATAGCAGAAGCTCGAAGTTAGGTTTAATTCTTAATCATCAATATACTGTTGCCAGCATTTTGCACATCGTTAATGTTGGTGCGCAGTGTTGTTTTGGTATTGTTGGCTTTACCAATGTTTGTTTTCTGGTTGGCGTTAGCACTTGTTTGCTGTTGCGATTGGTCTATAATGTTGCTAACATTTGCCGTGTAGTCCATCTTCACATTCTTGCCTTCGGGTGTAGTCCAGTTGCCTTTGAAAGTGATATCGCCATTGTTTTGTGTAACGGTTATAGTGCCTCCGTTGAACAATCCGAATGCTTCGCCGCCCTGTCCGTCAAACTCTTTGTAGTACGAACCCACTGGATAGGTGGTGTTTCCACGCTTAAACATAGTGCCTCCAATGAATTTTCCTTGTTCGTAAACAGCTCCTGTAACTGGCATAACTACGCTGTAGGTGCCCACAATGGTGTTTATGTCCATTGGAACTTTATATTCTGTGAGAAGCACAAGGTTCAAATACTCGCCTGCTCCTACTATAAATCCCTCTGCATCGGTCTCACAATTCAAGAAAGTAATGGAGTAATCGCAATACGAATCGGTAGCTCTTACATATCGTCCCGACATACTTTTTGGTTTAAAGTCTACATTTTCTGTAATGCTTTGGTAGCCTGTGTCAGGGTCTTTGTTTACAAAATCGAGCTTGCCATCGTATGTAAAGCGTATTTTTCCGTGTTCTTTTAGTTCGCCTTCCAGTAGCAAGTTGTATGTTCCGTTAGGTCGTTGTTCCACCTTAAGGTTGCAAACGGTAAGCGAATCTAGGAAACCGTCCACCTGTCCGTTGGCATTCATCTTATTAGTTTCTATGTAAACGCTTTGTTTGTGGTACACTCCAGCCTCGTCAGTATTATCTATAAGCGTATAGTTTCCGCTTGTTAAGGCTGCGCTATTTGGGTTTAACGAAGGCTTAGCAAGTATAGTTACTCTTATATCGTGCTTATTAATCTCGGTTGGTAAGCCACCTTTCGACAGCTTTCCATCGCAAAGGTGTAGGGTGTAAGCTGCCAATTCGTCGGACACAGAGCCGTAATATATGTTGTAAGTGTTAGTTACAGCCACATCGGCATGGTAGCTATTGCTATTCGTATTGCTGAAGGTTACGTCTTTAACATCGTCGCAAGGGAAGTCTTTAACCTCTCCCGACTTCATTGTTACCCTCATTTTCCAATTGTCTTGTGCATACATTGTTGTTGTTAAACAGCATGTTGCAATCATCAAAAATAGAAATTTTCTCATAATGTTATAGTTCTTTTAAAATTCTTCAGCTGTTATATTCCTTTGTTTTATTACTGCTTTTGCAGTTTTTGCTCGGCTTATTGGCTTTGCTTCGAATGTCTTTTCAATATACCTTCGTTTGGTGTTTGTTTTCAACCAACGTGCACTTAGTGTGTCGAGTGCTGTTTCTGTATTGTTAAAAAAATACTTTATTGAATGGCAAAGAAACTATTTTTTTCTTGTAATTGCAAATCCGATTAGTTAAAAAACAATAACTTAGCTATATTCGTTTCCTCTTTTTGATAGCTTTGTTTCGTAGATGTTTTTGCCTATTTATGGTGCCTGTGTGCCCGAATAATCACGAAATGGCGTTGCATATTTCCATCGTTGATATTGCAATTCATTGTATCGTACCCACGTAATTGCATAAAATGGCGTTGCGTTTCGCATCATTTCGCTACATTAAAACCATTTGGTTTGGATTGAAAAACGGGCGCGATGAATCCGCCCCTACGCCTTGCGGAGTGTACGTTGCCATACATTTGCGCAAAAAATGGATATTGCGGTGTGTTCGCTGATATACATTTTGTATGATAAATAAACCATACGTGGGTGTTTGTTGATATATTTTTCCACGTCCATTCCGTAGGCGTAGGGGCCGATTTATCGTGCCCGCGTCCACGAACACCCACCAAATGGCGTTGCATATTCCCATCGTTGATATTGCAATTCATCATACCACACCAACGTAATACCCTGAAATGGCGTTGCGTTTCGTATCATTTCGCTACATTAAAACCATTTGGTTCGGATTGTAAAACGGGCGCGATGAATCGGCCCCTACGCCTTACGGAATGTTCGTTGCCATATATTTGCGTTACCATTTCGTTATTTTTATTTATTGTACCCCACGTTTCGCCACGTCCACCCCGTAGGCGTAGGGGCCGATTTATCGTGCCCGTATCCACGAATACCCACCAAATGGCGTTGCATATTTCCATCGTTGATATTGCAATTCATTGTATCGTACCCACGTAATTGCATAAAATGGCGTTGCGTTTCGTATCATTTCGCTACATTAAAACCATTTGGTTTGGATTGTAAAACGGGCGCGATGAATCTGCCCCTACGCCTTGCGGAATGTTCGCTGATATACATTTGCACACGATAAATGGTTTGTACGGTGTATGCTGGATATTTTACTATACGTAAAAACCCCCTTTTTGCATTACAAAAAGGTGGTTTTTGAACGCCAAAAACCATACTTTTGCATTGCAAAAAGGGGGTTTTTAAAAAACAACAATATTGTTGTGTGTGTTGCCAGTGTGGTTATTCGTCTGGAATATATATAATTTCGCCATTCTCAAGCTGGTAGGCTGTGCCCACACGCTTACCTTTATTGCTCGATTTAGCGTCCTGATTTTTCGATGGAGTGTAGCGTTCTATCTGCTTTCCTTTCTTCGAAATAATCTCCATATTCTGCTTTCCCGGATTCTTTACCACGGTAAAGTTCTCCGTACTAAACATTTCTGTCATCTTATAGTGGGTAACAAGCGCCACCATAAGTGCCACCGCAAACACCATTGCAGCATCGAAGAGGTTGCTAACAACACTCATTGGGTCGTCGTCCTCGTCGTGTTCAAATTTAATTTGTCGTCTTCTCATAGTTGTTTGTCGCGGTTTTCGTCTAACATATCGGCAATATAGTTAAGCATTCCCATATCTCTGCGATACCAACGCTGCTTAACTGCCTTTACTACAAAGCCTATTCCGCCAGCAAACAAGCCTATTACGGTGGTTGCAAATGCCACTTGCATGTTGTAAGCCATAGACGCAATGTCGCCAGAAGATAAGCCAACGAGAGCCGGACCCATAGGAATGAGCGTGCCCATAAGTCCTAACATTGGTCCCATTTTAGTAAACATCTTTGGCGTTTCAAGCTCTCGCTCCACCATACACTCGTATTCGTCGAGCAAAAAGGTAACTTTTGCAGGACTGTTACGGTTTTCTAACATTTTAGAAATGCAGGTTACAACGGGCAATTTGCCTTTTGGTAGTCGTTCTGCAAGTGTAGAAAGGTTGTTAGAAGAGAGTTGTTTCACCTCTTTTTGTAGCATTATGCCACTCTTGCGCATAGTGAGATACTGACTGAAGAAGCCGCCCAAGAGCAACAACGACCGCAAAAAGAAGAAGATGAGGAGTAGGACTACGGGTACAAGAAGTCCTGAAGAAATCCAGTAGAGTATGTCTGTAATGTAGTTCATAATGTATTATTGTTTTATATTCTTATTTATTATGTGTTGCGCCTAAATGTTTTTTGTGCAACGTGTGTGTGTTATTCTAACTGTTTCATTTGTCGTTTGGTGTGCCAACGTTGCCACAACATTCCCACAATGCCAACCACAACAACCAAAGCAAGTGTACCTGCGAGGGCACCAAAGTTTGTGCTGTCGGTTCCCACAACGGCAGTTTTGCCATTCACTGTAGCCACTATGCCCACCAAAGCAATGAGCAAATTGCAGAGAAAAAGCAGTTCTAAGCGTAAGAAAGTTTCGGGAAGCAACCGCTTTATGGTGTATGTGAGCAACAAAATAGCCCCACAGAACACACCGCCAAGCGTCCAAGCAATGAGCGAGAAGTCTTCGCCCGGAAACATAAATATGGTTTCAACAAGCAAAGCAAATAGAGTTGGCACAATCATAATGCCAGGAAAGAACCGTAAAAAGGCATATAGCCAGCGAGCTTTGCGCCCTACGTGTTCTCCAATTTTGATGTTTGCAGCCAGCAAGCAGAATGCCATAGACAAGAGAACGTCTATGTTTAGCACCACAGAAATATCGCGAACCAAGTTTGTATTTGCCAACCATGCAGCTATTTCTGTGGACGATTGCAAGATGGCAACGTGCCAAGCGAAGCCTGTAAACACCATTGCTGCCACCGCAGTAATACTAAGTTGCAAAGTATTTACGAAAGTTTGTTTCAGCAAAAAGCTGAAACAAACAAGCATAAATAGTATGTATACTATGGTTTCCATTATTCATTTATTCTGCATTCGTATTACGACGGCGGCGCACAATGAATACTACTAAAGCTACAAAGAGCAACACTGCACCACCAATAACAAGACCTTTGCTAAGCAGCGGAGAATGTTTTTCAACCTTTTGCGACATATCTTCGCGTTTCATAACAGTACCCTTGTTGGCATTTGCAGCCGAATTGCGCACCTGTTCTATCTGTTGTTGATAGTCTTTGCCCTGTTCTGGCGAAACCTTAGATGCTATAAACTTGCGTAGTTTGGCATTATCGGTAACGAAAGAAGAACCCGATGGCTTGTATTTCTTAACCAATTCTACATGCAATTTGGCAATATCAGCCACCTGCTGAGGTGTTGCTTTCCACATTCCTTTACGTACTGTTTCGAGCATAACGGCTGTAATCTGTTGCAAAGCTGCTGGATTTTTCTGTTCAAAGAATGTTTTTGTGCCCAGTTTGTACTTGTCTTGCACGTACACACGGTATATATCGTCCCACAATTCTTTGTCTATTGCCTTCGGTTTCATAACATTCCAGCCGTAAGTATTCTCTACAATCTCTGCAAAACCACCAGCTGCGCTTGCTCCACCCTTCATTTTTTCCTTTATATATACAGGGTTTAGAATGGTAGTACGGCTCTCAACGCCTATGGCTTCCTTCACTTCTTGCATGCGAACGTTATGTGTATTGCGATAATCGCTTAGGTAAGCATCGGGGTCTTTGCCCGTTACTTGCCGTACAGCGAGGTTCAATCCACCCATAAACTCATATACATGGTCTAAGCTTAATGCCCCCCACGTGTTGCTTTGGCGTGGTTGCACCACCACATCGGTACGCGTTAGAGCCGCCTCGAAAGCATATTTGTTATACTGTTCCCAGTCTTTCTCGCTGCCATAGAAGGTTCCCATGTTGTTAATATAGGTGTTTGCAATGTCCTCTTGCTTCTCCCAGCGGTCGCCACTCATAACCATTGCTTGTATGCCAGTGCCATAATTGCCGTTCATTCCACCGAAAATGCGTTGCGAAGCTAGCTTTCGTGCCTCCTTAGGCGATACTCCTTTCTCTGTAAGATGGCGTTCTGCAGTTTTCACACCAATAGAAACTTCGTTCTCAAACACATCGTCTTTGGCGTTAGCAGCCATCTCCACCGCCTTATTAATTAGGAAAAGACGCGATGCAGCAAGGTCTCTGAGCTGTCCGGAGGTCTGTACTACAACGTCAATACGCTTTCGTCCTAACTCTTTAGATGGGATTAAGCGTAGGTCGCTTACCCTTCCGAACGAGTCGCGCACGGGTTCTACGCCCAACATATATAGCACTTGAGCGATGGTAGCCCCTTCTGTTTCTATAAATTCGCCACTCCATAGCGTGTAACTTACCTTGTGTGGCATTGCGCCATTGTGGCGTTGCTTATACAAATCGATGGTGTTTTGTGCCAATTGTTTACCTTTTTCCCATGCAGCTTCGCTTGGTGTAGACTCTGCATTTATACCAAATAGGTTGCGTCCGGTAGGCAATGTGTTCGGATTAACTATAGGGTCGCCGCCAGGAGAGGGGGCAGTGTAGCCTCCATTCATAGCATTGATGATGCTTTCGAGCTCGTTTTGCGGACTAATAAGAAGGTATTGCTTGTATTTTGCTATGTTTTTGAGTGTTCGTTCCAGTTCTCTTACCGCAAAAGCAAAGTCTTTTTCTTCTTTAGAATACGATTTTTTCTTGTCTTTCATCATAGCTGCCATGCCTGCCATACCCTTCTTAGGCATTCCTTGCATACCCTTTCCGCCCATTGGTTTGCCCATCTGTGGCATTGTTTTGCCCTTTGTTGTGGGGTGTCCGCCCATGTTTTCAGGTTTCTTTCCCATACCTGTTGGCATCTTTCCGGGGTGTCCCATTGGTGGCATACCCCCTTGTTTGGCGTGCATTGGTTTGCCTTTCGACATAGCTTTTGCCATTTCTGGTGGCATTTTGCCCATACCTTTAGCCATTCCCATACCCATTGGCATACCCTTTCCGCCTTTGTTTTTCTTGCTCATAGAGCCCATTCGCATCATCATACTCATCATATCCGATGGTGCATTAAGGTCATCGTATATCTTGTGGGCACGCTTAATGTCGTCTGGAGATAGATGTCCTACTTTGCAAACAAAGGCATCTGACACTTCAGCCGAACTATTTATGAGCGACTGAACCAATGCTTTGGCAGGGTAAAGGTAGCGACTGTTGAACTCTGAACGGTGTTTTAGCAAGGCTTCGGTGGCTTTTTTGCGTACCTTATCGAGTGTAAACAGCGAGTAAGCTACGGGATCTGTGCACATTTCAAGTACACTACTGTTGATGCGTGCGGTCTCGTAAGGTACGCCTAAAGTATAAAGTTGTCCTGTAATTTTCTCGTTTGAGAGTTCCTCTGCAAAGTTATCAATGCGCGTTATCTCCTCTTCTGTGTACGGACGGGTAAGTATACTGTCTAAACCAAGGTCGCGATGGAAGCCCAAACGCACCACAATGGCTTTTATTGCAAGCGATGTTTGTTGCAATAAAGCCTTGTTTTTGCCAATGTTTTGGTTGTAAAGCTTTATTTTAGACGATAGTTCTGCGTATGCTCCGTGCATTCCGCTCTCCATAAAAGGTGGTGTAAGATACGACTGTAGTCCGGCATACGAACGGCGTTTGGCTATTAGTCCTTCGCCAACATTGCCGATAGTGTAAAGGTAGAAGTGTGGTAGTGTGCCCACTAAACGGTCTGGCCAGTCGAGATTACTTAGGGCAACTTGCTTCTTTGGAGTAAATTCGAGACTGCCGTGTGTGCCAAAATGTATCAGCACATCGGCTTTAAAGGCATATTGTGTCCACAAATACGAAGCAATATATGTATGTGGTGGAGCTGCGTTAGTGCCGTGAACAATTTGGAAAGCATTGGTTCCTGAGCCTGCAGCGTTCTGTGGAAGCAACACAATATTACCGAACTGAACACGTGCAACAGCTAGTTTTCCATCGGGAGTAGACATATATTCGCCTGGAAACTCGCCGTTTGCCTTCACCACTTCCTGGTATTTCTCTGGTCGGAGTGTCTTTTTCACCCAACTTTCGTATTGGTTTTTGGTTACAAGAGCTGGTTTTCCGTTCTTCATAAAGTCGTCGAACGCTCCTTTAGCATATAGGTTGAACACTGCTCCTTGCCTTTGTATGGCTTGCATTAAGCCCTCTGGCGAATCGGGTAAGCCCGCTACGTTGTAGCCTTCGTGCTTTAAACGCACCAGCAAATTGTAGAGCGAAGGTCCCACTTCCATACCTCCTGCGGTTAAAGCGTTCTGTCCCGGTCCTTTATAATAGTATATGGCAACTCGCTTTTGGCTATTTGGCTTGTGCTTTAAAGCTATGTAGTTGTTTACAGTTTGCACGAAAGAGCCGAGCCGTTCGGGCATTGCAGCAACGTATTCAAGGTCGTCTTTGCCTACATAATGTGCGAAAAGGGCATACGGACGTATGGCTCCGTCAATCTCTGGAGTAACTATGCTCTGCGAAAGGAAGCCTCCGCTCATGCCCATCTTGTCGTTTTCCCACTTCTTTTCCTGCTGATTTACGTTCAGCGGAGCGAATAATGGAACATCAACACGCTTCAAATAGTCTACGAAAGCATCGCCTAAGCGTCCGTGCGCCATATTAATGATGGCTGAAACCTTAATGCTGTCGGCGTGATGTGCCTCTACAAACTGCTGAATAGAGTTCACTGGATACACCATATTGCCAGTTTTCTCTAACTCTGCTATTAGTTCTTTAGGCTCGCCCATACTTCCTGTTATGATGATAGCGGGTGCATTGGCTTTCCAAAGTCCTTTTTCTTTTAGGAATTTGTTATATTCTGCCAACGAATTAAACTGTTTGTCCTCGTCGTCGGGACGGTTTGGGTCGGCATGATATAGTAGTCCGAGCACACGTTCTACCACCTTTCCGGGTTCAGAAGCATAGATAATTTTTTTGTCTATGTACTTTCTTACATAGCTAAGAAGGTTGTGATAGTTTTCGCGACCGCCGTTGTCGATATACGCTTTCATACGATTGGCATTGGCAGTGTCTACCGAACAGAAATCGTTATCGGGATTTGTGATGAGCGTACTCACCACTGGCGTTCCGTTTTTCATAGCTTTTTCAAGCTCAGCACGTTGTTCTTCGGTTAGCCGTAACCCCATTGCCTGCACAAAAACCATATCGTAGCCATCGGCTTTGGCTATGTCGTCGGCGTCAAGACTCTCTATTTTGATGAGCGGATTATCGTTTGCACGACCAATTTGCCCCAGTGTTATGGTTTGATAGTTTATGAATGCTATCCGAGTAGTGGACATCCACTTGTTCCAAACGCCGAAACCAATAAGCAGTAGCAGTGCTATAACGGCGCCGATTATTATTTTTTGTTTCTTCATTCTGTTCGTTTTTTATTTCTTTATGAATGGTTTAGCTGTTTAATATTGTTTGTTTACTGTGTGCAAAACTATCTTTGTTGCTGTGGCTTTACAGTTCTAACACTATGGTGTAAGTATGTTATATCTATGGATATAACGCATTACATCTATGGATACAACACATTATATCTATGGATATAACGCATTATCACTATGGCGATAAAAGGTTGTCGCCATAGTGAAAGGGTGTTGTTGCTGTGTAAGCAATACATTATAGTTGTGTAGCACAGTATATATAATAATGTGAAAGATATTATTTCCTGAACAAGTCGGACAGGTTTATACCTACTGTAAGCACGTAGCTAATGCCGTTGAGTGGTAGTTGCACATCAGAGTCGGACGCTTTATCGTGATAATTAAATAGGTTGTCTATCATAAAACCAAGGTTTATACCACGTGGAAGTTCAGACCGCAGGTTCAGCGAACATATTGTTCGTGGGTCGTAAACGTAGCGAACGTATGCCTTTGCGTCCGAATCGTAAGCGTAACGTGTTATTCGCGACATCCATTGGCTATTGAGTGCAATAGATTCGGTGGTTTTTCCGAACTTCCGTTTATAGGTTACGTTGAACTTAGCAGAGTGTGGACGTATCCACGAACGGTTGTATCCGTCTTTTACATTGTAGTCGTTTATATACGTATAAGCCCCCATAAAGCTCAAGCCGCATAGCATTCTGTAATTAACAGTAGCCTCTATGCCTGTTGTTTTAACGTTATCGGAGTTGATATAACGCATATCGTAGTTTACACCGGGTGCCAAATACTCGTATGTTATTTTGTTTTTGAAACGGTTGTGGTATGCCGATAGCGACAGGTTAAGCCCGTTACGGTCGTATTCTACCGATGCAGAGAGTTGGCTTCCATACTCTGGCTTCAGGTCTTTATTACCATATATAGTAATCATACCTGCCATATTGAACTCCTGATACAGCTCTTTAAGGGTGGGAATGCGGTATCCTTGCGAATAGCCAGCACGAAATGTTAAGAACGAAAGTGGTCTGTAGAGAGCCGAAACCTTAGGTGTGATGTGGAAAGAATAGTTTGGACTTTTGTCGCCACGTAGTCCTACCACTATGTTTAGTGCATTATTGATTTTCCAATCCTCCTGAACGCAGAGCGAGAACTGTGTTCTACTCACCATACCAGTATCTTTCATCATGTAATGGCGTAGACTTTCGTGTACGGCTTCCACTCCGGCGTTGAATGTATGCTGTCCGAATGTGCCCGTATAGTATAGGCGTGCGCTGTGGTTAATGTTGTTGTACACTTTTTCTACCAGCTTAACAAGGTTGTAATCGTCTTTTTTGGCGTAGTTATCGAAGGTGTACGAGAATGCGAAACCGTTGTTTTTATTCATTTGCCAGTTGCCTTTTGCACCCAGAACAAGGTCTTCGTAGCGTTGATGATAGCGGCGTCCTTGATAGGTTGGACGTATGTTTGCATAGAAAGAACCAAAGAGTTCGCCTGTAAACTGGTCGGTAAATCTATAGCTAAAGCGTTGTCCTACGTCCCAAATCTTATATCCGTACACGGGCAAATCGCGTGGTTCGCTTCTTTCTTCAATGGCTTTACCATCTGGTGCAATACGTTCTACGGTTTTTCCTTCCTTGTCTTTCACCCAATAAGTGCTACGATTGCGGAACCCGAACGATGTTTGCGAATTTAGTCGGCTACGGTTTATGCCCACCTGAACACCATAGTTCTGTCCGTTAACGCCTGCATAGCGCGAGCTTAGCTGTACATTTAGTGGGCGAGAACTCTTTTTTGTGATGATATTTATTACTCCGCCGATGGCACGACTATCGTAAAGGGTAGATGCTGCCCCCCTTACCACTTCTATTCGCTCTATGTTATCGACGTTGATACGGCTGAAATCGATGTTATGATCGGAGCCTTCGCCACTTATTCGTTCCCCATCTACCAAGAAAAGCACCGATTTGCTGTCCATTCCTTGATAGTTAATGCTTGTGGTTTGGCTCATACTGTTGTAGTAAAACTGTATACCCGGCAATGTATATTCCAAGAGAGTGTTTAGGTCTACTGGGTTTACTGTTTTTATTTCGTCCTGCGAAATGACACGTGTAATTACGGGAACGTCTTTCAAAGGTCGCTCGCTTCGCGAACCAGTAACCACTACTTCCTCTAAATTAGAGTTGGTTGGAATCATCTTTATTTTGAGTGTGGGGTGTCCAACTGCCGGAACTTGTATTGTGCGGGGGGCGTAACCCATACACGAAATGCGTACTGTGTAAACCTTATTGGCACCAAAAACAAGTGTAAATTCGCCTTTACTGTTGGTGCCTGCCACTATATTTGTGCCCTCAACCTTTAGCACTGCGCCTGCCAAAGGCTCGTCAGAGTCTACATCTACCACTGTTCCCGATAGCTGATAACCTTTTTCTGGTGTAACGTTGTCGGCACAAATAGTAGCGAAGGTTGTTATTAAAAGTGTGAGAATAAGTAATAGTTTCTTCATTTTACTGAAGCTTTGATGAATTTGTTTCTATGTAATTTTGGTATAAAGTGCACCTTATCGCTCTCCCGAGGGGGAACGACAGGCATGTGAACCTATATATAATAAGGTGTAGATTACAGCTAACCACATTCCAAGCGATAAACATTGGCAATGCTTCTGCCACTATGTTTATCGCTCGTGCTATGGTTTAGCATAAAAGAGTTTGCCTCTGTTATGCTTTCTTTATAAACTTATAGTCGAAGCTTACAGCCTTTTTCTTGCCAGTAGCGTCTAAGTAATCTTTGAATAAAATAAGGGCTTCGTTACCATTCTTAAACTTAACGGCAAACACTTTGTCGCTAATTATCTTTGGTTTACCCATACCAGTGCTCTTCGCCCACTTAGCCATTTCTTTGTTTAACATAGTTTTTGACACTACCATAAGGCCACCTGCTTTCATAGCACCCAACTCTACGAATATCTCGCCCGGTACATCTGCAACATAATTGCCTTGTGGAAGTGTTTTAATACTACTAATATCGGTTTGGTCGGTCATCAATACTGCACCGTTATTGGTACGAACATCGGTAATATGGAAGGCTAAATCCCACTTCTTTGGTAGGTCTTTCTCGCTACCTTTTGCAGGTTCTGTCTTCACCACTTCGTAGTCTTTCATTGTGCTGTATTTGCGATATTCGCGTGCGCCAAGCTCTTCTTGTTGTTCGTATTTACCAGTTTCGAGGTCTACATAAATCCACGAATCGTAGCCAGGCATAAGTGTTTCGAAATGCTTAATCTGTGCTGTCTCTGGTGTAGGCTTAACTTTAGGCTCATCGTTTTTATCTTTACTGCACGATGTAAACAGGGCGGCAGCAAAGCAAAGAGCTGCAAAAAACTTTGTCTTCATTGTTTTATTGTTGTTATTTTATGTTTATATTAAATTTGAATTTTATTGTTTTGCTTATCTAAGCAGTGCAAAGTTAGGAAGAAAGAATGCTTTACACAATACTTATTTTTCGTGATTTTATTTTTAAAGAAAATGCTCTTTTTACCTACTTTATAGTATTTTTTTTGTACGAAACGGTAAAAACCACAGAATCAATACTTAATAGTGATGATATAGTGTACCCATTTTTAATATTTCGTTTATTTGTTTTTGTTTTACCAAAGTGTGTTTTTTTGTGTTCTGTATTGTTCTTTGCACAGAGCATAACAGTTGTAATATCAATTATTTTCGGCATTGTGGTTTGCCAACAATACCACGTTTGTCCACGAAATATCCCACGAACATTCCGCAAAATGTCCACATTCAACCACGAAACACCCCACAAATAATCCGCAAGGCGTAGGGGACCGATTCATTGTGCCCGTATTTTCACATTATTAAATATGCATATCCATTTCAACAAATACGCATTTTCACATTATTAAATATGCATATTCGTTTCCTCGTACACGTATGTCCACATTATCAAATACGTATATTCATTCCACCACACACGTATGTTCGTTCCTCATTTTGCAGGTTTTTCATATATGCGGGCGCGATAAATCGGTCCCCTACGGCTGCTGACAGTCTGCCAAAATGTTGCTAATGGGTTGTTATTTTGCGGTTGTTTACGTATCTGCAAACACCATAAAATTGTGCACCAACGTACACTTGCAACTTGCTATAACACAACAACATACACAGAATGCCTACTTTCGCAATGCAAAAACCATACTTTTGCAATGTAAAAACCCCCTTTTTGCACGCCAAAAACCATACTTTTGCACGGCAAAAAGGGGGTTTTTGTATAATGGTATAATATGCAATAGAATGTGAGAGGCTTTTGTTGGGTGATTGCTGCATGTGTTTTGGAATAATAGCGGAGGTAGATTTCTGCTGTAACAGGTGTTTCTATATACATTGTTATATAGCTTCTAATAAACTTGTTTAGGCAATAAAAAAAAGCGTAACCCACCAAATGGGGTTGCGCTTTTCTAAGTTTGGTAAGGGCAATGCCTCTACACCGAAAGCGTAGAAACAGCCTTTACAATACCGTTAGCACTATATGTGTATTGCTGTTAGGTATACCATATTTCGCCACCTAATGGTTTCTTGTCAGTTGTTTCCACCTTTTTACCTTGGAGATTGTTCACGTTCTCCTTTTTGTTGTACACTTTTTTTTCGGTTGTACTATCGTTATAGATCGGAAGAGCACACGTCTGAACTCCAGTCACATTACTCGAT
>ERZ1674201.103-NODE-103-length-13932-cov-13.809037_pt1 | contig 13932 bp, 11 predicted proteins | sample MGYA00581114_ERZ1674201 | MGnify/ENA primary metagenome ERZ1674201 (study PRJEB41354, sample SAMEA4873309) | human saliva metagenome | biome: human-associated habitat [ENVO:00009003]; feature: mouth environment [ENVO:08000002]; material: saliva material...
TACCTTATTCTGTTCGCCACCAACCAAGGAGGATAGCGTGCCACGGATTCGACGCTCTCGAGCATGCCCGCGCTGTCGAGACCAAGCTAAACGCTACGCTTGACCCGCTTCGAACCGCCAAGCACCAATCCGGAGGAACACACTCACCATAACGACGATCCCTCCGCCACAGACGCCGGCTCAGTGACCGGTTCGGGCTCGCTGTAGCCCTCCCACCGACCTGCGGGGCGCTGGCCTCGCGCTCAACCCGCGCACGAGCGCACATCACCACAAAGGAGAACATCATGGCTGAGAAGCAGACGATCCTGGGCCGTATCGCCCAGCTCGCGAAGGCCAACATCAACGCGATCCTCGACAAGGCCGAGGACCCGCAGAAGATGATCGACCAGCTGATCCGCGACTACACCAACTCCATCGTCGAGGCCGAGAACGCGATCGCCCAGACCCTGGGCAACCTGCGCATGGCCGAGAAGGACTACGAGGAGGACGTCAAGGCCGCGGCCGACTGGGGTCAGAAGGCCGCCGCCGCCTCCGCCAAGGCCGACTCCCTGCGCGCCGCCGGTGACGAGGCCGGAGCCACCAAGTGGGATGACCTGGCCAAGGTCGCCATCGGCAAGCAGATCCAGTTCGAGAACGAGGTCAAGACCGAGGAGCCCGCCCTTCAGGCTCAGCGTGAGGTCGCCGAGCGCCTGAAGAAGGGCCTGTCGCAGATGAAGGACAAGCTCTCCGAGCTCAAGTCCCGCCGCGACCAGCTCATCGCCCGCGAGAAGACCGCAAAGGCGCAGGCTCAGGTCACCGACGCCCTCTCCTCCATCAACATCCTGGATCCCACGAGCGAGCTCGGCCGCTTCGAGGATCGCGTGCGTCGCCAGGAGGCCCTGGCTCAGGGCAAGGTCGAGCTGGCCGCCTCCAGCCTCGACGCCCAGTTCGCAGAGCTCGAGACCGACTCCTCGCAGATCGAGATCGAGGCCCGCCTGGCTGCCCTCAAGGGCAAGTCGGCGGAGTGATCCGCGGCTAGCGTCGCACTCATAGAGCGGCCGGGCGGCCCCGCGAGGGGCCGCCCGGTTCGCATGTCACGAAGGCGTCGTTTGATCCCGCGGTCGCGGGTCGGCGCCTCACAGGAAGGACATCGGGTCGAAGTCGTCGATGTCGATGATGTGGAGCCTGGGCAGGCGCACCTGGAATGCGTGCACGTCGTATTCGAGGTCGATGATCTCCAGGCCACGTTCCTCCAGCTCGTGGAGCTGGGAGGAGAGGAACTCCTTGAAGCACATGACCGCGACGCGGCGTCCCTGGTCCAGGAGCGTCTCGATCTGGGGCAGGAAGTCAGCGTCGTGGCTGGCCAGGATGACGTCGCCCGTGCCGATCTGCGCGATCGCGTCCATCGTGCGCTGCAGGCCGACGTCGACGACCTTCATGTCGGCGGGACCCGACAGGGGGATCACCGAGTAGTCCATCGCCGTCAGGGCCTGGACGAATCCCATGGGCAGGAAGCCCGAGGAGCCGTTGAGGAAGAATAGGCCCTTGGCGCGCTGGCCCCAGCGACCGTGCGCGCACTCCAGGACGCGATCCCATCGGGGGCGTTCCTCGGGGTTGGGGCGCCGATCCAGGACCGACAGGCCGAGCGTGGCGTCGATATTCTCGCCGTCGACGACGAGGTATGTCGTTTGTTTATTAGAGCTTTCCATGGGGTCAATTGTAGATGCCGCGGCGGGCGCCACTGTCGGCCTTGGGTCCTAGGACGGCGCCGGCAGCGGCCCGCGAGCGCGACCGGCTCACACCCCGCCGATGAAGTACGGTGCCTCGATCACGTCGTGGGCAAAGCGCTGCGCCTCTTGCGCGGCGCCGAGCGCCGGAGGCCCATCGAGGACGAGGGTGGCGAGGCCGTGCACGTAGGCCCACAGGGTGACCTCCGCGCGCGGGTCGTCGGTCCCGTATGCGAGCGCGGCCAGCGAGCGTAGCTGGGTGCGCGCAGCCAGGCTGGCCGCACGCAGTCCCGAGTGAGCGCCCGCGTCGTACATATCTGATCGGAACATGATCCGGAAGACACCGGGGTTCGCCAGCGCGCAGGCGAGGTAGGCGTGTCCCGCGGCGCGCGTCACGTCCTGCGGCGCACGTCCCTCGCTCGTCTCCCTCACCTCGCGCAGCGCACGTTCGAGGTCTCGGTACCCCTCCTCGACGAGGGTGACGAGGATGGCCTCGCGCCCCTGGAAGTAGTGGTACGGGGCTTGGTGGGTGCAGCCCGCGCGTCGTGCGACCTCGCGCATGGACAGGGATGATGGCCCGCCCTCGTTGAGCAGATCGCGGCTGATCTCGAGGATTGCCTCGCGCAGGCCATCGGGGTTCGTTTGGCGCGTCATGATCTCAGTGTAGCCGAGGAACGACCATGACTTGACAGTGTCTACCAGCACATGTTCCCATAAGTAGACACTGTCTATTTTTGGGAGTTTCCATGTATGACGCGATCGTTATCGGCTCGGGCATCGGCGCACTCACGACGGCCGGCCTCCTTGCCGGAGTCGCGGGAGCGCGCGTGCTTGTCCTCGAAAAACACAGCACCCCAGGCGGCCTCACCCACTCATTCCGTCGGATGGGCGCTTCCTGGGATGTCGGGCTGCACTACGTCGGCGATATGCACCCAGGATCCCGCCCACGCCAGCTCTTCGACTACCTCACCGGCGGCGCGCTCACATGGAATCGAATGCCGTCGGGCTACGACCGTTTCGTCCTGCCCGGCCACGGCCTGACCGTCACAATCCCATCCAGTTTCAAGGAGTACCAGCACCTCCTGATCTCTCTGTTTCCACACGAGAAGAGAGCCATTCGACGCTACTGCCGGGACGTGAAGCGCGCCTATTCATGGATGTCGCTGCACTACATGGCCGACATGGTCCCACCACAGGCATCCCCCGCCATTCACCTCGCACTCCGCCTTCGGACAGGATGCGCCCTGGAACGAACAGAGCACTACATGGAGCGCCGCTTCCGCGACCCGGCCCTGCGTGCCCTCCTCACCACGCATTGGGGCGACTACGGGGTGGAGCCTACGCGCAGCGCCTTCGTCGCCCACGCGATGATCGTGGGCCACTACATGGACGGCGCATGGTTCCCACGCGGCGGAAGCGGGCAGATCGCGCGCATGATCGAAGAACGGATCCGCGCAACTGGAGGTGAGATTCGCCTGTGCCAGGACGTCGACGACATCCTCATCGACAACGGTCGAGCAGTGGGCGTGCGCATCACTGATCGCAGCGGTCCCGCGCCCTTCTCCTACGAGGAGCGTGCTCCCATCGTGATTTCCGGCGTCGGCGCCCGCGAAACCTACACCCGGCTACTACCAACGACCGGTCCGGTCGGCGCGCTCACTGCACGTGTCCGCGAACAGGTCGCCCGCCTCGGGCACGGAGGATCCGCCGTCACCGTCTACCTCACGCTCGACCACTACCCCGCCGACGTGGACGGGTCGAACGTCTGGATCAACACGGACACGGGCCGCGCCGACCCGGCCCGTATGACCGCCGACCTCCTTGACGGGCACCCGCGCTCGGCGTTCATTTCCTTCCCCGCCATCAAGTCCGGGGAACCACACGCGACCGCGGAGATCATCTCTTTCGTCACGCCCGAGGCCTTCGAACGCTGGGAGGGAACGAGGCCGGGGATGCGCGGGGAGGACTACGAACGCCTGACGTCGGCGATGGCACGCGGACTCATTGGCCTCGCAGACACGGCCATACCCGGATTGAAAGACGCCGTCCGATACGTCGAGGTGGGCACGCCGCTCACCGTCGAACACTACACGTCACACGAGGGCGGATGCTTCTACGGGCTACCCCTCACGCCTGAACGATTCCACGCAGACCTCGGCACGCCCTCGACACCCATCACCAACCTCATCCTCACGGGACAAGATGCGGGAATGCCCGGCATTGTCGGGGCCGCCATGGCAGGACTCTCCGCCGCCTGCAAGGCCCTGGGATCCGCGGGATACCCGCGCATCGACCGGGCGCTACGAACCGCACCCACCGGGGCCCGTGCTCCGCGCACCCCAACCCCGCAACCGCGCGGCGACGCCGGGGCAGGCAGATACACGGCGACAGTGGAGCACGCCAGCTGGATAACGCCCACCACCCGCGACATCACACTCGAGCTACCGGAATGCGCGACGTGGGAGGCAGGCCAGTACGCGCTCGTTCGGGTCGCCCCATTCGAATGGCGACCTTACTCACTCGCATCAGCTCCTGGGCGCAACGTCAGGCTCCTCGTTGACGTGCGCACGAAGGGCATGGGCGCCTCCTGGGCGAGCGCCACCGCACCCGGCGACGACGTCGACCTTGAGCTGCCCTACGGCCACTGGCTCGTCACGCCAGACCGGGGCACGACCGACGCCGAGGCACCACACCGGCGCATTTTCATCGCAACAGGGACGGGCATCGCCCCATTCCTCGCAGCGTTCGAGCCTGGCAGGCGCGACGACGACATACTCATCGTCGGATACTCACGGACGGAAGACGACCTGACAGGCCGAGCGGGCACACCGCTGCCCCGGCTCATTCGATGCGTCAGCCGCGAGGCGGCGCCCGGCACGTTTCACGGGCGTATCACCGACTACCTGAACGCCGTGGGCATCGATCCCCGGGCCACGTACTACGTGTGCGGCTCCGCCCGCATAGTCCGCGCCATTTCGCGCATCATCCAGGCCGGGGGCGCACGCGTCTCCTACGAGACGTTCTAACGCACCCCTCCCCACGCGCGGCGAGGCCGGGACCGCTCGCGCAGCCCCGGCCTCGTCACTGTCTATGGAGTGACAATCACAACACGTCGTCGTCGACCCAGTCGAGAGTACGCGTGACGGCCTTCTTCCACAGGCGGTACGTGCGGTCGCGCTCGGCCGGCTCCATGGACGGCGTCCAACGCTTGCCTTCCTGCCAGTTGGCGACGACGTCCTCGGTGCCCGACCAGTAGCCCACGGCCATACCGGCGGCGTAGGCGGCACCCAGGGCGGTCGTCTCGATGACCTTCGGGCGAACGACGTCCACGCCGCACAGGTCCGCCTGGAACTGCATGACCAGGTCGTCGTGCGTCATGCCGCCGTCAACCTTGAGTTCCTTGAGCGGCACGCCGGAGTCGGCGTTCATCGCGTCGAGGACCTCGGCGCTCTGGAACGCGGTCGACTCCTCAACGGCGCGGGCGATGTGGCCCTTGTTGACGTAGCGGGTCAGGCCCACGATCGCGCCGCGAGCGTCCGAACGCCAGTAGGGGGCGAACAGGCCGGAGAAGGCGGGAACGAAGTAGACGCCGCCGTTGTCCTCGACCGTGCTGGCCAGCTCGCCGATGTCCGAGGACTTGACGATCATGCCGAGGTTGTCGCGCAGCCACTGGACCAGCGAGCCGGCGACGGCGATCGAACCTTCGAGGGCGTACACGGCCGGCTGATCGCCGATCTTGTAGGCCACGGTGGTGAGCAGGCCATTGTCGGAGAAGACGGGCTCGGTGCCGGTGTTCATGAGCATGAAGCAGCCGGTGCCGTAGGTGTTCTTCGCCATGCCCTTCTCGAAGCAGGCCTGGCCGAAGGTGGCCGCCTGCTGGTCGCCGAGGATACCGGCGATCGGGGTATCGACGAGCAGACCGTTCTTGCGGCCGTAGCCGTAGATCTCGGAGGAGGACTTGATCTCGGGGAGCATCGACATCGGGATGCCGAAGATCTCGCAGACGTCCTCACGCCAGGAGAGGGTGCGGATATCCATGAGCATGGTGCGCGAGGCGTTGGTGACGTCCGTGCAGTGCACGCCGCCGTTGACGCCGCCGGTCAGGTTCCACAGGACCCAGCAGTCGGTGTTGCCGAAGAGCAGGTCGCCGGCCTCGGCGCGCTCGCGAGCGCCCTCGACGTTGTCCAGGATCCACTTGATCTTGGAGCCCGAGAAGTAGGGGGACAGACCCAGGCCGCAGATCTGGCGGAAGCGGTCCGGGCCCTCGTCGCCCTCAAGCTCCTTGACGATGTCAGAGGTACGCATGTCCTGCCAGACGATCGCGTTGTACACGGGCTCGCCGGTGTTCTTATCCCACACGACAGTGGTTTCGCGCTGGTTAGTAATGCCCACGGCCGCCAGCTGGTGACGGTTGATTTCCGCCTTCTGCAGAGCCTCCGCGACGACGGTACGAGTGGTGTCCCAGATCTCGACGGGGTTGTGCTCGACCCAGCCCGGATTCGGGAAGATCTGCGTGAATTCCTTCTGGCCGACGGAAACGATTTCACCAGCGTGGTTGAAGATAATCGCGCGGGTCGAAGTGGTGCCCTGGTCAATGGCGAGAACGAACTTTTCGGTGGTCATGAGTGTCCTTTCGGATGCATTGTCACGTCGTTGTGTATGCCGCGCCTAGCCACCTGCACGGCTGTTGGGACTTCCCAGTCCCAGAAAATGTCACCCCGGCGGTGGGGATCACGCGGGCGAGGCCGCGGCGGCCTCGCCCGCGCACTCACCCTCAGGCGAGGGTGAGGAAGTAGATAGCGGTGCCGACGATGGCGCCGATGATCGGGCCGACGACGGGAACCCAGGAGTAGCCCCAGTCGGAGCCACCCTTACCCTTGATGGGCAGGATCGCGTGAGCGATACGCGGGCCGAGGTCACGGGCCGGGTTGATGGCGTAACCGGTGGGGCCACCCAGCGAGTTACCGATGACAACGATAATCAGCGCGACGCCGAGGGGGCCGACGGCGGTCTCGGTGTAGCCGGAGACGTAGACCCACAGGATCAGGACGGCGGTGCCGATGGCCTCAGTGAGGCAGTTCCAACCGTAGGAGCGGATCTCGGGGCCGGTGGAGAAGACGCCCAGCTTGAGGGCGGGGTCGCAGTCCTCGTCGAAGTGCTTCTTGAAGGTCAGCCAGCACAGGACCGCCCCGACGAAGGCGCCGAGGAACTGGGCGACGATGTAGACCGCGACGTTGGTGCCGGTGACGGGGATGTCGCCCGCCAGGGTGACGCTGGGGTCGAACATGTGGCCGACGACCTTGGCGATGGTGACGGCGGGGTTCAGGTGGCCGCCGGTGCGGAACGCAACATAGACGCCGGCGAAGACCGCGAGGCCCCATCCCCAGTTGATGAGCAGCCAGCCGCCACCCTTGCCCTTGGACTTGGGAAGCAGGTTTGTGGCGACGACGCCGCCACCGAGGAGCAGCAGGACGGCGGTGCCGAGGAACTCAGACCAGAAAATCTGGCCCGTGGTAGGGACAGCCGCCTCTGCGGCTGCCGGAAGCAGTGTTGAGAGCATTTTTCCTATCTTTCTCCGGCGCGTCCTCACGCCGGGTCACCGGTGGGATACCACCGCTAACTGTGTGCCATCGAACAATATCAACGCGGACACTGTTGACGGGTCACCCCAAGTATTGCACTTGATGCACGTTGGCCCAAACCGAATGCACGTTCGTTCAACCCCAGCAGTGTGACCCTGATCATCTGACGCAGATTAATCTAACGGCAACGCGCAAGAAATGAATACTCAAAATCACACATCTGCACACTTGTGCATGGCACACTAGAAAACGTGACAATACGTGATGAACAGGCGCACGAGGCAGCCTCGATGTACTACCTCCAGGGACAGACGATGGAAACAATCGCCCGCCACCTGCAGGTATCGCGCTCTTCCGTGTCCCGACTCCTCGCCCACGCGCGCGAAGTTGGACTCGTGCGCATTTCCGTCTCTGCCTCCCCGGGCACCAAGGGCACGCTCGCCGGCCAGATCGCCGACCTCTTCGGCGTCCAAGTCTCCGTCGTGCCCGTCCACGACGTCCACACCGAGGTCAACAGGCTCCACAACGTCGCCCTGGTCGCCGCCGAGCACCTCGTCGACATGCTCTTCCCCGGGGTCACCCTGGGCATCGCGTGGGGCAACACGACCGCCGAGGTCGCCCGCGCCATGCCCCACGTCACCTTCGCCGGCTCGACGGTCGTCCAGCTCAACGGCGCCGCGACCGCCACCGAGTCCGGCATGCCCTACGCCGAGGCCATCATCTCCTGCGCAGCCAAAGCCATCGGTGGGCGCATCGTCAACTTCCCCGTGCCCGCCTTCTTCGACTACGCCGACACCAAGCAGGCACTCTGGCGCGAACGCTCCATTCAGTCCGTCCTCAACACGATCGACAGCGCCGACGTCGCCCTCTTCGGCGTCGGATCCATGTCCGCGCGCCTGCCCTCCCACGTCTACTCGGGCGGATTCCTCGAGCCAGACGAGATCGCCTCCGCACAAAACGACGGCGTCGTCGGCGACGTGTGCACCGTCCTCATCCGCGAAGACGGCTCCACGAACATGCACCTCAACGACCGCGCGTCCGGCCCGTGCCCGTCCACGCTCAAGAGGATCCCACGCCGACTGTGCGTCGTCTCCGGCGCCTCCAAAGCCCTGCCACTACTGGGCGCCCTACGCGCCGGAGTCGCCACCGACCTCGTCCTCGATGACGGCGCCGCACACGAGCTCCTCGACCTCGTCCACACGCGCGCCCTGCACCCCCGGCCACGCTCCTAAGGATCGTCGCGCGCGCATTAGCGCCCCGCCCCCGCCAAGGCGCGCCCGACAACGCGACGGGCCCCGGCCTCGTCCACGAAAGAACGAGGCCGAGGCCCACTCTCAGCTCAGGTCAGCCCAGGCGCTTGACCAGCGGGAACGGAATCGTCTCGCGGATGCCCTGGCCGGTCAGGACCATGAGCAGGCGGTCGATGCCCATGCCCATGCCGCCGCACGGCGGGAAGCCCTGCTCCATGGCGACGAGGAAGTCCTCGTCCATGACCATGGCCTCGGGGTCGCCGTTGGCGGCCGCGAGGGCCTGCGCCTCGAAGCGCTCGCGCTGGACGACCGGGTCGGCCAGCTCGGAGTAGGCGGTGCCCGTCTCGAAGCCGCGCACGTACAGGTCCCACTTTTCCGTCAGGCCGGGGCGCGAGCGGTGGTAGCGGGTCAGCGGGGAGGTGTCCTCGGGGAAGTCGTAGACGAAGGTCGGCGCCCACAGCTTGGAGGCGACGAGCTCCTCGAAGATGTCTTCGACGATCTTGCCGGACACGGCGTAGTCGTCGACCTCCAAGCCGATGCGCTCGGCGTACTTGACGAGGGTCTCGCGCGGCGTCTCCACCGTGACCTCCTCGCCCAGGGCCTCGGAGGTAGAGCCGTACAGGTCGATGCGATCCCACTGCCCCGACAGGTCGTACTCGGTGCCGTCGGCCAGCCGCACGATCTCCTCACCCTCGGACAGGTCGAAGGCGTCGCGCGCGGCCTGCTGGATGAGGTCACGCGTCAGCTCAGCCATGCCGTTGTAGTCCGAGTAGGCCTCGTAGGCCTCCAGGGACGTGAACTCGGGGCTATGCGAGGAATCCATGCCCTCGTTGCGGAAGTTACGGTTCATCTCGAAGACGCGGTCCACGCCGCCAACGACCGCGCGCTTGAGGTAGATCTCGGTCGCGATGCGCAGGTACAGATCGGTGTCGAGCGCGTTCATGTGCGTCGTGAAAGGACGAGCCGCGGCACCGCCGTGGATCATCTGCAGCATCGGCGTCTCGAGCTCGATATAGTCGCGGCGGAAGAAGTTCTCGCGGATCGAGCGGTTGACGGCCGCGCGGATGCGGACCATGTCGCGCGCGGCGGGGCGCGTGATCAGGTCGAGCTCGCGGCGGCGGATGCGCTGGTCCTCGGACAGGGTGATCTCTTCGCCGTCCTCGGTGGTCCAGGTCTTGGGCAGGGGGCGCAGCGCCTTGGAGGCGATGGCCCACGAGGCGTCGGGGGCGGGCAGCGCGGTGGGCGCGGCGTCGTACGCGGCCTGGGCCTCGGGCGTGACCTCGGCGGGGGTCGCGAAGATCGACAGCTCGCCGCGGCGCGAGGAGATCACGCGGCCGTGGACGAAAAGGTGATCGCCCAGGTCAACGTCGTTCTTGTAGGCGGCCAGGGACTCGGCGCCGACGGAAGCGGCGGAGAGCATGACCTGGATCTTGTTACCTTCGCCGTCCATGAGGGTCGCGAAGCAGAGCTTGCCGCCGTTGCGCGCGAGGATGACGCGGCCCGCCAGGCCCACGTAGTCCTCGGTCTCTTCGCCGGCCTCGAGGTGGGCGTACTTCTCACGCACCGCCTTGATGGTGGTCGTGATCGGCAGGCGCACGGGGTAGGCGGGAATGCCGGCCTCCATGAGGCGCGCGCGCTTGGCCGCGCGAACCTTGACCTGCTCGGGGGTGTCGTCTGCGGGTGCTTGCGTGGGCGTAGAAGAATCGGTCATGCGCCTATCGTACCGGGATTTGGCCCCGCGACGAGGCAGGGGCCCGGTTGGGCTCCTCACGCCCCCGGGAGGTCGGCCGCGTAAGGAGCTGACGAGGATCCACCGATCCCCTGCGTGGAGTGAGCGGCGGCCGCGCAGGCGAGGGTGAGCGCCTCGGGCCACGGCAGGTGCCGCTCTCGGCGCGCCAAGGCCAGCGCCGCCGAAAAAACATCCCCCGCGCCCGTCGTATCCACCGCGTTCACGGCGGGCGCTGGCACGTGCAGGATCCGTCCGTCGACGCACGCGATCACGCCATTCTTGCCGCACGTGACCACGCAGTCGCACCCAAAGGACGCGAACCACCGCGCGGCGTCCTCCACGCTCTCGGTGCGCGCGTAGGCGAGCGCCTCCTCCTCGTTGGGCGTGCACACGTCAACCAGACGCAAAGACACTAGGTCCGCCTCGTCCCAGGCCCCGGCCTCGTCCCAGGCCGTATCCGCCAGCACCCACGTCCCGTGCTCGCGCCAGGAGGACACAATCTCAGTGTTCCCGCCGATTCCCCGCACGTCTGCGAGCAGGCACGCCGGCGCGTCGCCTCCCAAGCGGGGCAACACGGTCGTCCCGCGCGTGGTCATTGCGCGATCACCGTCGAAGGACAGGGAGACGGTGACGTTTTGATCGCCCACGCGCTCGCACGAGGAGGTGTCCACGCCCTCGCGCGCGAGCATCTTGTCCACGAACTGACCCATCTGATCGACGCCCACGCGAGAGTGCAGGCGAACGGGTGCGCCCAGGCGAGCCAGCGCAATCGCCTGATTGGCCGCGCCGCCCGCGCACATGAGCGCTCCCTCCACCCAGGCCTCGCGACCGGGAACCGGAGGACCGTCGAGAGGACCCATCACGACATCAAGGAACGTCGGACCGTACACCGCGAACTGAGATGCGGCGGATACACGAGATGCCACGGACCCTCCTAGACGTGAGCGCGACTACACTATGTCACTGAGCCACCACTATACGTATCCAGAGAGGATGCCCGCCATGCAGCTCACCATCGTCGGAGGAGGGGGCTTCCGTGTCCCCGCGATGATCGACGTCTTGGCCCGCTCACGGGCGGGGCAGGGAGCCTACGCATCCCTCGACGTCGACCGCGTCGTCCTGTACGACACCGACGCGCGCAGGCTCGACGCGATGATGGCCGTGCTGTCCTCGCTGGACTTCCCGCACTCCCCCACCGTCCGCGCGACGACGGACATCAATCAGGGGCTTCCCGGGGCCGACTTCGTCTTCTCCGCGATGCGGGTGGGCGGGACCTGCGGAAGGGTCCTCGATGAACACTGCGGCCTCGATAACGGGCTGCTCGGTCAAGAGACCGTCGGTGTGGGCGGCTACTGCTACGCGTTCCGCTCGCTCGGACCGGCGTTGGAGTTGGCGCAAGCCGCCAAGCGACTGTGCCCCGATGCCTGGCTCATCAACTTCACGAACCCGGCCGGGATCATCACCCAGGCGATGCGTTCCGTGCTCGGCGAGCGCGTCATCGGCATCTGCGACACCCCCATCGGGCTCGTCAACCGGACGCTGAACGCCCTGGACATTCCCGAGGAGGAGCGCGCCGACGTGTCCTTCGACTACGCGGGCCTCAACCACCTCGGCTGGCTGCGCTCGCTGTCCGTCGACGGCCGCGACGTCCTCCCGCGCCTCTTCGCCGACGAGGCGGCCCTGGGATCCATGGAAGAATCCCGCGCCATCGGCACGGACTGGATTCGCGCGCTGGGCGCCCTGCCCAACGAATACCTCTTCTACTACTACTGCCATCGCGAAGCCATGGCCCGCATCCACCAGGACCAAACCCGCGGCGAGTACCTGCGCGATCAGCAGGAAGCCTTCTACAACGCCGTGCTCTCCCAGCCCGAAAAGGCGGGACGGACGTGGATTAATGCGCTCGCCGACCGGGAGGCGACCTACATGGCCGAGGCCCGCGACGTCGACGAGCGTTCCTGCAGGCGCGCCGAAGACATCGCGGGCGGCGGCTACCAAAAGGTGGCGCTCGACCTCATGAACGCGCTCGCTACGAACACTCCGGCGCGCATGATCCTCAACGTCGGTAATGGCGACGGCGGATTCTCCTCGATTCCAACGCTGCGCGACACGGACGTCGTCGAGGTTCCCTGCGACGTCGACGCCTCCGGTGTGCATCCAATTCCGGTTGCGCCCTTGAGCGGCGCGGCCCTCGGCCTTGTCCAATCCGTGAAGGCCTGTGAGAATCTCGTCATCGACGCCGCCCGCGAGCGCGACCGCAGCCTCGCCTGGCAGGCGCTGGCGCTGCACCCCCTGGTCGACTCGGTCAACGTTGCACGCGACGTGCTCGATCAGGCGATTCGCACAAACCCGCTGGTCGCCGCTGCCTTCGACTGAGGCGCGCCGCCTCGCGCTGCGCACTGTGCGCCGCCCTCCCCGCGCGCCCGTCGACGCGCTGTGCCCTGGCCTCGTGCAGACGAGGCGGGGGCACAGTCTGGAGAACTGGCCGACTATCGGGCCTTCACCCGCGGGTGTCCCAGCGGAAGAATTCTTCTCCCCCTGCGTAGCCGTGGGGGTGCCCCGCGTCGCGGGCGCCCTGTCGGATCCATGACTCCATCCGGTCAAGGTCGTCAAATTGGGTGACGTGCTCGCGAACCGCCCTGACCTTGGCCTCGACGTCTGCCTGGTCCAGCTCGATGACGTGATTCGTCGACGGGCCACCTTGGAACCACACCTCTTCGACGACGTGGGGTTCCAGGCCCTCCTCGAGCAGCTCTGGGAAGGCGAAAGGGTTGCGCGCGGCCGGGTAGACGGCGTCCGTGACCGCGGCGCCCACGGCCCGATGGTCCGGGTGATTGGCGTAGATGGACGACCAGTTGTATTCGGGCGAGAGGGTGAGGATCAGGCTCGGCTTCACGCGCCGAATGAGGGCGACGATATCGCGCACGAGGCCGTGGGACGGGGTCACCATGCCGTCGGGGTAGCCGTCGAAGAAGACGAGCTCCGTCACGCCCAGGTGCTCGCACGCGCGGCGCTGTTCATCGCGACGCAACTCCCCCATCTGCTGATGCAGATCCTGGTCGGAGCCTCCCGCATCACCGTCCGTGACGACTGCGACCACGACCCTCGATCCTTCGCGCACGAAGCGAGCGAGCGTCCCGCCCGCGTCCACGTCCGCATCATCGGGGTGGGCGTAAATGCCCAGCACGGTATCCATTCGTGTCCTTCTTATTGAGGCGCCGGCGAGAACGTGTCTCGCCGGCGCCTGTCGCACGTCTGTGACGACTACTGATCAATCGCCGCGTTTGCGGCATCCTGGGCGGCCTGGACGCCCTCATGCACGCCGGTGCGTCCCAGGAATACCTCCTTGAGCACGCCGTTGTACGCGTCCATTGCCGCGCCCAGCTTCGCGCCGAAGGGAGCCATGATCGTGCCCGAAGGAGTCTTCGCCATGACCGAGGTGTCGATGCCCTTGTCAGACCAGTACGCGGTCCACGTCGCCTGGGCCTCCTCATTCGCGGGGAAGCCGGCGCCGGTCTTACCCAGTGCGGTGCCGCCGTCCTTGCCAGCCAGCCACGCCAGCAGCTTGTGCTGAGCCTCGGGGTTCGCGCTCGTCGTCGAACCGGCGGCAACGACGGAGTTACCGACCGTCACGGCACCTGCGGGACCCTTCGGCTGGGGAGCCA
>ERZ1674201.104-NODE-104-length-13913-cov-8.563357_pt1 | contig 13913 bp, 10 predicted proteins | sample MGYA00581114_ERZ1674201 | MGnify/ENA primary metagenome ERZ1674201 (study PRJEB41354, sample SAMEA4873309) | human saliva metagenome | biome: human-associated habitat [ENVO:00009003]; feature: mouth environment [ENVO:08000002]; material: saliva material...
TCTCGTCATTCATTTGCTTTCTTTTCTGCTATTCTTAGTTTTGCACTTCGGCTTCTTGGGTTGCGTTCTTGTTCGTCGTTACTTGCAGTGATAACTTTATTATTGACTAATCGGAATGGCGTTTCTATTCGTCCGAAGAAGTCTTGTTTCACTTTACCCTCTATATTTCCTGACTTCATAATGTTCTTTACCATTCTATCCTCTAAGGAGTGGTAGGTAATAACCGATAGTCTACCGCCAGGGCGAAGCAGTTCAGTTGCTGCCATAAGCATTTCCTTCAAGGCATCCATCTCGTGGTTTACTTCGATGCGAAGGGCTTGAAACATTTTTGCCATGTCTTTCTTTTCGCGTGCCCGCTGAAAGAAAGGTTCGATGGTTGTCAGTAAGTCGTTCGTTGTTTTATATGTTTTCTGTCCTCTTGCCTTAACAATGGCTGAGGCGATGCGGCGCGACTGCTTCAGTTCTCCGTAGAGGTAGAGTATGTCTGCCAATCGTTCTTCATCGTAGTCGTTGAGAATGTCGGCAGCTGTTATTCCTGCTCGTTTGTTCATTCTCATGTCGAGTGGAGCTTCGAAGCGGAAAGAGAACCCACGTGTCTCATCATCAAAGTGATGGCTGCTAACACCAAGGTCGGCAAGTAGTCCGTCTATGTATTCTACGCCATAATACCGCATCCAGTTCTTTAGGTATCTGAAGTTGGAGCGAACAAAGGTGAAGCGGTCTACCTGTTCCTCGCTTAAACCCATGTTGTCAATATTCTGTTCGGCATCAGCATCTTGGTCGAAGCTATAAAGATGACTGCCCTCTGTTAAGCGAGAAAGAATCTCTCGGCTATGTCCTCCGCCTCCGAAAGTTACATCCACGTAGACTCCATTGGCATGTAGGTTCAATCCTTCAATGCTTTCGTTGAGGAGTACTGGGATATGATAACATTCTGCAGTCTTAATCATGCTGTTGATTCTTTTGTGGTTGACTAATCGTTGTCTTGTGAAGGGGTATCAAGCGAGATGGCTCCTTCCATGCCCATGGTTTCTTCCATGGCTTTGCTGAATTCTTCAGCCGACATGAATGGCTCGTTATTTTCACCGTTCGCCCAGATTTCAATGCAATCGTCCATTCCTGTAAACCTAATCTGCTGGTCGATATTCGCCATTTTTAGATATCGTTTTGGGATGAGGAAACGACCGTTTCCGTCCAATGTAATCATCTCAACATCTGTGACATACTGGCGATAAATCATCTGGTCGCGACGGCTCCAGCGACTCAAACGCTTGCGGAGTGCGTCCATTCGTTCGTTCCATACAGACTCGGGATAGAGAACTAAGCATGGCTCGAATATATCTTTGCGCAATACCAGCGATTCCTCGCCTGATGCGTTGAGCACCTTGCGGAAGACTGCAGGCAGGAAGGCTCTTCCTTTTGCGTCTGTTTTTGCTTCGATATTGCCTAAGAATCTCATGTTTATTTTTTATAAAGCTGTATTTGGCTTCAAAGTTACACATTTTTCCCCACATATCCCCACTATGCTCCACAATATTTTGTTAACGACCTCTATTTTTAGAATATTAACACTTTAGCCGACGTTTCTGTCCTCTTGTCAATTGCGCTTCGTGGTGTACTTGATTTTTGCTTAGTGTTAAGAGGGTTGAGTTAGTTGTGTGGTGTTATGAAATATATTTACAACTATGAGGGCTTAAAATGCTAATTTAGGTCTAAAAAGTATTGTCCTGAATCCCTTTGTAAGTGTCAGATAACCAAATGGTTATAGAGGTGGTTTTCAAAAGGTGCTTAATCGGACTTCAAAAGGGCGTTAGTTAGGGTCTTAAAGGGCACCTTTCGCAAGCTAAAAGAGCCTTAATTGAACCGCTATTAAGCCTTGATTGAAACTGATGTTGTGAAATATTATTACAAAATACGTTTTTTAGTACGAGTTTTATAGTCCTTTTTTTGCTTTTATTTTCTTCTTTTTGAGTTGCCTTTCTTTCGGTCTTTTTGGCGTATCAAAGTTGGTTTTAGGGCTCATTATGTGAAGTGGAGGATACTAAAAATAGTGGGGTAAAATGGAGCATTTGGTTTTAAATGAGAGTAATCAACGCTGTTGTTGACATGATTTTTTTCTGTTTAAACATATATTTTTTGCAAAAAACGCAAGCTATTCCAAATGGTTTCGTTATTTTTGCATTTTGTTAGGAGAGAATTGAGTACATGGGTGCAGAAATAGAGAAGACGATAGACATAGACAAGATTCTAAGAGATAAGATGGGGGCGAAGGCTAAATTCGTTCCTTCTTTTGCTGTCAATTGGCTAAAAAGAATCCTTCATGAAGATGAGGTTAATCAGTTTCTATGGGATAGTCGTGGTTTGTCAGGGACAGAATGGCTCACGGAGTGTGTTCGATATCTTGACATGACGCTGCAAATCGAAGGTTTAGAGAATCTTCCAGATAAGGATGATGGTAAACTTTATACCTTTGTGTCAAATCATCCCCTTGGTGGACAGGATGGTGTAGCATTGGGATCGATTATCGGTAAGCACTATGATGGCAGATTTCGCTATCTGGTTAATGACTTGTTACTCAATCTTCCGGGCTTAAAACCAGTAAGTATTGGTATTAACAAAACTGGAAAACAGAGTCGTGATTTCCCTCGTATGGTTGAGGCTGGCTTTAAAAGCGATAATCATATTTTGATGTTCCCTGCTGGACTGAATAGTCGTAAGATTAATGGGAAGATTCATGACTTAGAGTGGAAGAAGACATTTATCGCCAAGAGTGTGGAGTATCAGCGTGATGTAGTTCCCATCTTCTTTGGCGGACGTAATTCTAATCGATTCTATCGTATTGCACGTTTCAGTGATAAATATGTTAAGAAGGTGAATATAGCGATGCTATTCCTTGTCGATGAGATGTACAGAAACGTTGGTAAAACGTTCCGTGTTGTAATAGGGAAGCCAATCCCTTGGCAGACGTTTGATAAGAGTCGCACATCGATGGAATGGGCTAAATATGTTGAAGACATGGTTTATGAGCTCTGAGATTTAGCCTTATTAAATGACAGAGTAAGGGGTTCAATCACGCGATTAGATTTAGAGAAAGAAAAAGATAGATAGAGAATATGGAAGAAGAAATCATCCAACCCATTAGCAAGGAGTTACTCAAGAGCGAGTTGACTCCTGAACGGATGCTTCGTTCGACGAACAAAAGTCACAATGAAATTTATGTTGTGACGGCTAAGACTGCGCCAAACGTGATGAAGGAGATTGGACGTCTGCGCGAAATAGCTTTTCGTTCGGCTGGGGGTGGTACGGGCAAATCGATGGATGTCGATGAGTTCGACACGATGGAGAATTGTTGTAGACAGTTGATTGTTTGGAACCCTGAGGCGGAAGAGATTATCGGTGGATATCGTTATATCTTTGGTAGCGAGTGGGAAATAGATAAAAACGGACAGCCAAAGGTCGCAACAAGTCACATGTTCCATTTCTCTGATAAGTTCATGAAGGAGTATGCTCCTTATACAGTTGAGCTTGGACGTTCTTTTGTTTCATTGGATTACCAGAACGTTCGTAAGAATTCTAAGAGCATCTTTGCGCTGGATAACCTTTGGGATGGACTTGGAGCGTTGACGGTGTTGTACCCTGAATGTAAGTATTTCTTCGGAAAGATGACCATGTATCCTTCTTATATCCGTCGTGGTAGGGATATGATTCTTTACTTTTTGAAGAAGTATTTTGATGATAAGGACGACCTTATTATACCGATTAAACCGTTGAAAATTGACACTCCAACCACTGAGTTGGATGCTCTTTTCCAAGGAAATGGTTTTAAGGAGGACTATAGAATATTAAATAGAGAGATACGTGAGTTGGGATATAACATCCCTCCTTTAGTGAATGCTTATATGAATCTTTCTCCAACGATGAAACTCTTCGGTACAGCTATCAACTATGGATTTGGCGATGTAGAGGAAACTGGTATCCTTATAGCGGTTGATGAGATCTTCGAAGAGAAGCGTGTTCGTCATATTGAGAGCTTTGTAGATGAGCATCCAGAGGCACTGAAGTTTACAAGTGGTGCTAATAATGTTATCTATAAGGAGAAAGAACAACAGTAATACGTTTCTTAGAACGATAGAAGAAAGGCAGGTAATCCGTTGATGTTTGGATTACCTGCCTTTCTTTTGTTACTTTCTTCGCCCTTTACGGTGTTAAGTAAAGATGCGAAGATAGTGTTAATTGTCGATGAAATCGCAATCTTTTATCTAATAAAGAGTAGTTCGCGATATTTAGGAAGTGTCCAAAGTTCATCGCTGACCACTAACTCTAATTTATCAATCTGATATCGGATGGCTTCCATCTTTGGTGCGATAATATCATGATAAGCGATTGCTTTTTCGCGTTGACTTTCTATTTTGTTGGCTTGTTTACGTACATTGACAAGTTCTTCAACACCTGTCTCGATGATATTAGTGCGTTCAGCAATCTCACGTATAATCTTTATGTTACGCTCGCTGAGCTGTTTTCCCTCTACATCTCCGAAGATATTGACCATATTCTGCACATTCTTCGCCAGTTGACTCTGGTAATGTGTTGCCACAGGGATGATATGGTTCATCGCCAAATCGCCCATTACACGTGCTTCAATTTGTATCTTCTTGGTGTATGTCTCCCATTTTACCTCGTTACGTGCCTCCAACTCATTACGCTTCATCACGTTCATCGACTCGAACATCTTGATAGAATCTTCGTCAAGGTAGCGGTCGAAGCACTTAGGACAACTTGATTCGCAATCGAGTCGACGCTTCTTAGCTTCTTCCTTCCAGCTATCAGAATATCCGTTTCCATCGAAGTGAATAGGCTTACAGGTCTTAATATCTTCACGAATGATATCGATGATTGCTGATGTTAGGTCTTCTCCTTTCGCAACCAGAGCATCAACGCGCTCACTGAAACGTTCTAAAGCTTCTGCTACAGCAGTGTTCAGTACAATCATTGCAGATGCACAGTTAGCCTCAGAACCTACTGCACGGAACTCAAAGCGGTTACCTGTAAAGGCAAAAGGAGATGTGCGGTTACGGTCGGTGTTATCGATAAGTAACTCTGGAATCTCTGGAATGTCCATCTGTAAACCAGTCTTTCCAGTAAGGCTAAAGATGTTTTCCTTGTCAGCCTTTTCTATATGCTCAAGGAGATCACTAATCTGTTTTCCGAGGAATGAGGAGATAATAGCAGGTGGTGCTTCGTTAGCTCCAAGACGATGATCGTTGGTTGCACTCATTACTGATGCTTTCAGAAGACCATTGTGCTTATAGACAGCCATCAAGGTTTCTACGATGAAGACTACAAAACGAAGGTTATCGTTAAGTGTCTTACCTGCTGCATGGAGGAGAATACCAGTGTCAGTGTTTAGGCTCCAGTTGTTATGTTTACCAGAACCATTGACTCCAGCGAAAGGTTTCTCATGTAGAAGAACGCGGAAACTATGCTTGTGGGCAACCTTCTTCATGAGTGACATCAGTAGCATATTATGGTCTACTGCAAGGTTACATTCCTCAAAGATAGGGGCCAACTCAAACTGACCAGGAGCCACCTCATTGTGACGTGTCTTGCAAGGAATACCCAATTCGAGTGCTTGTATCTCAAGATCCTTCATGAAAGCTTGTACACGTTCAGGAATAGTACCGAAGTAATGGTCGTCCATTTGCTGGTTCTTTGCAGAGTCATGTCCCATCAGCGTACGGCCTGTAAGCATAAGGTCAGGACGAGCAAAGTACAAGTCTTCATCTACAAGGAAGTATTCTTGTTCCCATCCAAGGTTAGTGTGAACCTGCTTTACGTCTTGATAAAAGTATTGGCAAACCTTAGTTGCTGCAACATTAACGGCATGGAGTGATTTTAATAATGGTGCTTTGTAGTCGAGTGCTTCTCCAGTATAAGATATAAATATTGTAGGAATACAAAGTGTGTCTTCGATGATGAATACAGGACTTGTTGGGTCCCAAGCTGAATAGCCACGTGCTTCAAAGGTATTGCGGATTCCTCCATTAGGGAAAGAACTGGCGTCTGGTTCCTGCTGAACGAGTAGCTTTCCTGAGAACTCTTCTATCATTCCTCCTTTACCATCATGCTCGACAAAGGCATCGTGTTTCTCTGCAGTACCTTCTGTTAGCGGTTGGAACCAGTGGGTGTAGTGAGTTGCTCCATGTTCCTCTGCCCATTTCTTCATGCCTTGCGCTACTGCATCTGCGATGGAACGGTCTAATCGTGAACCGTTGTCAATGACGTCTATCAGCTTTTGGTACACATCAACAGGGAGATACTTGTACATTCTTGCACGATTAAAGACGTACTTACCGTAGAACTGTTCTGGACGTTCTGTAGGTGTCTTGACTTCTAAGGGGCGTTTTTTGAATGCTTCTTCAACAGCTCCAAATCTTAAATTTGCCATATCTTTTGTCTTATAATGAAAGTTCTATCTGCAAAATTAGTTATTTTCAGATTATCTGGCAAAGTATTTAAGGATATTATTCTCTATTATTACAGCCTAATATTTTTTAATCGAAATTGTACTCTAAAGCTGATAGTTATACTCTTTTCATTCCTATTGTCTTTGAGAAAGGAAGCCTCTTAATCCACTAATGCTATTTTGTTTTGGACTATACAACTCTTTGTTAACAACAAATACCTTTCATCTTAGTCGTATATTATAAGGTATTTAACCCTCCGCACGTATGGTGTTAGTGCTTCGCACGGTTGGTGCTCATGCTCCGCACAGTGGGTGCTTATCAAGAACACGACATGTAACAAGCTATTATACAATGGATAAAAATGGTAGGGAAGAGGTGTGTTTGCCTCATTGTGAATTATAAGGTAGGCTTCTAAAGAATTGTTTATACGTGAAGTTCTTATGAAACCACACGATTTGTCGGCTCAAACTATAGAAAAGAAAAAAGTGTATATCTGCTCACGCAGACATACACTCAGCCACTTAACTAAATAACTCAAAAAATTATTTGACTCAAAAAAATCATTAGGCTATCTTCTCACGAGGACTATCCTAACTACTTTAATTTGACTATTAACTTACTAATAACTATTTAAACGTAATTTGATTGCTACTCAAGAAATATCTTTAATTGACATACAAAGATAGTTATTTTGTGGGAAAAAAGATGTCTGTGCAAATAAATTATATTTGTTATAAGACTTATTTTTTATTATAACTACCTTTTATACCCTTTTTAAACGTCATTTTTCGCCCATTTCATCGATTAAACTTCATCTTCAAGCGATTCTGTGTTTTGAGGTCTTTTAGTGTCGCTAAGCCTCTTCCTATAAATGGTTGGAGCTACTCCGAACCTCTTTTTGAAGGCTTTACTCATAGCCGCAAGGTCGCTATAACCACATTCGTATGCGATTTCTGAGATGTTTTTGTCATCGTTTTTGAGTAACTCACGGCAATGAATCATACGACATTCGCTTTGCCAAGATAGGAATGTCTTACCCGCAAACTCATAGATATAGTAAGAGAGGGCTACGGTCTGTATTCCTATAGATGCTGCCGTCTTCTCCATTGTAAGCTCTGTATCAGCCAATGGGAATGGGTCCTGATGAAGCCACTTGTCTATTTTTTCTTTAATTGAATTGCCTTTGTTATAGTTGTTTGACTCCAAAATCATAATGTGTTTATGTAGATTCACGTAAAAACGTGTGATTGCTATGACAGTAAATATGATACAAATCTTTAATAAGGCATGGTAAATTGTAGACGGAACAAGCTGTCCTATCGTTATCATTATGAGGAGTATTCCCGTCCCTAAATAGAGTTTGTTGCGTCGTGCTATACCTCTAAGGTCTCCGTTTTCATCGATAATTTGATGCTTATATTTAATCTGTTGTGTTACAATCTCTATAATCATCAATAGCTTGCAGAAGAGGATACCTGCTGAAAAGATAATACGCATTAATGCTTGTATTGGCATCGTTTGCTGGAGATCAGCCTGTAGTTGACTGTAATTCTGGTAATGAAGAATGTCTCCGTTCGCTGCATATATCATCTGTGGGACAAGTAGTGATAGCGGTAGGAGGTTATAGAATAACAGAGCATACGTATTCTTGTAAATCTTTCCATTGCTGAATGTCGTGCATGTGATAAGGAAAGACTCCCAGAGAAGGTATAATGATAATATCGATGGAACACATAATATTTCGGTTTCATCGTTCTCACTCCGTATAAAATGACAGCAAAGATATAGAAGAAGAAGCCCATAGTCCAATATAATTATTCTACGCTTAAAAGTGAGTGGACCACTTGGTGACTTCCAATACATCAATGCAATGATGGCAAAGCATATAGCCGAAGCAATTATAGCTGCCAATGAGGTTGCATAACTTAGTATCATGATATATTTGTGTTGTTGTCTAATACAAAGATAATAAAATAATCTCAGAAAACCTCACTCTTTCCTTTTTAGTACGGTCTATGCTGGGATTTTATGTTGTATGACAACGTCTCAGAGGTTGATTTATTTTGTTAGGTTTTCTTTTTTGACGTTTTTTGATAGTTTGATTACCTTGAAAAGCATGGTAATCCCTCTTTTTATAAGATTGTAAAGGTGTTGTTTAGTCTTTAAGTTACCATTGTTTTCATAATTAATCGTATGTCATTATAGGTTATATCTGAAGGGCATAACTCCTTAATAGGGTTCATTCCGCTCTCTGTTCCAACAGCTTTAATTATCCGTTTGATGATGTTTATTTTCTTTTCATCAATCACTTCTTCAAGCTTTATGTCTCCATTTAGGATGTAAGATACGAGATGTCCTTGGATTGTACCTTGTGTCAATCCTCGCTCTTTGGCAATCTCTTCAACGCTTTTTCCAGTTTTAAAGAGGTTATATGTCTGTTCAGAAGTGCTTATTTTCTTCTCTTTAGGTTTGTCTTTATCTTCTTTTCTCTTTCTTCTTTTTCTCTCGTTTCCATCGGAAATACTGTTGAGAATAGCCTCTTGCTTTGCTGTGAGGTAGGTAGTAATCGAGAAACCATCTTCCATTATGCTTTCTAACAGACCATGCTTTGCCAGGTAAGTCTGTTTAAGTTCAGTGTAAGCGTTGTCAAAACGTTTAGCACCTATTTTATTATTTGTCTGTACTTCCTTGGTCAACTCTATCATTCTACTGAAGATTTCGGTCAACTCACTATGGAAGTAGAGCGCTCCTTTCTTTATTCTCTCCTTGAAATCCTCTTCGTGAAGCTGCTCGGTTGTCATCTTTTTGATAAGATTCTCCCATTTCATCGATACTTGGATGATGCGTGACTCTAAGTCAGTAAGCGCCATCTTATGCAGTGCATTTATCTTTGTAAACTTGAAGAAGAACTCTGTTAATACCCTAAAGAGAGCCGTTTCGTAGGTTTTAATCTCGTTGAAATTGAATAATTCGATAAGTAATTGGCGATGGTATTCTTCTTTCAAGGCAGGTAAAGCGGAGATACTCTTTTCTGCTTCTTCTGTTTGATGTGAGATATACTCACTTACACGGTTATCATTTATAATCGCAGTATTACCAATCGGCGATGCCAAAACCAAACCTTCTAAGGTCTTACAACGACTTAATGCAACATAAACCTGTCCCGAAGCAAAGGATGCTTGCGCATCTATAATAGCATGTTCAAAGGTAAGTCCCTGACTTTTATGTATGGTGATAGCCCACGCCAGACGCAGTGGATACTGCCTAAAAGTACCCTGCACCTCTGCTTCTATTTGTTTTGTTTTCTCGTTTAAGGTGTATTTAGTGTTCTCCCATGTCTCAACTTCAATCTCAAATTCCTCATCCTCTCCAGGGCAAAGAACGTATATCTTCTCGTTATCAACATGGGTGATGTGTCCAATACGCCCATTATAGTAACGTCCATTGTTATCATTACGTATGAACATCACCTGTGCACCCGTCTTCAGTGTAAGGTTGAAGTCCGTTGGATAGTTGTATTCAGGGAAGTTACCATCCGTTTCTGCGCTAAAGGTATAAGCTTTTGCGGGAAGTTTACGAAGTTGGTCTTCGTTATAGCTTTCCGCCATTCTGTTATGTGTTGTCAATCGAATATAATCACTACCCTCCTTTGGTTGGAACGTTGGATCATATCTTTCGTTGAGGCGTTGGAGGTCATCTGCTGAAACTTTTCCCTCTCTTATATTATTAAGTAAGGTGATGAAGGTCGCATCTTGCTGTCGATAGACGTGGTTTAGCTCAATAGTTACATAGCTAATGCTGCGTAATGCCTTTGAACCAAAGAAATAAGGAGTGTCATAATACTGTCGTAATAGTTCCTCTTCTTCAGGAGTTACAACGGGAGTAAGCTGTTGTAAGTCGCCTATCATCAGGAGTTGTACACCACCAAAGGGCTTATCTGGCTCACGAAAACGACGTAAAACGGAGTCAATTGCATCAAGAACATCAGCTCGTACCATACTAATCTCGTCAATGATAAGCAAGTCGAGAGTACGCATAATCTTGCGTTTCTCTTTGCTATAATCAAATCGATTCTTGATGTTAGTATTGGGTACGAAAGGCGAGAGGGGCAACTGGAAGAAAGAATGAATCGTCATACCGCCCGCATTGATAGCAGCCACGCCAGTAGGAGCAACAATAATGTTTCGTTTATTGCTGCGCTCTTTGAGTGTGCGAAGGAAGGTTGTTTTACCAGTTCCAGCCTTTCCTGTGAGGAAAATACTTATTCCAGTGTGTTCTACAAAGTCCCACGCATTGCGTAATTCTTGGTTTTTCTCCATTCTTTTTATGCCTTTTTGCTTGCGGCTGGCAAAGTTAGTTTAAATAATTGAGAAAAGCAAGTGATATTTCTTTGATTTACATCAATCGACTTGATACAGGCTAATTAAAAGGTAGATTCCTAAGTTTATTGTTTGTATCTTTTGTTGGATGTTTTGTTTTTGCCTAACTTTGCACTCGTAATTAAAGGATAACATATTAATGAACAGGGGAAAAAGGTTCCCCATTAAAGGTAAAAAGATTATGATTTCAGTAGTATTATCAGCTGTAGTAGTTGCAGCATTAGTAGCAAAGGCAGTTAACTTGAATAATCACATCACTGCCTAATTAAGAAAGTAATTTAGAAATTTGAGAGTAGTAACAAGGTCCCGTCTGCGTTTATAACGTAGTCGGGATTTTTGTTTTTCTTTGTTTTTAAGTACCGTTTTTCGCTTGTTTATACTCTCTTTCTTTCCTTTCCGGAAACCGGTTTTTATATTCAGAGGACGTGAAATAACTTTACAAAAAGAGCGTAAAGGAAGTCTGATATTCAAGAAAAAATGCCCATTACTTCACCTTTTGTAACTATCTTATAATCAGTGTTATATGGAATCGTGTTTTAAAAGGTGCTTAATAAGGGTTCAAAAGGGCGTTAGTTAGACCTCAAAAGGGCACCTTTTGCAAGGCTATTAAGCCTTAGTTCGCGTCCAATTAAGCCTCTTTAATTTCTGAGTCTTTGAATTTTTATTACAAATGTAATAAAGAATACGAGTTCTTACTTTAGGGTTTCAGGGTTTTGCAGTGATAAGGTTTGCCACTTAAGGTTAGGTTTCTGAGGAAATGTCACACGGAGGCACGGAGAGGACGGAGGATTATTAAAACAAAGCAATGGAAGTAACGGAGGCACCGTCGGTGCATAGAGCGATGGAGCTTGTTTGCACATTTTTTTAGTAACTTTATGCCAAAGCATTTATTCCAAAAGTTATTAAGAATCTGTACGCTATACCTCCGTCGCTCTTTGTGCCATTGGCACCTCCGTGATATAGCGTTTACCTCCGTCCCCTCCGTGACTCCGTGTGCCTATTATATAAGACTTTTAGTTTAGCACTCCATATTTCGGAAGAACCTTACTTTATCCTTTGAGCCTGTCATCAAATTAGGATAATTGTTCTATTTCTGATTCACTCCATATCCAAAGAGGGCAAAATCAGCTTTTAGAGGGTCATTAGGGAAGATTTCTAACAGTTTATTGGTTAGTTTTCGAGCAACCGACATAGAAGCAGTCTTGCTTGTGATGAGACCTAATTGCAGAGACTGCTGTATGACATGGGTGTCAAGAGGGATGATGAGCGAACGTTGGTCGATAAGATCTGACCATAGTCCAAGGTCTACTGTAGAGTCGGTTCGAACCATCCAGCGTAGGAACATACATACACGTTTACAGCTTGAATTCGTGTTTTTGGGTACGATTCCGATTGCTTCATGTTTTAAAAAATGGTCACAAATAGCTTCAATAGCGGTAATTGCATCAGTCTTTTTACTTCCCTTTTGGAGGTTTGCATAGCTGCGAATATAATTTTCCATGTCGCCATACTCCTCATACATCTTTCGTAGTGCGTGGAAGAGGTCGCACATCATAGCATTGGTATACAAGCGATAGAAGCATTGATTGTCATTAGGAATGTCGAGTGTGTATCTTCCTGTTTTAATCCATTCGTAGGGTTCGCTACGTGAACAATCGAGCAGATATTGTATGCGAGGCAGGAAAACTTGTCGTGAACCATAACTTAGGCAAGCCGCAATAAAAGCGATGGTTTCTTGATTTCTTTTACCAATCACCTGGTGCATAAACCATGATGGGTCGCCATTGAGAAAGGACGAAGTTTCATATTTGTTAGCAAGGGTAAGGAGTCTTTTTCGTAATGACTTCGTTTCTATATCCTTAGAAAAAGACCTCACCATCCCTTCCTCTCCAAGTGAAGAGGGAAGTGAATGGTGAGGTTGCTTTGTATTCCTTAGACTTTTGCTATCTTTGCTAATCGTCTTCGTTTTCTTACTGCTTGCGTCTTGAACTTTAGACATAGTTGTGTCGTTTCTTTTTTATCACATCTCTTTTAGTAGGGAGCGTTTTTTTGATTCTTTTATTATCGGCGTTCTCTTATTATTATGAGCGTGTTATCGACTTTCTGTAACTATGCCTTACATTGCAAGACTTAGTCTTCAGCGAGGATTTGAGCAGCGTGATCCTTAGTCTTAATTTGCTTTGGACCGAGGATGCGCTCAATGATACCATCTTCGTTGATGATGAAAGTAGTGCGGAATGTACCCATGTAGGTGCGGCCATACATCTTCTTTTCACCATAAACACCGAATTTCTCAACGAGTTTTAAGTCAGTATCGGCAATGAGTGGGAAAGGAAGTTCGTTCTTCTCGATAAACTTCTTGTGTGACTTCTCGTCCTGTATGCTTGCTCCAATAATCACATATCCCTTGTCTCTTAACTCCTTGTAGTTATCACGAAGGTTGCATGCCTGTGCTGTACAGCCTGATGTTGAATCCTTAGGGTAGAAATAAAGAACAATCTTTTGTCCTTTATAATCGCTCAACTTAATTTCTTTTCCGTCCTGATCAGTACCCAGAATCTCTGGTGCTTTATCTCCTACGTTCATATTCTTTCTGTTTTTAATTGATGATTTATCTGAACGCAAAGATACTGAAAAGAAATGAAATGATTACAGTTATAGGGGATAAAGATTATATAAAACTGTTTTTTAGATGATAGTGAGGTGGGGTATAAGAGGGAACTTGCACAATAGAGGAATCATCTTATACCACTATATATAAAAAGGTGTGGGATCTCATCTCACGATGAAATCCCACTGGTAACTAAAAATATCCCATTGAAAATAGGATTTTGGTAGTTATTTTTATTTATGCTAATCTGAAAAGATTCAGTATGTATGTTTCCTTTTTTATTACATTTTAGCAGGTGAATTTAGGCAAGACTTATTATGTTTGTCTGTACATCTATTTGTTTCTTGCAGAACGATGTCTTTGTTTCTTATTCCGTCTTTAATGAAAGAATGTTGTTTTGTAAGCTTACCTACTGCTGCTTGAAATCTTGAATCTTAATCTGTTTATTATGTTCCTGTG
>ERZ1674201.105-NODE-105-length-13878-cov-7.698908_pt1 | contig 13878 bp, 10 predicted proteins | sample MGYA00581114_ERZ1674201 | MGnify/ENA primary metagenome ERZ1674201 (study PRJEB41354, sample SAMEA4873309) | human saliva metagenome | biome: human-associated habitat [ENVO:00009003]; feature: mouth environment [ENVO:08000002]; material: saliva material...
GACCCGTAATATGCGAGGCGATCTTATCCCACACAATCGCGACCTTCGCGCCGTGGTCCTCAAACATGTGGCGCAGCTCCGCGCCCGTGTACAGAGGGTTATGCTCCACCACAATCGCGCCCAGGCGCAGAATCGCGTAGAACGCCGCAATATGCTGAGGGCAGTTCGGCAAAATCAGCGCCACACGGTCACCCGCCTGCACACCAGCCACACGCAGACCCTCCGCAGCACGCTCAATCTGGTCCCCCAACTCAGCGTAGGTCGTGGTCGCGCCAAAGAACTCCAGCGCCACCTTGTGGGGTACGGTGCGAACCGCCTCGTCAATGAGGTGGCTCAGCGAGGTTTCGGGCAGCTCAATATCGCGGGCAGTCCACGGGGAATAATTCTTCAACCAGGGGCGATGCGCCAGGGGGTTCTCACCGGATTCGGTAGCGGGTGCGCCGAACACCGCGGCGCGCGCGGGGGCAGCGTCCCCCGTGTTTGTGTTCTTCTGAGCCTCAGTCATGATTTCGATTGTGCCCGCCGACGGCCCCTCGGCTCAACTTCCAGCGCCCTTCCAGGCCATCTTCACGGCAGGCTCCCAGCTAAGGGAGCCCGGCGCGGCCAGTTTCACGACACTCCCCCGGGTGCGCTCGGCGCAACTCTGGGATACTTAAACCATGAGTAAGCGACAGCAAGACATAACCGACGAGCAGTTCAAGCAGCTCCTTCGCGAAATTTCCAAGCGCTTCGCCATCGCCGGAGGAGTCGTCATTCTCATCGGTCTGGCCATCATCGCCCTAGTCTACCTTCTGGGAGGAGCCCACTAATGCACACCCCGCAGCGCCCCAACGGCGACATCTTCAACCGCATGGTCTCCGGTGCCGCCTACATGCCCGACGCCGAATGTGCGGCACAGACTAAGCGCATCCACGCCGCCACCGTCCTCGCGGAGGAGCACTACGCCCGAGGCGAGCACGCCCAGGCCATGCACGTCTACCGCGAAAACCTCGGCCACCTGGGCGAGCACTCCCACATCCGCCCCGGTGCGCGCTTCGACTACGGCGTGAACACCTACATTGGGGACGGTTCCTTCTTCAACTTCGACTGCGTATTCCTGGACGTCTGCCCGATTCGCATCGGGTCCACCGTGCTCGTCGGCAACAACGTGCAGTTCCTCACCCCCACCCACCCGCTCAACCCCGTCGACCGCGCCGCGTACTGGGAGGGCGGCAAGCCCATCAACGTTGAGGACAACGTCTGGATTGGTGGCGGCGCCATCATCCTGGGCGGCGTGACCATCGGCAAGAACTCCGTTATCGGTGCGGGTACCGTCGTCACCAAGGACGTACCCGCAAACTCCGTCGTGGTCGGCAACCCCGGACGCGTGGTTCGCACCCTCGACGAGAACGAACGACCCGCACACCCCCACCCCTACTCCGCCGAATCCCTCGAAGAGGCCCGGGCCTTCCAGTCCGAGCACAGCGAGTAGGCTAAGACCCGCCCGAAACGCGAGCCACCGCACACACCGGGTCGCCAGACGATCCCCGAACCCCGTTATCGGAAGCCATGAATACACAACACAACCAGCAGCCGGAGTCCCGCCCGGCGGCCAGCCAGCAGGCAAAGGGCAACGACGATTCCGCGCCCAGCGAGCAGGATCTGTGGGACGCGGCCTTCTCCTCCGACGACCCCACGGTCGTGCTGACCGCCGAGGACCTGCAGCAGGCCGCCTCACGCCGCGCCGAGTCGCGAACCACCGACGGGGAGGCGACCCGCGCCTTCCCCAGCCCCATCCCGGCTCCCAGCCCGCAGGATGACGCGGACACCTCGGACGGCGGGGAAAGCGCCTTCGGCTGGCTCAACACCCCCGGCTCGGGTAGCTCGGGTGGCGGCGCATCCGCGGGTTCCGCGCCCGCGCAGAGCGCCGCATCTGCCCCGAGCGTGTCCGAGCGCCGCGGCGCGCAGGCCGCCAACGACCGCGGAACGGCACCCAGCGTTACCCCGCAGAATACCGCACCGCGTGCACCGGAACAGCCCGCCCAGCACGGGGGCTTCGCCGTCCCCGCGGGCCAACCCACCCAGCCCATCCTCCAGCCCGGCGAACCGGTGCTCACCGCCGCCACCGCCCTGCAGATGCAGAAGGAACGGTACTCCCGCATGCACGTGCTCCCGGGCCTGCTCGGCTGGCTCGTTGCCATCACCCTCATGGACGGCGGCCGCTGGGGCATCGGCGTCTGGCTCACCTCTACCGGGCAGGAGCAGTCCCTCGAGTACCACGCCGTCATCGGACGACTACTCTCCGGGGAATCCTCCGTAGTTCCCGTGGCGGTCGCCCTGAGCGTCCTCATCTTTGGTGCCTACCTGGTCGGCGGATACGCCGCCGGACGCATGGCTCGATTCGCCGGCTCCAAGCAGGGCATTGCGGTGTGGCTGTGGCACCTCATGGGCCTCATTGTGGCTTCGCTGGCCACCTACCTGGCCCCGCAGATTTTCCCGAACGGAACCGCCGCGTTCTCCATGCAGCGGCTCATGAACGGGGATACCTCCAACGGCCTGCTGGCGATCATGCTCATCCTGGCGCTCAGCTTCCTGGGAGCCCTTATAGGCGGCGCCTGCGGGCAGATATACCACCGCCGCGTGGATAAGTACCCGAGCACCCGGGTGGAGCGCGAGGACGACTAGCCTCCGAAGCACCGGACACCGCACCGATGCCGATACAAAACGCGAAGACCTCCGGCGCACGCTATGTGCGCCGGAGGTCTTCGCGTTGAGCGACCCTTCGGGGCCGTTTAGGTTATTGCCTAGTGATCCAGCAGCAAGGCCGGTTCCTCCAGGATGGCCGCCACATCGGCCATGAAGCGAGCCGAGAGGTCGCCGTCCACCACGCGGTGATCGAACGAACCGCCCAGGGTCGTCACCCAGCGAGGAATCACTTCGCCGTCAACCACCCACGGCTTCTGCTTGATGGTACCGAAGGCCACAATCGCAACCTCACCCGGGTTGATAATCGGGGTACCGGTATCAATGCCCAGCGAACCGATATTCGTAATGGTCAGGGTGCCGTTCGCCATCTCTGCCGGCTGGGTCTTGCCTTCACGAGCGCGAGTGGTCAGGTTGTTCAGGGCAATCGCAAGCTCGCGCAGGGAAAGCTCCTGGGCATCCTTGATGTTCGGAACCATCAGGCCGCGCGGGGTCGCCGCAGCGATACCCAGATTCATGTAGTGCTTAATCTGGATCTCGCTGTCGGTCCAGGTTGCGTTGACCTGCGGGTTGCGCTCGGCGGCCCAAATCACCGCGGCGGCCAGAACCAGCAGCGGGGTGACCTTCACGCCCTCAAAGTGGCGGGACTTCTTCAGGCGCTTGACGAACTCCATGGTGCGGGATGCATCCACGTCCACGAAAATCGACACGTGCGGGGCGCTGAAGGCCGAGGCGACCATGGCCTTCGCGGTGGCCTTGCGCACGCCGCGCACCGGGATGCGCTCGATGCGGTCGCCCGGGGTGGTTGCACCCTGCCAGAAGGGCTGGCGGGCACCGCTGTGCTGCACGTCCTTGAGGTGGGCAACGTAGTTCATGAGGTCCTGCTTGGTCACCTGGCCGCGGGCACCGGTGGCGGTCACGTGGGCCAGGTCGACGCCGAGTTCCTTAGCGGCCAAACGCACCGGAGGGGCCGCCAGGGTAGGGCGGTACGGAACCTGTTCGGGCGGCAGGGCCTGCGTGGGAGCCGAGTCCTGCGCGGGTGCCGGGGTCTGGGCGGCGATGGGCTCGTGGGCCAGACGCTGCACCACCGAGTTCAGCGGGGTGTTCTCCACAAAGCGGGAGGCGCGCTCAGCCAGCTCGCTGAGCAGGCCCTGGTTGCGGTTTACCGGGTCGGAGGGGGTGTGCGCCACCGGTGCCTGGGCTGTCGGCGCCGCGGGTGATGCGGGGGCGGCAGGTGCGGGCTGGGCCGCGGAGGCGGGACGCTTACGTGCGCGGCGCTTAACGGCGTCCGCCTTGGGTCCGGAGCCGACCAGCGCGGTGCCGGATTCGGTCTCCTGCTGCGGCGCGGCGGGGGCGGCCGGGGCCGCGCCGTCGCCACCGGAGATGCGGATGATGGGGGTACCCACCTCGACGGTCTCACCCTCGGCGACCATCAGTTCTTCGACGGTGCCGGCATAGGGCGAGGGCAGTTCGACAACGCTCTTGGCGGTTTCAATCTCGACCAGCACATCGTTGATGGCGACCTCGGTGCCGGTTGCGACCTTCCAGCTGAGGATTTCAGCCTCGGTCAGGCCTTCGCCCACGTCGGGAAGCGAAAAAATCTGGGACATATTTACCTCTCACTAGGGCATATACCCTACATGGAATATTATGGGCGGTCCTATCCGCCGCTGTGCGCCGCCGATAGCAGACCGGCGGCACACCTCAGAACGAAGCGTCAAGCAACGGGGTGCACATACCAACCCCGAAACCGCGCCTAGTAATCGAAAGCGCGGTCAACCGCCTCAAGAATACGGTCAATATCGGGCACGTACTCCTCCTCAACACGGGACACCGGGTATGGCATGTAGTAGCCACCCACGCGAATCACCGGGGCCTGCAGACTGTAGAAGCAACGCTCCGTAATCGCGGACGCCAGCTCACCACCCATGCCACCGAAGGTGGGGGCCTCGTGGGCAATAATCAGTCGACCGGTCTTCGCCACCGAGGCGGCCACGGTCGGCACATCCAGCGGAGAAATCGAGCGCAGATCAATCACCTCAATCGAGCGGCCATCCTCAACCGCGGCCTCCGCGGCTGCCAGGGCCACCGGAACCAGCGGACCGTACGCAACAATCGTGGCGTCGGTACCCTCGCGCACGACCTTGGCGCTAAACGGGTCGAAGGAGGTGTCGTTCAGGTCCACGTCCCCCTTGAGCCAGTAGCGGCGCTTGGGCTCAAAGATAATGACCGGATCCGGGCACTCAATCGCCTTGCGGGTCATCCAATAGGCCTCGTGCGGGCTCGAGGGGGTCACGATGCGTAGGCCGGCGGTGTGGGCGAACAGCGCCTCGGGTGACTCGGAGTGGTGTTCCACCGAGCCAATCACGCCGCCGTAGGGAATACGAATCGTCACCGGCACGATGTACTGCTTATCGGTGCGGTTGTGAATCTTCGCAAGCTGGCTCGTGATTTGGTTGAAGGCGGGGAAAACGAAGCCGTCGAACTGAATCTCGGGAACGGGGCGGTACCCGCGCAGCGCCATGCCGATGGAGGTGCCGATAATGCCAGACTCCCCCAGCGGGCTATCCATGACGCGGCGGTTGCCGAAGCGGGCCTGCAAGCCCTCGGTCACGCGGTACACGCCGCCAAGCTTGCCGATATCCTCACCGAGCAGAACCACGGTGCGGTCAGCCTCCAGGGCATCCTCCAGGCCGCGAGTAATGGCCTTGGCGAGGGTCAAACGCTCAATGTTTTCGCTCATCTTTACTCCTCTTCAAAGCCTGCGTTGTAGGTGCGGTAGAATTCGCGGTCGTCCTCAACCTGCTGGTGTTCCTGGGCGTAGACGCGGTCGAAGAAGTGCTCAAAGTCTGCCACCTCGGCGGACAGTACGGCATCGCGAACGCCGGAGGCGACCTTCTGGGCAGACTCGGCAACCTCCTCGAAGAAGGCATCGTCGGCGTAGCCCTGCTCGCGCAGGTACTTCTCGAGGCGAATCATGGGGTCGCGGTGCAGCGGCCCCTCAAGGTCGGCCTCGGTGCGGTACTTCGTGGGGTCGTCGGCGGTGGTGTGCGGGCCCAGACGGTAGGTCTCGGCCTCGATGAGCACGGGGCCTTCACCGGCGCGGATCTTCTCCATGGCGTAGCGGGTTGCGGCGAGCACGCCCAGGATGTCATTGCCGTCCACGCGCAGGCCCTCGAAGCCGTAACCGGCGGCTCGGGTCGAAATCGGCACGCGCGACTGCACCTCGAAGGGAACCGAGATGGCCCAGCGGTTGTTCTGCACGAAGAAGAGCACCGGGGCGTCGTAGGAGGCCGCGAAGACCATGGATTCGTGAACGTCGCCCTCGCTAGAGGAGCCGTCGCCGAAGTAGACCGCGACGGCGGGCTTCTGCGCGTCGGTTGCGGGGTCGGTGGCCTGGCCCTGGCCGGTGGGGCGCTTGCCGGTTTCAGCCTCGATATCGGCATCGAAGTTCAGGCCCATGGCGTAGCCGACGGCGTGCAGGGTCTGGGCGGCCAGCACCTTGGTGTAGGTGTGGAAGTTGTGGGCCTTCATGTCCCAACCGTGGGTGGTGGTGCCGCGGAAGATGGTAATCAGATCGCGGAAATCCACACCGCGCGCCAGAGCGACGGCGTGCTCACGATAGGAGGGGAAGATGTAGTCATTGGGGGCGTAGGCCAGTGCGGAGCCGACCTGCGCGGCCTCCTGGCCTCGGCTAGGAACCCACAGGGCGAGCTGGCCCTGGCGCTGCAGGGCGGTCGCCTCGTCATCGAAGCGGCGGGTGGTGTACATGAGGCGGTAGGCCTCGCGCAGGGTATCACCATCGACGTCTTTGACGTATCGGCTGAAGGTGGGGTGTTCGTGGACGGTGCCGTTCTCATCCATGAGCTGGATGCGCTCGGGCACTCCCGGGTACTTGTCGTTCTCGTGCATCTAACCTCCACACGTGACGATGGCTTCGCCTGCGGGCTACCGGGACCAAGCCTCATTCTCCACGAAAGGTGGAGGGTTGAGAGGCTGATTTACGGCCGGTGCACCATCAGGACTGGGCATATATACCTACCAGTTTACTATTTCGGGCTCTCGGCAATAACGTGCACGCTCGGAACACGCCTGGAACACCGCGTATTGCACCCCGTCATTCAGCATATGAGCAGGCGAAAACCAGCGGCGCTACCAATTGCGTTTAATGACCAAAGGAACCCTCCTATATATTCGATAATCAGAATATATAGGAGGGTTCCTTCATTTTCATACGCTCAGGACCGCTATGCGATTCAAGCTTATCCAGCGATGTTGAGCGAGATTAGCCCTCCTGCGCGAAGAGCTCGCACAGGGACAGGAAACGGTCGTTTGCCTCGACCTCGCCGATGCTCACGCGCACGCCCTCGGACCCGAAGGCACGCACCGAGAGAGCGTTCCGGTTCATGAGGTCAACGAAGTCACCGGTCCGCTCCCCCAGGGGCAGCCACACAAAGTTTGCGTAGGTGCCCGGGAACTCGTAGCCCAGTTCGCGTAGACGGGCCGTGACGCGCTCACGCTCGGCCACGATGTGCCTGACCCGCGCCATGACGGCCTCCTGGTGCTCGATGGAGGCGACGGCGGCCCGCTCGGCCAGGGCGGACACGGCAAAGGGCGTCGCGGCAACCCGCAGGTGGCGGGTAATCTGCGGATGCGAAATCGAGTAGCCCACGCGCAAACCCGCCAGGCCCTGCGCCTTGGAGAAAGTGCGCAGAATGATGACGTTCGGGTAGTCACGGTAGATGTCCAGGCCGTTCAGTGGGGGCTCTTCCCCCTCCGGAATGGAGGAGGCCGCGCAGAACTCGAAGTAGGCCTCGTCGATGACCACGGGAACGGTAGCCGGCACCTTCGCGAGGAAGGAGCGAATCTGGCTCTCGGTCACGGCGGGACCGGTCGGGTTATTGGGGGTGCACACCAGAATCAGGCGGGTGCGGTCGGTGACGGCCGCGGCCATAGCGTCCAGGTCGTGCGCGCCGTCGGGCAGGTTCGGCACCTGCACGCTACGAGCGCCCATGATGCCAACCAGAATGGGGTAGGCCTCGAAGGAACGCCACGCGTAGATGACCTCGTCCTGCACGCCGTCGGCGTTAACGCCCGCGAAGGTTTTGAGAATCTGGTTGAGCGCGCCGAGGCTGCCGGCGCCGGTCACGATATCCTCGGCATCCACGCCCAGCTGCCCGGCGAGGGCGGTGCGCAGGGCGGTTGAGAGGGGGTCGGGATAGCGGTGCACCGCATCGAATTCGGCCAGCACGCGCGCCACCTCGGGCACGGGGCCCAGCGGGTTCTCGTTAGAGGAAAGCTTGTACCGGGTCAGGCCCTCGACGGGAACGGGAGGCTTGCCCGCGGCGTAGCTGGGCAGGGTGTCGAAGACGGGGCGGACCGGGATGCTGGTGGGTTCTTCTGAGTGGCTCATAGCTTTAGTATGTGCCTGCGAGCGCCGCGGAGCCAGCGCTATCGGGGTGAAGACCAGCATGGGGACAGGACGAGCCATCCCCATGCCGGTCTCCGCCACCTCACCGGCCGGGCTCCCCACTAGGCAAATACCGGCTCCCGCTCAACGGTGACGGCGCGCCGAGGCTCCGGTGCGGGGTGTATCAACCCCGGGTCGATCTCCTCGGGAGGAATCGGCGTGTGGAACCCCGGGTCGATGTCCTCGGCCGGCGCCACGGGCATGGGAACAGGCTTCAGCTCTGGTAGGTCGGGGGTAAGCGATTCCTCACCATCGTAGTCCCCGCCCTGTCGGGGCCCGAGGAATGTGCCCGCAAACGCAGAACCAATTTTAGGGAGTGGCAGGTCATCGATGGTTGGCTGATTAATAACCTTTCCGATGTTTGCCTGTGAGCCTGCGGGCTCTGGTAGAAGGTCCGGCGGGAGCAAATCTGCAGGGGGTGGTGGACCCTCCGGCTCGACTCGAGCGGGCAATTTGATAGGGGCAGGCTCCGGGCCGCTCAGGTCCGCCGGCAAGTTGATGGCGGACGGAACATTCTGCGGGTCGTATCCCTGCAGGGGAGGTGTTTTGGGCGTCTGCGGTGCAGGCATCTCGGGCCAGGTCGGCTTCGGGCTCCCCGGCTCCTGCGACGGTTTAGGGCCCGGGTGAGGGAGACGCCGTTCGGCGCTCTCCCACGTATCTTGGGCTGCTTTTTGGATCCGTTCCCCCTTATCTTTGGCGTCCTGAACGCCCTTGATCATTCCACCTGTTCCATGTTCAATCGCTTCGTCTACACCCTTCTCGTCAAACCTAACCCCCGATTTGTAGGCCTGTCGCGAGTAGATTCCGATACGTGAGATCGTTACGTCCCTTCGCTCAGCTAGGCTGTATCCGTCCGGCATAGCAGAACCCGAGGTAACCTTCTGCTCCCCCAGCACGTATTCCTTACCATCCATCGCCGCACGCATGCCACCAAAAACCGCGTTACTATGCCCCTCACGCTCTAGAGCTTCTCGGTATTTTTCGCCATCGTGTACAGGGTTCTGGATGGTAATTGCTGTATCACGGTCGTCAGGACGCCAGCCGCCCTCTTCCCGCCGTGCACTATCCGGAACAATATCGCCTTCGCCTTCCACATAGTCCACGGCGAAGTCTCGGCGTTTGGCGGGCAAACCTCGTAGCGGAGCACCTTGGGCGTAGATACCGACGATGTTGATTTCTTTGGCGACCTCGAAACTATTAGCCATGTTGTAGGCAATCATGGCTCCCTGGCTGAACCCTTCCAGGTACACGCGGGCCCCCTGCGGCGCACCGGCATCACGCAAAGCCTGAAGAACCATCCGATAGGCGGGGTTCCTCGTGGTATCTTCACCTAACGTTTCACGCACAGCACCCGCAGGGTCCATGGGAGAGCCGCCCCAGGAGTCAAAGTTAGTCCCCGGAATACTCACCACGTACAGGGCGTAGGCGGGGTCACCCTCGTGGCCTTCTTCGTACATGACGGTGACCATCACGGCGCCGCGTTCGCCCTTCGTCGGGTCCTGCTGAGAACGCTCGAATTCCTGGTCCTGGGCTTTGGCAGCCGCCTGCAAACGTTCCGAGCTGGAGCCTACGGAAAGCTGATTTTTCTCTCCCCGGTGCGCCGCGACCCCGTACTCATCAGCCGAAGCGGTACGCACGTTGTGTGCCGTGCTGCCCACGTCCCGCCACGTATTCTCTCTCTTCAACGATAGGGTGGCCCTCCCGATGAATTTCTCAATGATTTTCGCGGGGATTCCGGTGATCCTGGACAGCCGTCCAGCCACTCGCCGGCGGGCAATCTCGGGGTTGAGTCGGGCGTCAAGATAGGCTGTCGCTCCGAAAAGTACCGCCGCGACGAGGGGTGAATAGGGCATCGCTATTGATGCGCTGTAGTACCCGAGCTCGGGCAGCGTCAGCCGGATAAGGTACCGGACCTCGTCGGGGTCGCCGGCGAGGGCGCCGCGAATGTGGGTTCGCACCGTCAGCCCGTCAGGGAGCTTACCGTCCTGGGCGATACCGAGCGATTCGAACCAGCCGGCTACCATGTTCTCGACCTGCAGGTAGGCGCTGTGGGCGAGGCGCACGGCCACCGCCGTGGCCACCAGATCGGCGGCGCTTTCGCCCATCCCGGCGGCCAACATGGTGCACTGGCCGCTGGCCAGACGGGCGCGCGCGTTGACCCCGAGAAAGAGCATCGTCTCTGCGCCAATGCTCGAGATGGGCACCGGACGTTCAGCGCAGCGCTGGCTGGCGTGGGCGAGGGAATCGGCGATGGCGGGCATCTCTTCCAGTGTGACGGTGATGGTCGCCCCTGTGGGGGCCGAGCCGCTCCCCTCGATGGGAAGGGCGTACGTTGCGTTGATCATGGGTTCTCCTAGATGGGTTCTCCTAGCGACGACTAGCAGTGAGTAGCGGTCTAATAGCCGGTTTGGCGGGTAACGAGCGCGTTGAGCCCCTCGGGGAGGGTGACGTGCATGAGGGAATCAAGCTCGTGTTGCGCGGACCCCGCGTGGCGGGCCACGAGGTCCTCCAGTTTTCCGGGGTCGAGGATATCGGCGGCGGTATCCGTGAGGGACCCGAGAAGGCTGTCGAGGGCACCGGCCGCGGCGGTAACGGCCTGGGCTTTGGCGGTCAGTTCGGCGGCGAGCTCTTCAGCGGCGGCGGCAATATCGGCCGCCGCGTTCTCGGCAATCTGTGCCCTGTCTCGAATACTGTCGCGGTGCCTTTCGAGCTGTCTGCGGAAGGCGCGGCCCGCCTCCGAGGCCCAGTGCTCTGTTCCGAGCTCGCCGGTGCGCGCGTAGACCCCCTGTATCTCGTGGGCTTCGGCGCGCATGCGTGCGGAAAGCTCGGCACCCTTGGTGCGGGCCAAGGCGGCTGCCGCGAGGAGCGAGGCGGCGAACGCGCGTCCGGCCGCGGAGCCGATGCCCATATGGCCGGCGGCACGCAGAATATCCGCGGTGCTGGGCGGGTTGGGGGTTCCCGGAGGCGCAGATGGCGGTGTGGAATCGACGAAGGTAGGCACGGCGCGTCCTTTCGGAGGAGCCGGTTACGGATACCGGCTTAGCGGGTGGACTTTGGTTCCAGCCTATGGGCGGGCCGGCGTTGCTCCCCCCGGCTTTTAGCCACCTGTGGATAGCGACCCCACAAAACGAAAAATCCGCACGGATTTGAGCTGCAGAACCCGCAAAATGCTTTATCCACAGCTTCCGCCGCCGTCATATTTCCGCGCAAAGATTGCCTCGAAGCCACTCCGAAACCGCTTCGGAACCGAAAAAGCGCCCACCCGTTGGAGTCGGCGCGCCCGCGGCGAGCGCCGCCCGGACCATCCCCGACACCACCCGGACCGCAGTCGGGGCCTTCGCCCAAACCACTATCCAGAGCACCCTCCAACCGCCCACCGCCCCGCACCCCGCCCGCATTTTCCGGCGATCCATGCGAAAATGGAGTTATGTCTCACACCAATAACACCATCCTGCCTTCTGGCCGTATCGATTTGGGCACCGGCGAACTCGCTCTGGGCCCCCTGGACGGACGCTACGCATCCGTCACCGCACCCCTGACGAACTACCTCTCCGAGGCCGCCCTGAACCGCGACCGCATCCACGTCGAGGTCGAGTGGTTCATCTACCTGTGCGAGCACAAGGTGCTGCCGGGCCTGTCCCCGCTGAGCGAGGAGCAGAAGAAGGGCTTGCGCGCCATCGTGACCGATTTCAACGCCGAATCCGTGGCCGAGCTGGCCGAGATTGAGGCCGTGACCGTACACGACGTGAAGGCCGTCGAGTACTACATCGGTCGCCGTCTGAAGGGCCTGGGCCTGGACCACCTGGTGCCGCTGGTTCACTTCGGCTGCACCTCCGAAGACATCAACAACCTCTCCTACGCCCTGGGCATCAAGGATGCCGTGCAGAACGTGTGGATCCCCGCAGCCGAGGAGCTGATTGAGGTTCTGCTGAACCTGGCCGAGGAGGGCCGCGAGGTTCCCATGCTCTCGCGCACCCACGGTCAGCCCGCAACCCCGACCACCCTGGGCAAGGAGATGGGCGTGCTCGCCTATCGCCTGAAGCGCCAGGTCAAGCATGTGAAGGCGACCGAGTTCCTCGGCAAGATCAATGGTGCGACCGGCACCTATGCCGCGCACTACGCCTCGGTGCCCACCGCCGATTGGCAGAAGATTTCTCGCGGTTTCGTTGAGCACCTGGGCCTGACCTGGAACCCGCTGACCACCCAGATTGAGTCGCACGACTGGCAGGCCGAGCTGTACTCGGATATCGCGCACTTCAACCGCGTGCTGCACAACCTCTGCACCGACGTGTGGAGCTACATTTCGATTGGTTTCTTCCGCCAGATTCCGGTGGCCGGTGCGACCGGTTCGTCCACCATGCCGCACAAGGTTAACCCGATTCGCTTCGAGAACGCGGAGGCTAACCTGGAGCTCTCCAACGCCCTGCTGGATTCGCTGGGCTCGACCCTGGTGACCTCCCGCTGGCAGCGCGACCTGACCGATTCCTCGGCTCAGCGCAACATCGGCGTGGCCTTCGGTCACTCGGTCCTGGCCATCTCGAACGTGGTGAAGGGCCTGAAGCGCCTGGACATCGCGGCCGACGTGATTTCCGCCGACCTGGACTCCAACTGGGAGGTTCTGGCCGAGGCAATCCAGATGGTGATGCGCGCGGAGGCTATCGCGGGTGTTCCCGGCATGGAGAACCCCTACGAGCGTCTGAAGGAGCTGACTCGTGGTCACCGCGTGGATGCGGCTCGCCTCAAGGAGTTTGTGGCAACCCTGGGCCTTTCCCCCGAGGCCGAGGAGCGTCTGTCGAACCTGACCCCGCACACCTACAACGGCATTGCGGCTCAGCTGCTCGATCACGCGAAGAACGCGTAGTCGGTAGCATCGGCTGAACGCCGGCCTTAACGCTGAAGACCCCGGGTCCCTGAGTTCAGGGATCCGGGGTCTTCAACGTGTTGGGGCTTTGCTATGTCTGCTAACCAGCGAGGGTTTTAGCGCTCGAGCATGGGGCGGTTTTCGGTCTCAGTGTCGTGGCCCTTGTCGCGGGTGAAGACCTTGCCTACAGCCTTACCTGCGTCCTTGACGCCCTTGAGCAGGGAGCCAGCCACGCCGGAGGAGCCGTCCGAACCTTCGCCGCCCTGTACGCGCGGTGCACGCGGGGTAATCATGAGCTCTGCGGGGAAGTAGGCGGGCGCGTCGCCGAAGGCTCGGCGGGTGTTGCGCACGACGTCCTTGCCGAGGGTCAGGTTCGCGCCACCGCCAACGACTGCGCCCACGCCGAAGGGCAGGGCACGGCCGAGCAGTGCACCGGTCTGGCGGGTGAGGAAGCGGCGGATGAACATGTTTCGGATGGTACGTTCGACGCTGAACATCTTGCCGCTGGAGGAGTTGCCGAGCAGCATGCCCCACTTGTTGGAGACACCGCCTGCCTTGCCGGTCTGCAGCAGCACGGTGTTCATGAGCTGGGAGCCTTCTTCGCCGAGCATGATTGCCATGACCATGGAGCGGGCGGTTTCGGGGTCGTGTACGTGCACGCCGTGCAGTTCTGCGACTGCCTGGGCGTAGAGTGCGGTGCGTTCGAGGTAGCCGCCGACTGCGAGCGCGGACAGGCTCATGGAGGTGACGGTGCCGACGCCGGGCACGAATGCGGATGCGCCGGTGACGCCGCCGATGGCGGTGATGTCACGCAGGTAGGTGCGGTCGAGGCGCTTGTGGATTTGTTCGGGGGTTTCGTCGGGGT
>ERZ1674201.110-NODE-110-length-13724-cov-12.147194_pt1 | contig 13724 bp, 7 predicted proteins | sample MGYA00581114_ERZ1674201 | MGnify/ENA primary metagenome ERZ1674201 (study PRJEB41354, sample SAMEA4873309) | human saliva metagenome | biome: human-associated habitat [ENVO:00009003]; feature: mouth environment [ENVO:08000002]; material: saliva material...
CACGACGGGCGCGGCGTGTTCGAGGGCGTGCCCTCGCCGCTGACCGTCACCCGCTACCACTCCCTCACGATCGACCCCGCGACCATGCCCGACGAGCTCGAGGTTTCCGCGGCTACCGAGTCCGGCATCATCATGGGTGTGCGCCACCGCTCCCTGCCCCTTGAGGGCGTCCAGTTCCACCCCGAGTCCGTCATGACCCAGTCCGGGCACCTCATGTTCGCCAACTGGCTGGCAGCCTGCGGCGACGCTGGCGCACGCGAGCGGGCCGTGTCCCTGAAGCCCGTCGTCGCGGAGCGTTTCACGCTGTAGATTCTGCAGTCCGCGTGGCAGCTACCGTGCCGCAGGTGTGCTTGTGGGCGCGTGCATGCGGATAGGTTACGAGCATCCGGATAGGTTACGCGTATGTGGATAGCTTATTAACCTATCCGGATGTCAATAACCTATCCACATCGTCACAACCTATCCACGTCAGGGGCCTGTTTTCCTGCCGCGCGTGTTGGCCACGCCCGCATGCAGTGAAGCCCGCGTCGCGTCGCAGCACAGCACCTGCCAACAGAGCTGGTTGTCTGGCAGGCGTGCGTTGTGGAAGACATGCTTCCACCGTGATGAGGCGGGTGCACCGGTCCCTGGTAGCCGTGCATTGTCGAGGCCGCCCGCGCACACCCGCGCACACCCGTGCACACGCGCACACGACGAGGCCCGCACACCCGCGCACACGACGAGGCCCGCGCCTCAGGAGGATTCCTGTGAGTGCGGGCCTCGATGCGCGTGCCGCAGGGGCGGTGTGTGCCGCTCGCGCGGCGCGCGTCAGTGACTCTTCGTGGGGCTCGGGCTGGGTGTGTTCCCCTGGGAGCCCTTGGATACCTTCAGCTTCACGGTCGAGTTCTTGTCCACCTTCGAGCCCTCGCCGGGCTCGACAGAGAGGACCTGGCCGGCGGGCTGCGAGCCCGCGACTTCCTCGACGGTGACGGTCAAGCCCAGGGCCTTGAGCTGCGCCTCGGCGTCGTCACGGCCGATGCCGACGACGGAGGGGATCTCCACCTGCGCGCTCTTGCCGTTGGACACGGACACGGCGATGCTCGTACCCTTCTTGACCTTCGTCCCGGTCGCGGGATCCTGCGAGACGATGCGGTCCTTTTCCTTATCGGAATCGACGCTCGTCACGTTACCGAGCTCCAGGCCGGCGGACTTCAGGGCGCTGCGCGCCTGATCCTGGCTCATGCCCTGCAGATCCGGGACCTCGACCTCGGAGGAGCCCGAGGACAGGGACACGGTGATGGTCTGGCCAGCCTTCACCTTCGTGCCGGGGGAGGGGTTGGTCTCGGCGACCTTGCCCTCGGGCACGGTGTCGGACGCGACCGTCTTCGAGCTCTGCTCAAACTTCAACCCCTGGGCCTCGATGGCCTTGCGGGCCTCGTCGGGGCTCATGCCGACCAGGTTATCGGGCACGACGACGGAGTCGGGGCCCGACGAAATGGTGACGCGCACGGTGGCACCCTTCTCGGCGGACGTGCCCGCGGCCGGGTCAGTCGAGACGACGGATCCGGCCTCCACGGTGTCGGAGGCGACCTTGTCGGGGTTGAGTTCCCACGTGAAGCCGGCGGCTTCGATCTGGGCCTTCGCATCGGTCTGCGACAGGCCGACGACGTTGGGAACCGCCGTCGGCTCCGCCGTCGACGCGCCGCGCGTGAGCGCGTACACGCTGCCTGCGATGAGGAGCAGGGCGATGAGGACGAGGGACGCGATGATCGCTGTGCGGCGCTTGCGTGCCTTGGCGGCAGCGTTGGCCGCGTCGTCAGTCGCCACGGCGGGCAGGGACGTTGAGGTCGCCGCGACCCCGGCGGGGGCGGCAGCGTGTGGGGCGACGGCGTGGGGGGTGACGGCGGCCATCGGGGTGGTGGCAGCTGTACGCGCACCGGCCATGCCGGTGGCGGGCAGCACCTCGGTTGCCCAGGAGTCGGTGGGTGGGGCGCCCACGTCCAGGCCGCGAGCCACGCGCTGCAGGTCGGAGAGCATGGCGGCGGCGCTGGGGTAGCGGTCGTCGCGGTTCTTCGCCAGGGCCTTGAGCACAACGCGGTCCAGGGAATCCGGGATGTCGGAAAGGATCGACGAGGGCGTGGGCGGGATCTGCTCGACGTGCTGGTAGGCGACGGCCACCGCGGAATCGCCCTTGAAGGGAGGGCGGCCGGTCAGCAGCTCGAAGAGGACGACGCCGGTGGAGTACAGGTCGGAGCGCTCGTCAACGGTCTCGCCGCGCGCCTGCTCGGGGGAGAGGTACTGCGCTGTGCCGACGACTGCGTTGGTCTGAGTCATCGTCGCCTGCGAGTCGGTCAGGGCTCGGGCGATGCCGAAGTCCATGACCTTCACCTTGCCGTCCGAGGTCAGCATGATGTTGCCCGGCTTGATGTCGCGGTGCACCAGGTGGTTGGCGTGCGAGTATTGCAGGGCGGACAGGACGCCGGAGACGATCTCGATGGCCTCGTTGATCGGCACGGCCGTCCCGTCGGAGATGAGGTCCTTGACGGTGTGTCCCTCGACGTACTCCATGACGATGTAGGGCACCGCGATCGAGCGGCCGGTCGTGTCTTCGATGATCTCCTCGCCGGTGTCGTACACGGCGACGATGTTCGGGTGATTCAGCGACGCCGCTGACTGAGCTTCGCGGCGGAAGCGTGCCTGGAAGATCGAATCTTGCGCCAGGTCGCGCCGCAGCATCTTGATGGCGACGACGCGCGAGAGGCGGGTGTCGAAGCCCAGGTGGACTTCGGCCATGCCGCCTCGCCCGATGAGCGAGCGGACCTCGTATCGGCCAGCTAGACGGTGGGCCATGGGCTCTGCCATGTCCTAACCTCCTCGATAATGTTTGCCCCCGCGTTGGTTTGGATGAGGGAGCTCAGCATGTACTTGATCGTAACTGCTGCGAGTACGATTAGCGCAATCGCGATGAGTGCGATGATCGCCGCGCGGATGATTCTCTTGCTCGCCGGGACGGGCGGTGCGACGACGCTGCGCGAGTACGCGGTCTTTGCGATCGGTCGTTTCCGGTCGACGGAGCGTGCGTCGAGCTCGTGCCACTGGGGACCGCGGGTCTTCTTCTCGGGGCGGGGCTCGTACACGGAGCGCCGCGGGCGAGTGTTGGAATTCTTGCTGCGGGGCGGGGGCACGGTTCCGTAGACGCGCGGCGTAGAGCCGGTGGTCGTCGGTGTGGAGGACGAGGCCGTGGCGTCCACGGCGCGTCGTCCGTTCGAGCGGTGGGAGGGCGCGGGTACGTCGGAGCGCGCGGCCTGGCGCTGAGCCTGCTCGGCGTCGCGGCGTTGGCGTGCCTCGCGGCGTTGGCGCGCTTCGCGTGCTTCGCGCACCTCGCGCTGGCGTCGTTCCTCCTCGCGGGCGACTTGCGCGCGGCGCTGTTCTTCGGCGGCGTCCTCGGCTTGGCGGTGCTGGGCGCGCTGGCGCAGGCGTTCGGTCAGCGCGGCGTGGCGGTCCTGCGGTTGTGCGGGTTGCGCCGACGAGGGCGGGGTGGGGATCGCGTCCGGGCGTGCGGGGGTGTCCGAGGCCGGCGTGGTCTTCTCGGGGCTGGCTTGCTCGGGCGCGGCCTTCGTGGGGGCACCCGTGAGTGGGGCCGCCGAGTTCGCCCGCTCAACGCGGGCGGTGGCCGCCTCCGGAGGCGAGGCCTGGGCGGGTGCCGCGGGAATGGGCGCTGCGCCAGCGGCGCGAGCGCGCGAAGGCTCTGCGGGCGTGCCGGGGGCGGCTGGCGGTGGCGCGGCGTGCCGGGTTGCGGGCGCCTCGGGGATGGCTGGTGGCGCGGGCCGAGCCGCGACGACGCGCGTGGGGATCGAGGCCTGGGCGGACTCTGGCTGGGGCACGGCGGCGTGGCGGCCCGTGGAGGTCAGGGAGCTCGAGGAGGCGGGGGCGTGCTCGCCCGTCGCGTCGGGGCGGATGCGCCGTACCCGAGTGGGCGCGGACACCGGCGGCGGGACCGGGGGAGCGGGGGCCTCGTCGATGATGCGCGGGACGGTCGCGTGGCGACCGGTGATCGGGATCATCGAGGAGGAGGGCGCGATCGTGGTGGCCTCGTCGATGATGCGCGGGACGGCCGCGTGGCGTCCCGTGACGGCGCGCACTCGGGGGGTGAGGCCCGACGGGGGCTGGAGCATCTCGTCGGGCAGCGTGCGGCGAGTCAGGTGACGCACGGGTGCGAGGATCGGCACGGACGGTTGGACGGGGGTGCGGGTCTCGGCCGGGCGCTGCGCGGACTTCGGCAGCGGCAGCGGGCGAGGCGTCACGGAGATGCCCATGGCCTTGGCAGCGCCGGCGATCTCGCGGACGGCCGCGGAGCCGGACTCGGGGCGCTTGGCGGGATCCTTTTCCAGCAGGTGCAAGATAACGTCGGCGAGGGGCTCGGGGACGAAATCCGGCAGCGGAGGCACGGGGTCGTTGACGTGGGCGAACGCGATGTCCACCTGCGTCTCGCCCGTGAAGGGGCGTCGGCCCGCCGCTGCCTCGTAGGCGATGACGCCGAGGGCGTAGAGGTCTCCGATGGGGGTCGCCAATTCGCCCATGGCTTGCTCGGGCGGCAGGTACTGGGCGGTGCCCATGACCATGCCGGCGGCTGTGAGGTTGACCTGGTTGCGGGTGCGGGAGATGCCGAAGTCCGTCAGCTTCACCATACCGTCGGGGCGAACAATGATGTTCGCGGGCTTGATGTCGCGGTGCACGACGCCCGCGCGGGCCGCGGCGCCGAGGGCCATCGCGACCTGGACGAGGATCGGCATGAGGTATTCGGGTTCGATGCGTGAGCCGCCGCGCAGGTAGTCTGTCAGCGGGTATCCGTCGACGAGCTCCATGATGATCCAGCCGATGCCGTCTTCCTCGCCCGAATCCTGCGTGTTCGCGATGTTCGGGTGGGAGATCGACATGGAGTTGCGGGCCTCGAGGCGCAGGCGCGACAGCGAGAGCTCCTCGCCTGCCAGCTCGGGGCGCAGGACCTTCGCGGCGACGATGTGGCCGCTGACCCGGTCGCGGGCCTTCCACACTTCGCCCATGCCGCCTTGGGCGATCGGGGTGAGCAGCGTGTAGCGCCCCCCGAGCACCCGCCCGGCACCGGAAGTCATGCGTTGGACGCTCACGAGAGCCCCGCTTCCAGGATGGCCCGGGCGATCGGGCCGGCCACGTCTCCGCCGTGCGGCGTGGGATTGTTGTCGTCGCCCTCGACGAGGACGGCGAACGCGATCTTCGGGTTGGTGACGGGGGCGAATCCGATGGCCCACGCGTTGGCGCGGTCGCCTTCGCCCGTCTCGGCGGTGCCCGTCTTGGCTGCGACCGCAACGTTCGGCAGCGCCATCGTGGTGCCGGTGCCGTAGGGCTGGGAGACGACGGCCTCCATCATGGTGGTCAGCTTCGAGGCCGTCTCCGCGGAGATCGGTCGGCCGCCGTCCGTGGGGGCGGTCGTGCGCACGACCTGGTTGTCGGCGTCGACGATCGACTTGATCAGGTAGGGCGTCATCATCTGGCCGCCGTTGGCGACCGTCTGGGCGACCTGCGCCATCTGCAGGGGCGTGGTCTGGACCGTGTACTGGCCGATGGAACTCATGGCGAGCTGGGCCGCGTCGGCGTCGGAGGGGAACACGGAGGGCGTCACGGTCAGGGGAATCTGCGATTCGCGGCCGAATCCGAAGCGGTTGGTGACGTCGATGAGCTGCTGGTTCGTCAGCTGCTGGGAGGCCAGCACGAAGGTCGTGTTGCAGGAGCGCGCGAAGGCCTCGGTGAGCGTCGGGTTGCCGTCCCCGCAGGTGGATGACTCGATGTTGGAGACCTCGGTGGCCGTGCCCGGCAGGGTGGTCGACACGGGTGAGGGCATGCGCGTGTCCGGCGCAGCCAGGCCGTTTTCGAACAGTGCGACGGTGGTGAGGACCTTAAAGGTCGAGCCGGGGGCGTAGCGCTGCGAGATGGCCCGGTTCGTCAGCGGGTTGTTCGGGTCAGCAGACAGGGTCGAGAAGGCCTGGGACACCTCGGTCGCGTCCGAGGAGGCCAGCTGATTCGGGTCGTAGCTCGGCGAGGAGTACATCGCCAGGACCGCGCCGGTCGTTGCGTCCAGGGCCACGACGGCTCCCTTGCGGTCGCCCAGCGCCTCGGCGGCGGCCTTCTGCATCTGGGAGTTGAGCGTGAGTTCGACGCCGCCGCCCTGGCGGTTCTGGCCCGTCAGGAGGTTACGCAGGCGCTGCCCGAGGAGCGTCTGGGACTGGCCGTCCAGGACATCCTCCTCGGCGGCCTCGATGCCGGTCGACGCGTTGCCCACGGACGAGAAGTAGCCGGTGACGGGGGCGTAGAGGGGCCCCTCGGAGTAGGAGCGCGCGTAGCGCTTGGAGCCGTCCTCGAGCTCGGAGGAGACGATGGCGGTCTTGTCAACGATAATGGGGCCGCGGTCGGTTTCTGCCGCGTGCAGGATCGTCCGCTGGTTACGCGGGTCCTCGTTGAGCGAGGACGCGGAGATGAACTGCGTGTTCGTGACACCCACCCCGAGGAGGGCGAACATCAGCAGGACGATGACGAAAATCTTGCGAATCTGGTTATTCACGCCTTACTCACCCACTCCCACGGCCGGCTGGATGCCCGAGTTCCACGGCGCCGGGGTCGAGGCCGGGCGACGCGCGGCGTCGGAGACGCGGATCAGCAGCGCGACGGTGATCCACGAGGACACCATCGACGAGCCACCCGCCGCGAGGAACGGGGCGGTCAGGCCCGTCAGCGGGATAATGCGCGTGATGCCGCCGAGGACCACGAAGAGCTGAATCGCGAGGGAGAAGCTCAGGCCGGTGGCCAGGAGCTTGCCGAAACCGTCGCGCACCGTCAGGGCGGCGCGCAGGCCGCGCTGGATGAGGATCAGGTACAGGACGAGGATGGCCGCCATGCCCGTCAGGCCCAGCTCCTCGGCGAAGGAGGAGAGGATGAAGTCGGAGTTGGCCAGCGGTACCAGCTGCGGGTAGCCGCGGCCCCAGCCGGTGCCCATGAGGCCGCCCGAGGCCTGGCCGAAGAGGCCCTGCACGAGCTGGTAGGAGCCGGAGTCGTAGATATCCGGATCCAGGGCGTGCAGCCACACGTTGAAGCGCGTCTGGACGTGGGCGAAGGAGTGCACGGCGATGGCGACGGCGGGCACGAAGAGCGCGAAGCCGATGACCAGCCACGACACGCGGTTCGTGGCCACGTACAGCATGGCGACGAAGAGGCCGAAGAAGAGCAGCGAGGTGCCCAGGTCGCGCTGGAGGACGAGGATCGCGATGCCGATGAGCCACACGACCATGATGGGGCCGAGGTCTCGAGCGCGCGGCAGGCGCATGCCCAGGACCTTGCGGCCGCCGATCGCCAGGTTGTCGCGGTTGGTGACCAGGTAGCCGGCGAAGAAGATAGCCAGCGTGATCTTGACGAGCTCGCCCGGCTGGATCGAGATGGGGCCCAGGTGGATCCACACGCGCGCGCCGAAGGTCTCCTGGCCCAGGCCGGGAATCATCGGCAGCAGCAGGAGGAAGAGGGAGAGCGCGCCGAAGGTGTAGGTGTAGCGGCGCAGCATGCGGTGGTCGCGCAGGGCGATCAGGATGATGGCGGCGATGACGATCGCGATGCCCACGAAGAGCGCCTGCCGGAAGCCGACCACGGCCTCGTCCCTGCGTGCGTAGGACAGGTCCAGGCGGTAGATCATCGCCAGGCCCAGCCCGGTGAGCGCCACGGCGATCGGCAGGATCACCGGGTCCGCGTAGGGCGCGAGGAAGTGCACGCCGATCTCGCCGACGATGGCGAGCGCGACGAGCACGCCCACCTGCGTGAGAAGGTTCGCGGGGATGGTGCCCGTGTAGTTCAGGGAGGTGAGCACGTAGCCGGAGATGCCGACCGCGAGAGCCAGGCCCATGAGGCCGAGCTCGAGGAAGCGGCGCGGCCTCGCGGGGGCGATCGAGACGGTTGCCATCAGGATTCGCCTCCGCTCTGCGCCCCGGATTGTGGGTTGCCCGACTGGGCGCCGGACTGGGCGCCGGACTGCTCGGCGGAGGGCGCGGGGGTCACGGCGGAGCGCTTGAGGCCCGCGATGTAGGAGTCGATGTCGGCGCGCGAGGAGCGCAGGACGGGGGTGTCGAGGCGCTGGCGGTCCACGGGGGACAGGTCGGCGAGCGCGACGTCGGAGACTTCGATGGCGTGGGAGAGTTTCCACGGGCCGATTGACTGGGGGATGCCCTGGTAGATGACGACGTACCCGTCCTGGCCGACCGCGTAGTACTGGGTCTGCGTCCACTTCCAGGACAGCCAGGAGGCCGCGACCACCAGGACGGTGACGAGCGAGACGAACACGGGCGTCCACCAGGAGGAGCGGGGCTTGAGCTCGAGGGGGGCCTCGTCCTCGTCCGTTCCGTTTCCCGAGGCCTTGGCCCCCAGGGCGGCCGCGCGCGCCGCCGCTCCTTCGCCGCCGCGCGACTTGGCGTTGCGGTCGATGGCAGCAGCGCCGACGATCTGCGGGGGCGCGGGCGGGTAGGTGCCGGCGGGAACAATGTCCGCGATGACGCAGGTGATGTTGTCGGGGCCGCCGGCCAGGAGGGCCAGGCGGATGAGCTCTTCGGCGCATTCGCCCGGGTCCTTGATGTCGGCCATGACCTGGCCGATCGTCTCGGGGGAGACGAGGCCGGAGAGGCCGTCGGAGCACAGCATCCAGCGGTCGCCGACGACGGCCTCGCGGATCGTCTCGTCGGGGGCGACGTCGGCCTGTGCGTCGCCGAGGATCTTTAAGACGACGTTGCGGTTGGGGTGGTGTTCGGCCTCTTCGGGCGTGATCTGGCCGGTGTCGACCAGGTATTGCACGAAGGAGTGGTCGGTCGTGACCTGCGTGAGCGTGTCGCCGCGCAGGACGTAGGCGCGCGAGTCGCCGATGTGGACCATGGCCAGGCGGTTGCCCGAGCGCATGAGTGCGATGCAGGTGGTGCCCAGGCCTTCGAGGTCGCGGTCGCGGCTGGAGCGGTCAGTGAGTTCTTCGTGCGCGTCGAGGAGGGCCTCGCGCAGGAGTGGGAGCATGGAGTCCGCGGGGTGGGAGTCCGTGTCGAGGGGGACCAGGTGGGCGAGGGCGACCGAGGAGGCGATGTCGCCGCCGGCGGGCCCGCCCATGCCGTCGGCGAGGATCAGGAGGTTGGCGCCGGCGTAGCCGGAGTCCTGGTTGTTGGAGCGCACCAGGCCCACGTCGGAGCGGGCAGCGTAGTGGAATTGAACGGCTTTTGCTGACATGTCAACCCACCAATTCGAGCGTGGTCTGGCCGATGCGGATGACGTCGCCGATCTTGAGCTGGCGGGGTTGGCTCAGGCGTTCGTCGTCAATGAAGGTGCCGTTTCGGCTGGAGAGGTCTTCGATCCACCAGCCGTCGGACTGGGGGGTGAGTGCTGCGTGGCGGCTGGAGGCGTATTCGTCTTCGAGGACGAGGGTGCACGCTGGGGAGCGGCCGATGACGATGGGGGCTTCGCCGAGGGGCAGCATGGTGCCCACGAGCGGCCCGCCGGTGACCAGGAGGTCCTTGGGGGCCAGCGGGTTGGTGGAGGTGCGCTTCTTGTTCTTGCGTTTCTCGCGCGAGGCTTTGCGGCGCGAAGCGGCCTTGTCGCGTCCCTTGCCGCGCGGGGTGACGACGGTGCCGAAGATGTCGCGTCGCAGCGTGTTGACGGCGGCGAGCACGAGGAGCCAGAGCAGCACCAGGAACCCGATGCGGAAGACGGTAAATGCGAGGTCAGTGGTCACTTCATTACACTCCGCTCTGGTCTGGGTGCGTCCAGAAGAGGATCTTGGTACGTCCGATGACGATTTGATTGCCGTCGAGCAGGGTTGCTGCGTCGATGCGGTGGCCTTCGACGAAGGAGCCGTTGGTGGATCCCAGGTCGGTCGCGATGACCCCAGTGGGGGTGATGCGCAGTTCGAGGTGGCGCCGTGAGACGCCGGAGTCGTTGACGACGATGTCAGCTTCGGAGCCGCGCCCGATGACGGTGACGGGCTCGGTGAGGAGCCACTTGTCGCCGTCGACGTCGATGATGGGGTGTTCGGGGGATGCGGACGAGGCCGTGGCGGGGGCGGCGGGTCCGCGCCGGTTTTCAGCGTCGACCTTGAGGGTGCCGCTGGGTTCGGAGGCGTCGGCGATGAATTCGATGGTGACGGGGCCGAGGAGGGAGTAACCGTTGGAGGAGGCGTGTTCGGTGGCCTGTTGGGCGAATTCGTCGGCGAGGACGTCGAGGGATGCTTCGAGTGAGGTGAGGTCGGTACGCGAGGCGTAGACGGTGAAGTGGTTGGCGGCGATGATGCGAGTTGCGGAGACTTCCTGGACGGATTCGTCCATGGCGCGGCGGATCGCCGTGGTGATGTCCACGGGCTTGATCCCCGACCGGAACACGCGCGAGAAGGCGCCGTTGACGCCTCGCTCGACGGCGCTCTCGAAGCGGTCGAAGATGCTCATAGTCGTGCTCTCCTCATTCCCCCGCGCTGTGTGCGCGACGTACGTTGTGTGTGGAAGCGAGGCCGCTTCCGGTCCCAGTTTAGCGGCGATAGTAAGCACCGGTGCCCCATCTGTCGGGATGTTCCCGATGTGGGGTGGCGCTGGTCGTCGCGTGCAATGCGCGTGATGGCGGGGAATATCGCGCCATGATGCGCCTGTGACAGCTGGTGCACATGTTACACGTGTGACTATAAGTGTGATGGAGCAAACAAAGTGAGAGGGGTGTTCTCTTGACGGCGCGTCTGGCGTTGACTGCTTGTCATCGGTGTTCGTTGATGTGCCAATCTGAGCCTGTGTGGAATTAACGCGGAATATAGACGTATGCTCGACGGTCATAAAAGCGCTGGTAAAACTCAAATATGATGATATCTGCCACAACTTACTCATTAATTGACGGGACTTGCTAGGGTGGCGTGGTAACTATTGCTAACTGGGGGAACTATGCACCATGACGAAGCTGTGAGCAGTGCTCGCCTGGCGGACACCGCTCCTCCGCGAGGGCGATACGCGCCCGAGGCCTCCCTCCGCACCCGCGGTCCGAGGCCTCGTCGTTTTCTCACTCGCGCCCTGATCGCCGGGGCGCTCGCCGCCGCCTCGGCACTGCCCGCGCTCACCTCCGCGGTCGAGCCCGCCCACGCCGAGGCTCCCCTCGAGACGCCCGGCGTGACCACGACCTCGTTTAATCGCGCTGAGGGGCGTATCGGCGCCACCGTCATCAATAACTATGAAGAGAACCGCACCACCTTCGTAGATGACAAGGGATACTTCGGTGTTGTGCGCGGACAGTCGCGCTACAACCCGAGCGATCCGAACCAGTCATCGATCAAGCACACCAGCGCCACCCAGGTCCAGCCGTGGCTGACAGCATCGGTGGCTGAGAGTGGTGACTACTGGTCGTACATTGCCCGTGGCCAGGCCTATGATCACTTCCGTTACGGCAGGAACTATAGGGGTGAGTATGATCCCAGCCGGATCTCTGCCTCCACGACGAGCGCCCTGGGCTACAAGCCCAACGATCCGGGAACGGTGACGCTGGGCGAGCCCTTCCTGATTGGGGCCGTGCGCCACAACAACTTCCCCATCATGACGATGCAGGACTGGGTGCACTCCTCTTTCGATATTCGCATCGGCGACCTGGAGGAGTCCTTCCCCTTCGACCAGTATGAGACGGTCAACGACACGGAGACGACCGCGGTGCCCCGAGCCGGAGGTCCCTACGAGGAAACGACGTCCGTTCCTAACGGCTATGGCTGCTACCCCGGAGCTCCCTACAAGGCTCGCAAGCGCGGGGACAAAAACAACTGGTATTGCCACCGTTATGTCGGCGAGGGCAAAGGTAGTGTGGACATCTACAAGAATCCCAACCCGCCCGCTGCGAATAGGGAACCCAAGAATTACCCCGAGAACGCCGGTATTCCTGGATCAACCCCTGACTCTGACGACATCCTGACGATCCGTAAGACCACGTCTGAGAAGACCGTCATGATCAACGGGATGCCGCATCGCCTCTTCATCTACGGCTTTGTGCCCAACACGGACGGCAACTGCCCCGCCGCGCCCCCGGCGGGCGTGGAGCCGGTGTCGACGTTTACGACGAAGGAAAACACCTCCTCTTTCGGCTGTATGTATGGCTACTTCCAGCAGGAACGCTACGTGCGCGTCGCCAAGGCGATCACCGAGGACTCCGAGGGCGTGGGCGGCACGATCCCGCCCTTCACCTTCACGACGCGGGCTGTCGATGGCTGGGTCGGCATGGCCGGAACCCCGGACACGACGCTCGTGGCCGCCGACGGCTTCGTGGAGGCGGGCTCCTTCTCGGACGCGCAGCTGACCCCCACCGGCTACGGCGCTGGCGGCACCGCGACCTCGTCCTACAAGGCCTTCATTCCGGGTCAGTCGAGGTTCGTCATCGCCGAGACCGGCCCCGTCCTGCCCGGGTTCTCCCCGAAGCCCGGCTACTTCGGCCCCACCTGGGAAACCAGCGAGCTGGAGGGGAGCCCCGTGTGGGCCATGACCGACGTGACCTGCCTGAACGGCGTCGGCGAGCGCGTGAACGTCACGCGCGACGCGACCACCGGCGGCGTGGACTTCTCGGAGGTTGCCCCGGCCTCGTCCGCCGCGGCACTGCCGATCACGTGTACCTTCACGAACCAAAAGCAGTCGCCGAACCTGCGCCTCGACAAGAGCCTCGATGCGGTTGAGGGCGGGACGACCGACACGATCACCGTCACCTATCGCATCACCGCGACCAACGACGGCAACGTCAAGGGGTCCACCGGGCGCGTCGTGGACCGTCCCGACTTCGCGCCGGGGCTGACCGTGCAATCCGCGCGTATCACGACCGAACCCGAGAATATCGACCAAGCCCCTGCGCTGCCCGCAACCGAAAACTACGTCCTGACCGAGGGGACCGACATCGAGCCGGGCGCTTCCGTTACGTGGTTCATTCGCTTCACCGTCGCTCGCGACACGAGCGCCGAGGGGTACAGGGAGACCCTGCTCGAGTGTCGCACCGAGAATGAGCGCCTCGTTCCGGGTTACGGCCTCTACAACGAGGTCGCCGGACCCAAGGATCACGACGGCAGCGCCAACAACGAGGCCTGTGCGCCCGCTCGCCCGCGCTCGATCCGAGTCGAGAAAGCCGGAACCCAGCCCGTGGGCACGCCCAACGATGACGGCACCTACCCGCTCGACGGCGCTGCTTTCGCGATCTACGACAACGCGGAGCTCAGCGGAACCCCGGTCAGCGTACTTGATGGTGGATCCAGCTTCGTGGTCTCGTCCCTGGAGAAGGGCGTCACCTACTGGCTCGTCGAGACCCGCGCGCCGGCGGGCCACGTCCTGCTGCCACGCCCCGTTCCCTTCCATATCGAGGTTGGGACCGATGACGCGCGTTCGACCGTCGTCGTGGCCGACTATGGACCGGACCAAGGCTTCACCTCCGTGCGAGTCCTGCCCGCCGACGCCGACGCGAGCGGCGACGCCGCCCTGCCGGGCATCCGCGTCGTCGACACGCAGGTCGGCACCCTGCCCAAGGCCGGCGCCGCCGGGGTGTATCCCTACCTCGCTGTGGCCGCGTGCCTGCTCGGTACGGCCGCCGGCTGCGGTTGGATGCGTCGCAGGGTCGTTGTGATGGCCCGATAGGCCGCCTGTTTGTGCGTCGCGCACCGGGGGTGCCCGCCGATCGGCGGGCACCCCCGGGTGTTTCGTGGAGGGTGGTCA